>Ga0116227_10011290_pt1 | contig 15057 bp, 11 predicted proteins | sample S1TSphgellanicum_FD_89693 | JGI IMG/M metagenome (GOLD analysis project Ga0116227, IMG submission 89693) | Host-associated microbial communities from peat moss isolated from Minnesota, USA - S1T2_Fb - Sphagnum magellanicum MG | ecosystem: Host-associated > Plants > Peat moss > Unclassified... | reverse complement strand
TTTTGGGGTTTGGGTTTTAGGTTTGACATTTTAAGCCAAGGTTTTGGGGTTTGTGGTTTAAATTTTAGGGTTTTCATTTTAAGGTTTAATTTTAAACACAATTTTTTTGGGGTTTAGGTTTTAGAGGTTATTTTTAAATTATTATTCATATGAGTTTGGGCTTTGGGGCTTATTTTTGGGGTTGGGTTTGGGTTTAGGGGCTCCTTGTTAATTGTTATTTTTTATGGTTCAAGTTTAAAGTTTGGTTCAATTAAAAGGTTTAAGTTGATTAGTAAATGTAGGGTTTTAATTTAAAGTTGGGTTTTGGATTTAAGCTTTGGGATTTGGGCTTAGATTTATGATTTAGGGTCTAAACATAAAAATATGATGAGGATTTGAGTTTTGATTTTATGATTAGATTTAGGTTTGGTTATATGTTTAGGGTGTAAGCTTGTATTTAAAGCTTTTGGGTAATCACATGAATGATCTAGCCATAGTCATAACTTTCAAGATCTTTAACTTTTTAGAAACATAATTCTTTAGACGCATAGCTCTTTCAATACATTGATTTTATGTTTCTAAATACATAACAAAGAAAGTATATCCATCATTTTTCACCTATTATAGATCATGCAATTTCAACATAGGTAACACAATTAAAAAGGTCTACCCATGCATATTAGTGTTTACATATCACCCAATTTCATTATAAAAAATATGTCCAATTTTTTAATAATTGAAAAATGGACCAATTTGAACATAGAGGATTTATCATAATTTTTGTGTATGTCTATAGATCACCCAATTTCAATATATATGGTGCATTTAGTTTTTTTTGTGAACTCCCAATATCAAACTAACCTTATTCATCACCTCTAAAATGAGAAGAAGCCTCTTGGGTTGTTACAATTTACAACTTGAATTTGTTCAATGAACCAAATTTGCTCAAAGCTTTCCATGCCAACTTCTTCACCCTAGTTCCACTCCTTTTGTTATGTTAATCAAATTCCCTTAATGGTCCTTTTCAGCTTTCTTTTAGGTTTCATGAATATTCTCTAGATGTTCACACCCTCACATTCAAAAACTTTCTAGAGCCATCACACCTTCACATTCCCTTCACACTTACACAAAAGAATCCTCTATTCACACCCTCTCACTCACATGCATGCACACATCAATGTTAACTAACTTTGAAAACAAGTGCACTTGAACATGTGCCTTGACTTGAATGTTGACTCCTTCACATGAAAACAAAGACACATGACCAAACTCCAAATCCATCACTTTGGTGCAAAATCAAATTTGGGCCCTTTTTATTTTCCTAAATATGCAATACATCCCATGTTGTAGGTCTCATCCTAGCCCATGCCAAACTAATTATTCTCATACCTTAATATGAAAATTTTATGGATATATATTTAATTTATGTATTAAGCACCTTTAGCATGATTATTGCATTATACCCTTCTAAATTCTTTAAATTGTGCTATCATTGACATTATATGTATCATTTGAATGAAGCATCAAAGTGCCAAAAAACTTCATTATACTTTGATCAATATTTTTTTAGTATTTTTTTAATTAATGTCATGTGCTTGTGTTTGCAATGTTAATTGTGTAATTGGTTGTTATCCCCAACTTGCAATGTGCCATCATTGTATAAATTTTCAACATGTTACAATTTATGATATAATTCACCTTATGTTTAGACTCTTGTATCCATTCTACATACAATAATGTAGATTATCCATAAAAATTTACCTTTAATTTATGAGTAAGATAAGGGTTAGTCATTTTCCTTCACCCTTGTTCAGATTTCATATTGATTTTGCAAAGCCAACATGAATTCATTACCTTGACTTGTTGAATTTTTTTAAAAGCTTGTATATCGCTACTCAATTGTTATATTTTCAAAATATTTATTCTTAACACACTAATATGTAAGATCAATATACTCACATAAACATTGGTTCAAACTTATAACCTCTAGTTCTAGGTTTTTGGAAAAAATGAAAAAACCAATAATTCCAAATAGGTTTTTTGATTACTTCCTTGATTTTTGACAACTATGGTTATAGGGTCAAAAATAATTCTCTAATATTTTCTTTGGACTTTTGGTGAAAGGTTCATACACCCAACCCAAGGGGAGAACTACCCAACACTGGTTCAAACTTCAAACCTTGTAAATATCCAAGAAACCATCCAAATGAGAGCTTCATTTGTTCATTGTTGACAACATATGTTTAGAGGTTCAAACCAAGTTTTGTTCCATGGGTAGCGATACTAAAAACATTGTGATGCACCCATAAGCAAGTTAAAGTTAGGTAGGCCAAAGTTTCATATCCTTACATTCTAAGGGACTTGCATGATGTTGTGGATGACTGTATTGTTTTTTTCAAGAGTGTTAAAGGGTTATTAACAACTTTTTGAATAGGTTGAAGGTTTTGAAAATTGCAAGGTTGGAAACAATTTTTACAACTAGAGCTTGGTGTATGTCTTTGAAAACAAGAAGGTGCATTAGAGAATAAATCACTATTTTTCAATCATTGGTTATAAGCCTTTTTTTTTCTTCTTCTTCTTTTGTTGTTGGTAGTAATAGTGATGGTAATCTTGTTTTTTATTGCATCTGGATTAGTTTCCAGAAATTCCCAATTTGGTTCCTTATGGGTGGGAGGTATACTAGCAAGGAGAGATTAGAAATTGACATTTGTAGTGAAAAGTGCATGTGTGCAAAAAATATGGAGATGTTGGACACCATCAAATTACGGGCATGTTGAAAGACATCCAAGCCTTTTTAGCCCTCTTAGTAAGCACCCAATGGAAAGCCAGTAGTTACGTTTACCATTATGCCCAACTGTGTTTTAACTTCCATCCATCTATCCATCATTCCCATCCTTTTTAGTTTATTTTGGCCAATCCCCTCATCTCTTGGTCCATTGACCTTCCTTCCGCCTCACTCCCCACACCCATTAGAAGTTTTTCCAATATCTGTCGTATCTTCATTTTCTCCGCAACACCATGTTCCTTATCCTTCTTGTAGTCATTTATTCAATGCAAGGGGGGGTTTAACACGACACTAACTTTTATGCACCACTCATAGGTAATCATATGTTTCATGGGCAATGTTGCCTTTGATTTTACCATGTTTTCCTTCCTCTTCACCATGGACATGGATTGCATCCATAGACATCATTGATGTTTTCAATTTGGGTTTACTTCATCCTCTTTCATACCATCATATTTCATATGTTCTTCAAGTTGATGTTTGGTGGGCTTTGCACCCTTTATCTCAATTAACATCTGATCCTTCCAATATTGTAGCTTGGCATGTTTTTTTGTTATTCCTAAGTCTTGGTGTTTGTACTTTCTTCCACGGGGTGGTGAGAAAGGCCACCAAGAGATTCGCACATGTTTTGTGTTGATACATTGGTGGTGATTAAAAAACATTACAAAAAAAACACACAATTAGAACATTTGCCTTAACTTTTCATAGATGTTTGGAATCAACTCCAAATCCTACCCCACCTCCATCAACACAATTACATCGCACATGGACAAAGGGTTCATGTAGGGGAATACGTTTGAGTAGTACATGCGTTAGCTTTAAACACACATGTAGCCCATTTGATGAGACCACAAGAGTCCTTTGCCTTCACCTTTTCCATCCATTTATTAAGGTTGATCTTCCCCTTTCGTTGCTAATTTCCATTTTGAAATGGAGGTTACTTTAAATTGGCATGCATTATCTTTGCCCTAGTTCGTTCACCATGTTTTTTTTTTTTTCCGATGGCCCTTTAGGTATGGTGTATGAACTTTACAAGATTGTTTTGTCTCAAATGATTTTGTGAGTGGCTTCGACTCTTTCTTGAAGTATATGGGTACATGGTTTGAAGTCATGTTCCACCTTCAATATCACATTGATTTTTTGCATCTTGACTTTTAATGTTGGAGAAGTAATCTAAAAACATACATCCCATTGCAATCGGTGCGGTGACCTATTGCCTAGTTGCCCACACACTAGCTATTCAATTTAAAGATAATTTCACTAAATATTTTAGTCTTCATTAATTTGGTTTAGTGATTCGTGTCGGGTGTTAGATAATGGTTCATGGTGTTTAAACAAAGTTAGATTTGCACCCATATTGGGTGGTGCTATAGGTGGATGTTCGTAATGCCTTCAATTTAATGTCACGATTAGCCATTTTTCAAGAGTTATAATCTTCGCCCGATTCTCTATATCAATTTTTCCTATTTGTTCAACCATTTATGCATGCCTATCCCCACTATATATTTTTTAGGCCTTCTAACATGGGGATTTCATAGTCATTTCGTTGGAATTAGGTACACAATAAAAGAACCCATTGGGAGGAACGTTGTTTGATTTAGTTCATTTTCATGTTATTCACCCTATAGTAATAGCCCACCTTACTTGTGTTCTCCTTTCGTTGGTGGATAATATGCATATAGTAGGTCCCACATCAAATGTGGTTCTTGTTTTTTTATAATTATAATAGGAGTTTACCACATTAAGATTTTTACTACAACCAACAAAGTGTGTAGCTTGGTTTTTTATAGGGGTTGGACCACTCTATATCCCTTCCTCCTAGTTTTCTTACTCCCAATTCGGGTTTTCATATTTTGGGCACACTGGTGGGATCCAAATCATTTGTTGAATTGTTTGTGGTTAAGGCTTTTCATAAAGATCTTAGGATGATATATAGTTTATTTATGCTTGTAGATCCTCAAGCGGCTTTTGTGACGTTCTCGTTATATTATGCCCAGCACCTTGGCTACTTGTTTCATATAATGTTTCAATCTCTAGGTATTTTATAGCATTACGTTGAGTTCAATACTCGTACCATAATTTCATTGGATAAGTTATTTGGTGTGAAATCTTTTGGTGGTTATATTAATCACTTAACTTGTTGTCGTGCCATTATTCTTGTTTTTTCGAGTGGGTTCGACCTCCCTTTTGTAGTTTGGATTATTGCCCCCACATTCTTGGGATGTTGGGCAACGATTGTTCCTACAATTGTCACTCGTTTCCAACAAGATGATCACACTATTTTTCTAGATGTAGTAGCACATGTTGAGACTAACACTTTCTAGTTCTAGATGGCACTACAAGATACCCGAGCCATATTACCCAAGGTTGTTCATTTTCAAGTCCCACCTTTTGAGAGCTTAATGGTTAAGTCTTATCCCTAGTTGTATGTTTCTTTGGTGGATCGCCTACACAAGCAAGAGTGTGCCTCGCTTTTTGTAAATGTTCCTTTAAATATCATGTGAACATGTTTTCATTCATGTGTGAATCCAGGGGCAGGTACTTGGTCATTAATTTGTCCTACCACATTTGCATTTTGTTTATTTTCAACCCACTTCCCTACAACATTACGTACTAGTCTTGGCTTGCCACATCCTACAATTGCCCATCTTTCATAGTGTTAATGTGGTCATACCATTGACGATTTAAGTACCCATTTGTTTTAATGCCCTTGCGGGAGTGAATGTACAACAACCCACGATACATTTCAAGATATTGTCACAACTGTTGTTTTGGGGTGAAAGCATGGTAAAGTATACACAAAAAGTAGTGTAAGTAACAAAATATTAAGGTCCCTAAAGAAAAGGATTAACAAGTAGATGATTTAATGGGGATAATAATTTTTTTGGGTACATTATTTCTTAACTCTTGTTTGCATGGAATTTAAAAGTTAAATTGTTATAATCATGTTTTTTTGAAAGCTACTTGCAAGTACTTGAATTGGACCTAAAATTTGTGGTAGTTTGAAAAATAAAGTTCAAGTACTTGAAAATAAGTGAAATGTTTTTGCAAATATTTGGTTTTATTTTCAAAGCACTTCAATATTGATGTGGTGAACATTCTAATATAATTTTTTTAGTTAATCAAATTTGTTTTCATAATTAAAATCATCCCTAACCCCTAAAAAATGGGGGATATTTTTGGGATATTTTTCCAAGTCCAAATCATATGACACAAATTGCTTTAAAAAGCTAAAAGGAGGCTAAAGATGCCCATGAAAAAAAAAAGTTTAATTTGTTTGAAATGTTGGAGGAAGGTTAGAAGTCTAAAAAATTGTTCTTTTCGTGTTTTCAAGTAGAAAACAAGGTAACAAGTATGTACAAAATATTTTGCTTGCACCTTTTGGAAAATGGAACACATGTTCAAAAGGAGGTCTCTCATCTTTTCCCTCGTCACACTTGACGATGAAAAGATATCCTTATCACTAGAAATGGTTTTTTGGACTTTGGTGGATGTCATCATTGTTAATCCGACTCACATAGTTATGGTGCAACAAACATCAACGACAACAACACATGCAACTATGATGATTGCTTAAGAGAAGACATGATCATATGTTGAGCGAGCACTAAACAATGACTCCATTTCCCCTACTATTGAAATGGATAGGTGTCTTCATTTTCATTTTGATTCATTTTTGACCACTTGTGCACAAACCACTATTGCATGTTATTAATGGTCTTCTTTAATCCCCTCGATGCTTGTTTCTTACTATTGATAATGTGTATCCATAATCCTATAGTGTGTGCAAGCCATAATGACTTTTTAGTGGGCTACTACACTTGGTTGGGGTTCCTCATCTCTTTCACACATCATAGCTAATGCACCTCCGTCGCTAGCCAATTTGTGACAAAATGACAACTCTTTCATCTAAAGGCTTATTTGTTATTGTTGATTGTCATTTCGTAGTCATGAGTCATTTTTGCATAGGGTCTTTACCTAATTTTTGTTATTGTTGATTGTCATTTCGTAGTCATGAGTCCTTTTTGCATAGGGTCTTTACCTAATTTTTGTTGATTGTTTGCTTTTGTTTTTTCTTTGGGTTGTGTCTTCTTGTGTTCTCATTTGTCTTGTACTTTTGATGGATGGGTTCCCATTGTTGATTTTTTTTGGCAGGATTTTTCTTCTTATTCCTTGCCCACCCATCCTCATGCTCCCACATTTATTACAGGAATGAGGGGGAATGAACAAAAGGCAAGAAAAAAAGCTAGACCCAAGAACCAAAAATCTGAGACAAGAATCAATATTGCAACAGGTGGTGGGTAAGGTGAGGAATGAGCAAATGGGGGACCAAAAAGCAGATGGGCAAGTGTTGTAAGTAATGAACAACAACTCAGCAATTTTGGCACATGGGTGGTGGGGTCAGCAAATAAATGGCAGATTGCACACCCAAGATGCTTTGCACTCTTTCTCCATTAACTCTGTTACCATGCATTTCTTAGCCCAACCAAAGATGAACCCAACATGGACTGGATTGAGGATAGCTAACCCTAAACTTGATACTCCAATTATTTAGCTGTGGAATCTCACTGAGTTAGTCTCACCCACTCTCCTGTCTCTCCTAAAGTCACATATGTGATTTGGGGATGATAGCAGGGCACACAACAAGCCTGTAAAGTCTCAGTGGGTCACTCTAGTAGGTGATAAGGGCCCATGATTGTTGGGAGGCCCTGGCTCCAGGGCCGGGGGCCACAAGCCAGGTCTGATCAATGGCCATTATCTGACAGAATCAGTAGGAGCAAGAGATTCTGCACGCATCATTAGGAACTATTTGCTAGACCTCATGATGTTATACTATTTGCTGGTCACATGAAATCTTAAAGAGCAGTTGACCCTGAGAATCTCAAGATGAAGGGGGCATGGCCTAACCAACTGTGTTTTATGCCAATGCACTCTACAGAATTGATGTTCCAAGTTCCAACACAGATGCCACCAACTAAATGTCCACCTATGTAAAGACCTGCTCGGATTTCTTTAGTGCAATTCAAGGGTGCCTTATTGCTTGTAATCTTTCCTCCATGAAGGGCAGGCATTTCATGGGCATTTCAAAAAATGTAAATGCCCATAGGACACATGCATTACTTTTTCAAAATGCCCACAACTCTTTTCTTTTTTTCTTTTTTTCCCTGTAATACCCGGTGGGTATCACAAGAAAAAAATATTAAAAATTAAAATGTCAAGTAAGTCTTTACGCTCAGTAAAGCCTTCAACAACATGCTTTAATGGAATTGAGCTTGCACTCGACTCCGCCTCCCATGGGCCCTTATTCCAGTAGCACTTGATGCCTTGAGCTTCACCCTACATGTAAAGCACTCAGAGAAATTTCCTTATATATTTGGAGGACACATTACATCAATGAATATTCCTCCTCATAAAGAGAAGAGATCTTAAAGCTACTCTCCTCCTAAAGCTCCTAAAGGAGTAGCCATAAGATTCCTCTCCCTCCAATTTCTCATGATCTAGGTATGTCTAGGTAACATAATAATGTTTGCCTTGTGCTTTACAAGGTGTAAAAGCCTATGGGTGGGGACATTTCCGAAATGTGGTGTCAAAGTTAGCTACTGGCTTGCTCTAGGCCCCTTGTTCTGGGAATGCCCCACCTTCAAACTTAAAACCCTACACTAAATATCATCACAAGCTATGCTAAGAAATTGAAAATTTAGCACTAACACAAAGAGAGCCTCAAGAATGGAGGTGGGTCTCAGAATTAAGCATCACAGCCTTGCTAGTTTATTGCATGCATTCGTTTGGTTCTCTACTACTACTACTACTACTATCGCAATTAAGGATGCATGCAATGTGACGAACTAATTTCAATAGAGGTACCTTGCACCGTGGTTGTTGGTAAGATGTTGAATGCCAACATCTCAACTAAAACCAAATTTATTGCATGTTTGGACTTTGCATTTAGTTTGATCTATTTGCCCAGATATGATTGAGAGTGTTTTGCACATTAAATGCTTTCCCTCATGACTAGAGAGCTTTCACTCACGACATTTGATTGAAAAAAAAGTTTTAAAAATCACAAGATTTACATGCAAGGGGATACCTATATTATTTACAATCTAGCATCACACTATGAAACAACACAAATTATTCAACTGCTTTGTTACAGCATTGCAGGGTAAAGGGACTTATCATTGCAATTCCCTTATTATCGCATACCGATTTCCCTATTGCTGTTCACTATTATTCCCTATGGCTGCCTGCACACACAAACAACTACCGTCACGCACTAATGTGTCCAGTATATCCTTGCACAACAGCTCTTGGGTTTTTGTAAATGCGATAAAAACACATCAATCATTCATTAGCTCATTATATATATATATAAACCCTACCAAATGGGCTTTTTCACCTAGAACCATAACCCAACATAATCCAAGTTAGACAAGAAAACCTAAGGATTTTAGATGCGAGTTGTTGGACCCTTTTTCTTTGAATCAAGCTAGGAGTCCCCCATACCTCAATGGGAGGCCTTCCTCATTGTATGTGCACTCACTTTAGTGATCAAATGGGAATCCACAATTTTGAGATGTGCTTCATGAGTGAGCAAAACTCAAACACATGACATTTTGTGTATCACCTTTGCATTCATGGTCCAAGAAGTGGGGCTTCTCTGGGTGGATGATTTCCTCTAGAAAGAAATTATGTATGTATTGAAGCTAATGCTCTATTGATAACCATATCCCAACTTAAACCCATTATTAAAGCTTACATAGTCAAGTAAATAAATTTATTAACTATATACATATTTTTTCCATATGTTTGATGTGTAGTGCAGTACAAGGAAAGCTAATGTGATTTCACTTTTTCAATAAATCACATCAAACATTATTATGATAATTGAGTAAAAATGGTGCCCTGGTTTCAAACCCATTTTGAAACCAGGGCACCATTTTTGCTCAATTATACTTATAACTAAAATGACCATTATAACTCAGACTCAAAACCACATTAAAAAAATTTCCTTAATATTCTAACATTTTCACAAGGTATAATTTGAAAAGGATCAAAAGATGCAAATTTCTCAAGTTGAATTTGCAACCTCAAAATGTTTTTCACATTTTAGCAATTTTGTCAAGCATTTTTTAATAGGATAATTTATTTCTTGTATGTTTTATTTTATCTTATTTCATGTGTTAAAACCTGATTCAATGTGAACAAAGTTTCAACCATTTTGTGTTTGGGAGGTTATCCCCAAGGAGTAGTTCGAATTTTCTTTTGTCTTAGAAAATGTGATTCCCCAACAACAACAAAAATCCAAGCCCAAAACATGATGAAGACATGAAATTTGATGCTTCATTATGCCTCTTATTCATTTGTGTGCATGTTTTATTTATGTGACTTTGTCAGTTGTGATAGTGTTGGCACCCATGTTGTACCACACTAACACATTTATGTAGCAACCAATATCAAACGTGCTATTGAAGGCCTCTGATGTTTAAACGATCAACATAATTCGATTGATTTTAAATAACACAAATCAAGTAATAATAATTCACCTGCATCATTGGATTTGCATTAATTTTCTTCTATTTAGATATTGAGTTGGGTTGATTCTTTGAGACCTGCATTCATAACCAAAAATCCTAACCTGATATGAGAGAGTGGCAATAGTTTTCCCTAAACTCTCACTGCCAACACCACCAGCTAGGGCTTCAATTTCTTCTCTCAAAAACGGTCTTTTCCGAACTCTTGTCTAAATGGTGCAAACTTGCACCACAAATGTACATACTTCTGCTGCACAGAGTCAGCATCATATACTTCAAGAACTGTGGACAATGTGTACACATAATGAATGTGGAGATGCTTACTTAAATGGAAGATGTTTGGCTAAGGTTTTCAAGAGGTGGAGGAGGTCTTCCAGTCTGTGTTGCTGCTCCATTTGAATGAGGGGACAAAATTGTCTGCTGCTGATTGACCCACACTAGAGCATCCTGGTAGCCCAAGAGGAAAAGCTCATCCAAGATCTCATCTTCTGCAGGTTCCAATGCCCAGTTAAATAGCTGCCACCCCACAACCAACGTCAGATGAGGTTCTTGTGAAAATTTACTCAAGAACAGATGCTCATTGTTAAGCATATACTCAAGCAGTCATCATTCAGATGAAAACAAGACACAAAAATTACAGCCAAGATCAACTCAGTTCCCACATTGCAGGAACTGGTAACACAAAAAACTTTAGACCAGAAGAGCAGCAATATGTATTTTGTACTGAGCAAAAGGTTCAAGGATGTGTATGGAACCTGTCGGATGCTGGCCCGACCTTCCACAGGACTGCAGTCAGGGCTGATGCCCTCTGGTGCATATGATGGAAAGGCACACACTCGTACCTTCACAAAAGACATAGTGATGCCTACACTTAGCAGCAGCAGCAACATTGGACGTGAATGCCCATTTTTTATGAATATATTTACAAGACCACAGTTATACCATTTTCTCAACAGTTTTGAACAGGAAGAGAGAGCATTGCATTTTTGTGAGACAACAAGAGACATCATCCCATCATAGTAAGTCTGATGATATCTAGGTTCTTAGGATGTATCTTAACATTTTTGACCCATTGAAACTCACATCCAAGCTCTCTTTCATGGCTGCCTGAAATTGAACCAAATGGACAGACAACTACTTCAGATACATCACTTCCTGCATGTTGTAAGGAGCTTGCTGGAGTTTGACAAATCAATGGAAATGAACAATTTCCTGTCTCATATTCATAACCTTAGGAACCTGGCTATTGAAATTAGCAATAAGAGTTCATGGTCAAAGCTGATACATTTCATCCTTCAAAACTGGCTCCTAATGCACATGCATTGGATTGGGACTCTAGGGGAAAAAGTCTGTGAATACATACTGTTTTGTCAGCAACTGTAGGGGGCATGAAAAGTGTCAGGCCGCCATCAATGCAAACACGATCTCGGAAAATAGTCACCGGCCTTGGTGCCAAGTACCTGCACACAAAACATGCTGACATTGAGAACTAAACACTGCACAGTAGTCTCCATGACAGCACTAATTTCCTCATTTTCCCAAGTTTTCTCCAATTTGGATGAGATGCTATTGAGGTAGCGACAAATATCCTTCCCAAACCAAAGAAGAGAAAACATGAGAGCAAAAAACAGAATGGCACTTTTAGGCTTTGATACTGCAAATCTGTACCCAGGTATGAAGCATGATGTGTGAAGTGCATTGATAAGGTCCTCTTTAGAGTCAAAGGAATCCACTAATAACCCTCTTGGTTGCCGGAACACTTGCGTCACTGCGACTGTCCCATCCCCAGAAACCATTCTTAGGTGAATCTACAGGTCAAAACAATGACCACCACAATGAATCTATTTATTTGCAAAGACCATAACAAGACTATTCACAACAATTATCTGAGAGGAACTTCACCTTGTCTACACTTCTTTATAAAATACAGAAAAGGTACAATTCAGGACTTGAAACCCCAGTATCATGAAATCAAAGGATTGCAAAAAAGATTTAGTCATTGAGAAAGATATCAACTAGTTTGCACTCTACAACCATTGCAACTCTAATTGTGACCTCAAAGTTTGACCAGTAATTGACTCATATTTTATCAATGCTGCACATCTTAAATATTCTGCATCTGTCACCAGCAGTGTGCCAATCCTTCACTTACAAACAACAGAAGTCAAAAACTCAAACATACCACGAATCTTGCCATTGACCTTTTCATGCGTATCTTCAGGCAAAAACCTCTCCAGGAAGTTCCTCAAAACAGCCTGAATGAACAGAGTGCAACCATCTTAGGCCCAAAAAATATCTCCATAGGTTGCCTAAAACTAAACCAGGTGCAAGTGCTTTCACTTTTAGGAAATATCTCTGACCATCAGAAAGTAACCTTTGCCATCATTGCCTTTCAGATATGCCAGGACAGGAATTGGTGGAGAACTGGTCCTGGGATTGGGATCAAAAATAATACCCAGATCAGAAACTCTGGGTATTGTGATGAAAACTTTGAGAACCTTTGTGCAACAGAACTCCAAATTTGATCACCAAACCAAATGGGTGGTAAACCTTAAATAGAAAACCCAAAGAAGCAGTTTCCCATGAACTGAAATGTACAGAAAGGTAAGACCCAGCCTAAATAAGAGAATTTCCAAACTGTGATTAAATTTTTTTTGTCAATTTTCAAGAATCTCTGTTTGAAAACCTAAGCAAATGCTGTTGCCAAAACTGAGTTTGAGGCAGAAATCAAAAGAGAAGGGGATGAGAGAAACCCCAAGACGGAAGGCAGTCCCATAAGTGCGGCAATCATGAGCAAGCTCCTTTGTGGCTTGGAGAGCATCATACATACTAAGGCCTCCTCCAACAACGGCACATACAAGTGCTCCAGCTGATGACCCTGCTAGTGGTGTATCCTCCTGTCATAGCCCCACCATTTTCCTTTCTCAAACACACTCTCTTCACACCCTCCCTTCTTTGGAATTCACTACCTGAGTTTCTGGCAATAGGACTGTTATCCTATTCTAACGGCTCCTCATTCTGAAAAGCATGGATATCTTTGCTGGGATCATCACATATTTGTTGTCTGAGACCATTTTAAACATCCCTCTTACTTAACAAGTACTCAGTGCATGGCACATGGTAACCAATATTCGTGCACAAGCTGCTCTGGTTGCCAAGAGTGTGTACTTCATTCCTAATTTCCAAAGGGCTCATATGCTAGACTTTCAGAACCAAAAACAATAAATAAAAAAAAGAGGAAGATAAGAAGAGGAGCAACAGACAAGAATGTGCAGATCAATACAGCAGTTTTGATCTTAAGAGATTGCATTAAGATTGAGCTACAGAACTGACATGGGGCAGAGGATGACAAATAAAGAGAAGAAACTCATAAGGATTACCGTGATATAGCCATGCTTGATGAGGCATTCACACACACCTAAATGATAAGGAAAGAGCAATCCTGCTGCTGAGAAGCTGAACCCAGGGCTTGTGAAAATCTTTCGTTCTAACTCTGCTGTAACATCCTTCTCCCTCTGCTCCCAAAGAATGGATGGGTTCCTATCGTCTGGGGTCACAGTCGCTACCTTCTCTTCCTCTTCCACACCTGCTGCTCCTGCCAAGTCCAGGATTCCAGCTCTGATGCTCTCCTCCTGAAGTGTCACAACTAGAGTCTCCCTAATTGCAATCTGCTTGGCATTATTATCCTGGGAATTTCCATCCTCAATTCCAACTGACGTTCCATCTAGAGCCTCCTCACCCTCCACAATATCCTCACTTGGATTTGAATTCCAATTCTCTAACTGCTTAGCAGATGACGATGCTGATCCGTTCTCCTTTGTCCCAAACCTGCTAGAGATATTCTCAAAGAATTTGAAGGCTGCAAATTTCAAATTAGGCAAGGAGAGATTTACTTGCATGTTCAAGATAGGAGTGGTCATAAATTTGGACCGACGGAATGATGCCATGGCTGCTAATGGTTTCATTTGAATTCCATTCCCTAAGCTTGTTCTGCAGTGCACACCTTGCTGGATACAAGACGAAAATTCTGTCCCTAACCCCAATCCTGTGGCTAATATCCTCACCATCCCTTCCTTCCTTCTGCATGAAAAACCACGCACTGTATTACCTACTTGTTTAAATCCTTTCACTTGCTCTTTCCAATAAAGACCCCATATCAAAGGTGCAACCACAAAGAAAATTCACATGATGGAACTGGATGCAAATATCTGTAATGCAGAAACCTCATATCTGGTAACCAATTCCCATCCACAACATACATACATATATACCTGGAGGAAAGAAAAAAAGGGAAAAAGAAAAAGAAAAAACATAACAAAACAAAACAAAAAAACTTACAAACTGCAAACCCTTGAGCAAAAGAAGAATTGAAAAAGCAAAAGGTAATGAAACTGGATACAATATCTCTAATCCAAAAACCTCATTTCTGGTAATGAATCCACACTCCATAACATACATACATACATACATACATACATTCATACCTGGAGAAAGAAGCGAAAAGCAAAGCAAAGCAAAACAAAACAAAACAAAACCAAAAGAAATTAAAAACAAAAACAAGAAAAAAAAGTAGAAGTCTAACAAACAAACAAAGATACAAACTGCAAACCACAAGAAAAGAAGAATTGAAAAAAAAAAAAAAAAAGGTAAAAAGAAGAAATGAAGGAATTACAAACAAGCTTAAAAAAAAAAATGGGGGGTAAAAAGAAGGAAAAAAAGATTGAAAAAAGGAAGAAGAAAAAGGAAGGGGGTAGGGGGGGG
>Ga0116227_10011289_pt1 | contig 15060 bp, 6 predicted proteins | sample S1TSphgellanicum_FD_89693 | JGI IMG/M metagenome (GOLD analysis project Ga0116227, IMG submission 89693) | Host-associated microbial communities from peat moss isolated from Minnesota, USA - S1T2_Fb - Sphagnum magellanicum MG | ecosystem: Host-associated > Plants > Peat moss > Unclassified... | reverse complement strand
CCCTTTCTTTGCGCAAAATTTATTTATGTTTACACTTAATGAGAAAAAACTTAGGTTTATGTAGACTTTTTTTTTTTTTTTTTTTTTTTCCTTGGTGGAAGTTAGTTTTTAATAACAGATCTTATTATATTCATTCAATTGTTTGGCTATCATTTTGTTTTGTTGAAGATTTTTTTTTTTTTTTTTCCTCCTTTTTAAATTAAGCATGATGAGTGTTGATTTTGTAGGTTGGAAATGCAGCGACAGATGCGTATTATGACAATCTTGGCGCTACTAATTTTTACTATTACCATTCGCTCATCTCGGATCAGACATACGCCACATTGATTGAAAATTGCGACTTTGCACAAGATCTTCCAGTCGACTATTCGTTACACAATGCGACATGCAACGAAGCTGCAAATTATGCACTCAATGTCGAAATGAATGAGATTAACATTTACAACATCTATGGCTTGAATTGTAATCCTCCAGCCAATACAACAACACGACCCACCTTCACCAAGGTAATAAACCTTCAAAAGTCATTTGTGAGAGAAAGGAATTTCTTCATCATGTTTTTTTCTCAAATTTTTTTTTTGAAATTTTTCTTTTTTTTCACATTTTAGTGAGGGAAAAATATATATATTTATTGTGCCCAAAAAATAAAATAAAATAATAATGGCTAAGAAAATTTGATCTTTCTCTACTTGTGGATAAACTTTATTACAGAGGGTGGGTATGATTCAATTAGCAGGCGTAAACCCTTGTGCCCCCGACAACGTAACGCCATATTTGAACACACCTGCTGTGAAGGCTGCCCTTCATGCCCGACAAGATATTCAATGGGTAGAATGCAGGTTTGAGTTCTACATAACTTTTTTGCAAAAATCATGTGTTTATTTTTTTTTTACTTAGTTTTTTGTGGAATAAAACTCCCACATAATTATTTCATTTTCTTATTAAAAAATTCCTGCCTTTTTAAAAAAAAAAATTTTTTTAAATATTTTTTAAAGTTCTTTTTTAATTAAGACCTGTAAACTATGAAAAAAATTCTATGATTATAGGCTATATATTGGGTGGTGGTTTTTTTTTTTTCCCCCACAATTTCAAAGTCCGGGAAATGCAATTTGCAATGTTTGATTGATTATGAAAACCTCTTGAATTTTGTTGTGACAGTAACATTGTAAGTAATTCCTATAGCTTACCCGATTTCACAAGATCCATCCTTCCGGTGTATCAATTTCTTCTCACCAAAGGCATCCGGATATGGGTCTACAGGTAAAGAAAAACCCTTACCATAAACCCTAAAGTTTTTTGTAGACCTTGTTTAAAAAAAATTACAATCATTTTACAAAGCCCTATTGATACCTAAACCCTAAACCCTAGATTTTTGGCCCCTAACCCTAAACCCTAGATTTTGGCCCCTAAATCCCAAACCCTAGAGTTTTGGCCTCTAACCCTAAACACTAGAGTTTTGGCCCCTAAATCCTAAACCCTAGAGTTTTGGCCCCTAAATCCTCAACCCTAGAGTTTTGGCCCCTAACCCTAAACCCTAGATTTTGGCCCCTAAATCCTAAACCCTAAATTGGAGGAGACTCAAAAGCAATTGGGGACTTATTTAGAAGACAAAAGCTTTTGAACAAGGTGATTACTAAATTGTGTTTTCCCAATTGGTGTAGTGGTGATGTAGATGGAATTGTGCCTACAACGGGGACACGCTATTGGCTTGCGGAATTGGATCTACCGATCCAAACGGCTTGGTACCCATGGAACCATTCTAGTCAGGTAATGTATCGACTATCAACCTTGTGTTTTTGTGGGGACTTTTATGTACAAGTTTTGCTCTACTTGAGACCAAAGAAAAAGAAAAAAAATGAAAAACTAGAACTTGGACGGGCACTTCATGTATAAGAAAATTAATGTACTATGGAACGAGCATGGTAGGGCTTATTCTACCTAGGAACATGCCAAGCTTGGTAGGGCAAGCCAATGTTCCATTAGGTGGTAATGGGTATTTCCAAGGCTTGTTCCAAAGCATAATCGATTTTTGATCATCAATTCACATTTCAAGCATTTTTGTTGTTAATAGTTGGATTTGCATTAAATAGGACTCAGAAACCCGTTACAATTGTGTGAAAGAAATAACCTAGTTATGAATTAAAGCACAAAAAAATAGCCTTTTATTTATCAAGGATAGTTGATTTATTGGATATTCATATTTTGATTTTAGTGTTGTGGCCTAACTTAATTGTGTGTTTTTTTGGTGATTTTTTTTTGGTTTTTGTCCCCAGGTTGGAGGGTGGACACAAGTGTATGAGAATTTAACCTTTGTTACAGTGAGAGATGCAGGCCATGAAGTTCCTCAATACCAACCAGGAAGAGCCCTTCAATTGTTTAAATATTTCCTTAAGGGCCAATCTCTTCCTGGCTTTGATTACCCTAATTAAAGTTAGGGAGGAGGCTGAACCCTAAATTAGCTAGTCCCCTAACCAATCCTAAATTAGCTTAGCATAGCCTCATTGTCATTAGGGTACAAAATACATTGAGGGGGGGATGGGGGCGAGGGGAGTTCCCTTTTGTTGGCAAAGGTCAAAATGAAAGATGCAATGTTGCTATAGGAACATCAAAATTTGAAACTTTTAAAATAGTGAGTTATCTATTATTTTGACATGAAATATTACATTAATTTGTAGACACCCAATTTGATGATTAACATTTAACTCCTTGAATTAGGTGGTGATTATTTTGTTGATTATTTGATCAATTGCCACCAAGGTTTCTCGTTTTTCAATTTTGTGATTTTGAAAATTTGCCAAAAATTTCCCCCAAAAAATAGCAAAATTATTTGAAAAAATACACTAGAAACCCAAAACAAAAAAAAAAAATCCCAAAAGTTTCCCAAATCTTTTCTTGAAAAGATGACAAAAATTGTCATGAAAAAAAACCCCTCGTCCCTCTTTAAGCAACAAGACCATGGTTAAAACTTTTCAAAACATTTCTATGTATGGATGAATTACAATTGGGAAACTTCTTTAAAACCTTCATAAATATGGGTGATGTATGATTGGGACTCTCTCTAAAACTTTCACTAGTAATGGATGACTACCCTTTGGACAAGGATCTAAGTCTAATATGTTATGGTCATCAAATGACTCACCAATTCATGTCACCAATGATTATTAATCCTAGTGGACATTAATCAATGACATTAATAATCATTGGAGACATGAATAGTTCATTCATGATTATTGCATTCATGACTTACCAATTCATGGATTAATAGTGCACACTATTGTGGGATAGGGAAGACTAATATCATGTTGCATTGTCAAGTGGCCAAATTGATGAATGTGTGTCCATTGTGACAATCAAATTTACATGTTATTGAATTTGTTATGATGGGGGCATGGATGTGTGATCAAGTATTTACTTGTAAGAGTCTTGTTGAAGGAAAATCTTGCTCAAGAAGCATGCATTTTGAACACTCAAAACTATCATAATTATATCAATGATGTAAGAAGATGTTAAATGACATTCTCCACTTGTTGAGTGTTTTGATAGTGTATGCATAGTTAATAAAAATTTGAACAATATGATTGTCAATCACAATGATACAATGACTATATGCAATCAATTGATGATTGGATGATGTGCATCCAAATAGTAATATTGTTCACATGGTGTGACATGATAATGTGTTTGTTTAGACATGGGGTTAATTTAGTCATGGTTGCCTTTTAAATTATCAAAACAAATCATGTCAATCATAAATTTAATTGTAGTGTGGTATTATTGTCTATGTTCAAATCACCTTCGATTAAACTATCAAATAATGGAACAATCTAAAAGGCCAAAACAAATTTATTAGTTGGTGAAAAAACAAAGTTAAAAAAACACTTGTATGAGGAAAAATGGATTAAATACTTTTGAGCATGGCACTTTTGACCCCTTAGTTCATGCTACAAGAGTAGGCCCTTTGTCCTCATATGAGTATTGTGTTAAACAAAATAGTTTGAAAAAATATTGAATTCATACACTCTTGAAGCCTGCAAGGTCCTTGGAAATGTACAAATTGAGTACAAAGTGTATAAACCAACATTTATCATGGATGGATTATTGTGTGTGTGAGAGGGGGAAGTTGTTTAGAATGGGGGAAGTGGGTTTCCAGCAAGAAAGTTTTAGAAGATGGCAAAACCTTGTTTGGGTTTGTCAACAAAACCCTAAACCCATCTCTTAAATTGTCACAAATTTCAAGCCTTTGTAGCCTTGTGCCCATATTCAACCCATATGAAAAAGTATGACCAACTCAACAACAAAATTCATTACCTTCTTACTTTGGAGCAAAATATGAATGGAATTGAAGCTTGAAGGTATAAGGACATTTGAAAAAAAATGGGTAATACATTCCTTATTCATATTGCATCAAATAAATAGGCCCAAATAAGAATTAAAATAAAATAACATTACATTGTGTCTTTTGAGTTTTGGTTCAACATAAAACCTGAGTTGAATGATTCCAAACATATTACAAAACTTCGATGGGGAGGTCAAGTTTCTCCAAATAATGTGATTGTCTCTACTGAACAAAAACGAGGAAATTTGTCTTCTTTGAAACTCCATGTCCTCTCATTACATAATGGAGCCAATAAAACCCTACTTTTAATTGTGGTTCATGTTGTGTTTTCAAAATCTCAATTGTTTTTAAGGATTAAAAGATACACAAATCTGATCGTGCTGTTGATCGCCTTGTTTTTTGCACCTACTGAAAATGTGATGAGTGAGTGTCATAAGAAGAATTGTGGGTAGACAAAAAAACTCCCTAATAAAAAATATTTTTCAATAACATCAACTCTCACATTGCAAGAATAAGAAATATGGTCCTTGATATGATATCACAAATGGGGTGAAAGATGAAAAGGAACTTGGACCTAATGTCGGTGTAACATGTGGTATAATTTATACTCTTCCAAGCAGTAGGACAACAAGTTCCAATTGAATTTCTACACAAAAAAATTCTCAATGGTCTAGCAAAGAAAAAACCCATTAAAGACATCTTAAATATCTTTCAAGTCATGTAATTAACCAAAGATCCCCTAATCAAATCATGGTCTAACCTAAAATTCTCTAATCACATCAAAAAAGGGTTGGGTGCAAGGTGGTAGAAAAGGACCTATCATGTTAATCTACACACTCCATTGTTTTGTTTTCCTTTGTTTCATTTTGAATATGCACTTGAGGAAATATTTGCTTGTACATTTGTGTGGTTGATTAAAAGGGTGAAATATAATGATGTACATCAATTCAGAGATGGTTAATCAAAACACTTGCTTGAAGTTTTTTATGTAAGGTTTTTTTCCAAGGTGGGAATGCAACTCCCTAAATTCTAATTGATTTTTATGGTCATTCTTGATAATTTGTGCTTAGAAAGCAAGATTGACTTACCCATTTTTTCTTTGTCAAACAATTTATTGGGCATATCAACTAGGCCATGTGAAGAATGTGGTGATTTCATGATTGTTTGCCTAAAAACAATCTTAAAGAAAAAAATGGATAACTTAAACAAAAGGTGATATCATTTTATCATATGGATTTGGCTATTTTTGAGATAAATTAAATGTGCAAGCTTTTAGTTATGAAAATCCATCATTTTATTATGTGGATTTGGCTTTTTTGAGAGATAAGTTAAATGTGCAAGCTTTCACTTATGAAGATTTGTGTTAAGTGAATCTACGCTTAGTGTTTTTTTATTTTTACCTTATTTGCTCAATTGCATTGAATCAAATGTCATGGACATTTTGACATTAAGCACATTACATCTATAATTTCTTTGAACAATCTTGTAATGTAGAGTATTTGTGGAGTTTTCAATTCAGCACAAGTGAAGATTGGCATAATGTTGTTTAATTATTGTAAGAAAAAAAATTTGCATATTTTTGTAATTGTTTAACCTTGCAAATTCTATGGACTCCTAACATTTGATTGAATTTTATCCACAAAAGTGTATTGCAAACTTGAATTGTTGAAGTAGTTCGTAAATTAAGTTGTATTTACATATGCCATGTCATTTTTTAATATTGTTTTCATGGTTTCAAGAGGTTTTGTAATGTTGGTCAATTTAGCATCAAGAATCACTAACATGATTTTATCATCTTTACATGTGTAGGTATGTTCTTACATAATGGTAAAACAAAAGATTTTAGACTTCACATAAAGGCACATCATTTTCATGAGCAAAAATTTGTGTTTGCTTTTGATTTATCAACCCCATTCAACAAGGATTGAACTTTAGTTGTGCATTACATTAGAACAAATGTTAAACATTAGGTGGATCTATAACCTTAAAAAAACATTAGAAAAGGTAAAAGCAAAATGACCTAATTCAACTTGTCATTGTTGGTTTAAATTTTTTTGAACATGATTAACGAAAGTGGGGAAAACATTTTGTTTTCCAAAATAGAAGTTTCTTATTTATTTTTATTTTTTTTGCAAGTTTGGATGTCTAAGTGAAAGCACATTATGATGTACCCAAAACAACGACTGTAAAGTCCATTTTGGCAATTTTTCTAATGATTTTTAAATGCAAAAAAATAGAAAAACCACAAAAACCTTGAAAAGATTTTAAAGTTGACATATTTCTCCATGTCCAAGTTAGCGGTGCCCTACTTTCAACCTTTTTTAACACCTTTATTTTATATCGGTCATGAAAAAATCACTTTAGATATGTGGACTTAAATTTTTTTTGACTTTATTACACATAATAAATAATTATAAAGTCCATCACATATTTCATATTTTTCAAAAAAATTACTCTTGAATGTCATAACCCTTGAAACTAACATGTCCCAAAATTGCAGAAAGAATCATAAAATCCATTATAAGTAATGAGTCCATAAACATTTTTATATCAATTGTGCCCCAAAATTGTCAAGATTGCAAAGTCCATATTTCATTGAAATTTAATGTTTTTGGTGTAATTATTTGAAAGTAAGAAGGGCAAAGAAGTTAATTTCATTTATTTGAATCCATTTTGTTATAATTTCCAACTTGCATATGGGTTTTATATAATAATGTGTCGAAACCAAAAAAAATTGCCTTTGTGACATCTAGAAAAGTCTATTGTAATATGTTTTTACTTGTCCAAGTTATGAATGCTAGTGGAATGTGAATGCCTTGTTTGTTGTTTTGTGCAGGGCACATTAATGTGTTTATCAACTTTGTTCGTTTATTTTCCATGACAAATTTGGTATTGTGGAAGATGATTGGTGTTGTGGATTTTGCTAAGGTAGGAAAGAGTTCATAAGGATGGATTTGAAAAGGCAAAGGTTGTTTGGAAGGCATTAGGAAGTTGGGAAGTTAATTATTTAGTAACAATTTTTTTTGTTTAGTAGAAAGAATTCGACATGTTCAAAATATGGTGTTTGGTCAAGATGTAGTTGTTGTTTATGTGTTGATTGTTGGGAACAATGCCCATTGTCATTACCTTAATCAAAATAATCATAACGTAGATGTGTTCTTTTTTAGAAGCTTATCATCACAATAAGTTTATTTTCTTGTGCATTTTCAAAAGTTGATAAAGGTATAACTTCAATCACTTGGCATTTCCATACATTTGAGGCAATGTCCATTAATCCTTGCATGTGTTTCCAAAATAATGCCAACAAAAAAATTCCTTTTTGTACTTGTGAACATTGTTATGGGATTCTTGAACCAACAACCCCTCTTATCTTATGTAAATCTTTAAATAAACTTTGTTGTTTATCTTCATGTTCTACATTATTACATGTCATGTGTCATTATATAATTGGGTTATAGGTGATATTAGCTATGGCTATTGGCCATTGGCTTTTGGCTTTTGGCTATGGTTATTACCTATAGCCATTAGTTATTGGCTATTGTTTTTGGTTATTGCCCTTGATTATTACCCTTGGCCATTGGCTTTTAGTTATGGTTATTGGTTACTATGATGGCTATCAATTTTGGCTATAAACTATTACTTATGACCATTCAACATTATCTACCAATGGTTATTAATTATTGCCCTTGGCTTTTGGCTATGGTTATTAATTATTTCCCTAAGTGGTTATTGGTTATTGTTATGTCTATTGGTTATTGTAGAGTTTATTTTTTAAAGGTTAAATTTAAGCTTGTTAAGATATAATTTTAAGGGTTTAAGGTTGTTCTTTCAAAGGTTAATCATGAAGGTTAAGTTTTGAGGTTTTAGGGTTTAATTTTTAAGGTCTAAGTTTGGGTTTTTTAGGGTTTCATTTTAGGGTTAGATTTCTTGGGTTTCACACTTTAAGGTTGAGGTTTAAGGGTTAAGGTTCTAAACTTGTGATTTTAGGGTTTAGGTCTTTTAAGGTTTAGATTTAAAAGTTGATTTTTTAAGGTTTAGTTTTTAGGGTTGATGTTTAGGCTTTTTAAAAGCTAATTTTGGGTTGAAAGGCTTAATTCTAAGGTTTAACATTTTAAATATATAGTTTTTAGAATTTAGGGTTAAGGTTTTAAATGTTAGGGTTAAATTGATGTTTGTACATGTATTGAATATTGGAGTTAAAACATCAAATTTTATAATGAAAATTAAAATACAAATTCATGGAATAATGTTTGTTACGAAAACAATATTAAAGATGTTTTAGGTTCATGTGTTTTGTGTATGTAAAATGATCAAGTTGAAAATCAACCTGAAAGGGTGGGTTTAGATGTAACGTAGGTTAAAACATGGGGTGTAAATTAAGATTCCCATGTGTACTGGACGAGGAGGTTTTCATTCTTCTTTTCTTCTTATTTTCACTTATTCCTTTTATTTTCATTTCAAGTTTCGAAAGATGTCTTGTTCAAATTTTTCAAATGGCTCTTCTTCAAATAATGATGATTTAATTGCATTTTTAAATGATGATGATATCTTGTAAGACATGGATTGAGATGACCTTGTCATTTTTCAAATGGTGGCATTAGCAACTTCCAACTACAATGATTTATTCATTTCACATGAGATGGAAGAAAACGAAGGGGGAGGATTTGTGGACCCAACCATTGGTGTTCAAATTTTTGGGGTATTATGCAAATCACATTAACATTCTTCAAGATTTTGACAAACTTTACACTAAAGGAATGGTCCCTACCACTAGAACCCATGTTAGATACACATGTGAAATTTTCTTTCATATTTATTTTTTCATTTAGGGTTTAGGGTTTTTAATTTTAAGGCTTGTTTATTAGGTTAGGGTTTAAGGTTAAATTTTTATTTCTTTATCGATATCTTCATTTAGGGTTTAGGGCTTTTAGGGTTTGTTTATAAGGTTAGGGTTTAAAGCTTAAGTTTGATTTTTTTTTCTTTCAATTTTTTCATTTAGGGTTTGGTGCTTTTAAATTTGTTTTTAAGGTTAGGATTTAAGGTTGAAGTCCACTTTTTTTTTTTTTTCATTTTTTTCTTTTAGGGTTTAAGGTTTAGGTCTTTTAAGGATTTTTTAAGGTAAGATTTAAGCCCATGTTATAAAAATTTTAATTTTTTTTCCATTTAAGGTTGAAAGGTTTGGGGCTTTTAAGATATCTTTAAAGTTAGGATTTAAGGTTGTGATTTGAATTTTTTTAAAAATGTTTAGGGTTAAACTTAAATATGAAACCTAACATTGCATTTGAACATAATAGAAGAAATGCCAATTGTCTTAAGGAGGGCTTGTAAATTGACATTCAAGAACAACATCTCTTAAATTTCATATTATATATAAAACACAATAATGTTAGGATGTATAATGCTTTCATGTGGAATTGGTCAAAATTTGTTTCGTGTAATGATGTAGTTTTTATTAAATCATGCATTAATGATGCACTTGGATGAAATTCAATGGCCACTATCAAAGGAAAAAATTGCTTTAAATATGCAATTGCATTCACTATTGGGTTGTATTAGATTCATCAACACGTTGATTGAGATCCAAAAACTATGGAACAATGAATCACATAAAATCTAGTTAATAGTTGAAAGAAAATCTATGCAATGAACAACATAATCATTTCATCGATACAAAAATGGGGTGCAATTCATTGGCCTAAATCACTATGGGATTTTAAAAGTGAAATAAGTTCACTACATCTTAATGATTTCACCGTAATTAAAGTTATTTCAGTATAAGGACACTATGGAAACATCCAATTTGCTACTAACTGACATAATTCATTATTATAATTTACTATGATAAATAGGTTTATTTTTATGTTGTTGTTTTAAATACCCTATGCTACCTTAGTTATTTTAATTTATGTTCTAAATTATTATAAACTTCATACTTTAAATTATTATAAGTTATTATATCTTAAGGTATAATAATTTAAAATAATATGAAATAAAATATAACGACCTAAGATAAAATAACATGTAACAAATTGCATATGATAATTTAAAGTGGAACAACCTAAGGTAAAATAATCTAAAATGACCAATAATAACCACTATAAAGTAGCCTAAAATAACCAAAAAAACATATGGTATACTAACTTGCGAAAAGATAACTTAAAATAACCAAGAATAACTTAGAGTATTCATGAATACTTTAATATAATAACCAATAATAAATTACAATAGAATAACCAATATTAACCAAGATTAACCTATGATAAATAACCTAAAATAAAAATAATAACTTATGATAAATAAGCCAATAATAATCAATGGTAAATAACATTGAATAATAAAAAAATAACATATGATAAAATAGCCAATAATAGTTTACAATAAAATAACCAACAATAACCCACGGTAAATAATTTACAAATAATAACCCACGATAGAATAACCAATAATAATTTAATGTAAAATAACCAATAATAGCTAGTGATAGCCATTAATAAAATTAATACCCATATTGCAACTTGTCCAAAATAACTAAAAGTGTTATTTGTGACTATTTTGGAATATTTTGGTGATCAAAATAATCACAAATGACATTTTTAATCACCTTGGACAAGTTATATATGAATTTTTTTTATTATTGAGCCTATGATGAAATAATCGATAATAATTTAATGTAAAATAGTTAGTAATAACCAATAATAACTTAACTTAAAATGACCAATAATAGCCAACAATAGTCTACGATAAAACAATTAATAATAATTTTTGGTAAAATAACTTAAAATAACCTAAAGTAAAATAACCTAACATAAACAATAATATCATACGATAAAATAACCAATAATATCCTACGGTGAAATAACCAAAAAATAACCAAGAATAATCAATAATAACCTATGGTAAAATAACTTAAAATATTCAAAAATAACTTGCGATAGAACATGCAATAATAACTTATGATAAAATAGCCAAAAGTAGCCTACAATAAAATAACCAACAATAACCAATGTTAAAATAACTTAAAATAATTAGGAAAATATTACTATAAAATAATTAACAATAACCTATGACAAAATAGACAACAATAATCTATGATACAATAACCCAAAATAACCTATGATAGAATACCAAATAATAGCCAATGGTAAAATAAGCTAGAATATCCAATAATAACTTACAATAAAATAATAAAAATAGTTTATGATAGAATAACCAAAAAAAATTAAAGGTCAAATAACCTAAAATAACCAATAATTGAATAATTAACAATAACCAATGGTCAAATAATTTAGAATAACCAACAAGAAATTATGATAAAATAATCAACCATAACCAATGGTAATTTTTTTTTAAAGTGGCCAACAATAAACTCAGTGTCACGGATATGAAAAGAATTAAATTACAAGATCTCCAAACCACATGAACAAAGTAGAATTAATTCTAAATCCACGTCATGGAATAAAAAAATCAAAAGCAAAAATATGATGTGTGCATAATGTGAATGCAAAAGAACTTTATTACAAAAACATGACGAAAACATAATAAAATCATGACAAAGATATGTACCCAAAATTGGTGTTAAACAAATTGAAAATAATGTGGGATTTTACTTCTATTTATACCCATTATGCACTTAGTTCAAGAAACTTTCTAAAAACTTTCAACCTACATGTGACCCATGTTCACAATGTGTGATCCATGTGCACCCACATGTGGCCCATGTCCATCCATGTGGGGACTAATAGTGAATTATGAAGGTTATAAGAGTGAACTAAAAATGAATTGAGATTTAATTATGAGTTAACTGAAAGTTAATTGGAAATGAACTAAAAATTGATTAAAAATGAACTAAAAATTAATTGAGAATACATTGAAAGTGAATTAAATGATAACTACAAATGAACTAAAAATTAATTAAAAACTCACTAAAAGTTAATTAAAAGTTAATTAAGGATAAATTGAAATTAAATTAAAATTAGATATGGATGAACATTCATATGAATGAACTCTGTTGTGTTATCATCCGTGACATTACAATAAAATAAACAACAATAACCAATGGTAAAATAATTTAAAATAGTGAATAATAACTTATGATAAAATAACTAATGGTAATATAATTTATAATAGTCAACAATAACCTACAAGAATAACCACTAATAACCTATGGTAATGTAAATTATAATAGTTAATAATAGCCTCAATATAATAGCCATTAATAGTCTATGGTAATATAACATATGATAGTTTACAATAACCTATGTCGAAATAAAATGTAAAATAATCAAAATGACATATGATAGAATAACCTAGAATAACCTATCATAGAATTGTCAAGAATTACCAAAAATAACCTATTGTAAAATAACATATAATAATCAACAATGGCCTATGATAAAATAACGTAAAATAATATATAGTAAAATAATCAAAAATTGGCAAAAATAGTCAAGAGTTGCTAAGAATAGCCTAGGGTAAAAAAGAATGTGCATAATAATATGTGATGATAAAATTCATTTAAATAATGATTCAATGGTTAAATACATGTTTTTTTAACATGGAAGTGAAAGGAGGTGAAAAATTCAAACCTTTTCACTTGCACCATAGGTTGGTGGGCAGGGTGTTTAGGTGGATTAGGTTCCTAGTTTAAATTAGGTAGCTTAGTAAAGGTTTTTAAGTGCTTACCTTAGATTCATAATTAACTATTAATGAATTTATTATTGATGATTTAACTATCAATGAATTTGATTAACTATTGGTGAATTCAATTAGTTATTATTGAATTCACTTGTCTATAACAATTAGTCTTTATTTACTAAAGGGTTGTCCATTTTCATGATGGCAAATTTGTTCAATTTCATTCAAAATCTAACGAAACACACAAATTGAACTTGGATGCATATTGGTGTATTGTTTTTTACCATCATGGGTTGTTCATGTACATAGATGTTGACTATTTTGGATCTTATCATGATGTGATTATTTTGCAACATTTGAACATCTATCAAAATTGATACCATTATTTCATTTATGGAAACAATTATTTTGTGTATCTCACAAGTAACCCAAGGTACATGGGTGAAGATATTTTCATTATACATAAGATAGGGTTATGAAAACTTGCCCCAAATTTAGGTCATGATGTAGTGTGAATATTCAACAAGATGCATGTAGGTATTAAGGTATAAGTAAAGTGGGGCATAAATGGATTGAAGAGAAAGTGAAAGAACTTCATGAAAAGGTTTGATTCATCAAAACAAAATTTTGGTTGCAATTATCCTCATTAAGTTTTTACATAAGAAACACATGGACTTTTGATATGAAGTCATTGGTGATCAAAGTGTGAACCAAATGCATATGACTAAGCTAAGGATTTTTAATTATAGGTTCAAAATTACCTTAACCTTACACTAAATTTTTCCTTCATAACATTTAGCTTTTTAATTGCTTTCAATATGTTAATCTTTGCTTTGTTCAACCTTTCATTGTTGATCTACATTTTGTAAACCAAGAAGGTGCTTCGAATTTTAGAGGTTGCAAATAAAATGACTAGCCACTATTGCCATGCTTTTGGATTGACTTTGCAACATCTTCACTTTAGTCATCAACTTTTCACCAAAACTTATAGATGGTGTAGAGTCAAATGATGCATTTGAGTTAGGTGCAAAACTTATAGGTTAAAAAGAAGTAGAAAATGGGGTTGATGGTCTAAGTGTAGGTGCCCCATCAATGAAACTTTGTCATCTATTCAAGATGTCCCTTGTTGCATGCCTATGATCTATGGCCTTTAAACATTTAAACATTTGATCGTGCATTGGAATGTTGTTCTTTTTGAGCCCTCTTCATTTTAGCTCTTGTTTTTAATTCTTTCAAGGTGTTGCATAAGTGATCCTCCAAAGTTTCTTCAACAAAAGTTGAATTAGGATAAGTTGTTTGATAATATAAATAAATTTGTTTCCACAAAATAGTAGGAGTAAGTTGTGTTACTTGATTCCTACCCATGATGTAATTCACAATATGCACATTATAAAAAGTTGCCATGGTGTTATGTTGGATAAATTTCATCATTTGTTTTGGTGCCTTTTTTGTTTGAGAGGCCTTGACTTTGTGCAATGCAATAAACTCCAACTATTGTATATTTAATACATTTGTTTCCAATTCTATGCTTGCCCACAATTTAATTATCCTTGAATATACCTACGCAACCTAAAAGAACCACTCATAGTCACTATTAGATCAACAATAGTCATTAGACCTCAACCCAAAACATTCACTAGATTTTAGTCATTGGAAGTATGTAATCACTAGATTTAAATAAATAGAAGTGTGAGAATTAGAATTTAGTGATTAGAATAGTCATTAAATTTTAATCATTGGATTTCAAACATTAAATTCATAAGAAAAGAAGGTAAGAAGACCATCATGAGGGTTTGGATACCTTATTGAAGGCTAGGGTAGATATGTTTCACCTATAAAGACTAGATCACATGTATAAGTGGTAGATTTGGGTTTAGAAAAAACAAGAAAACCATCAAGAAGGTATGCAAACTTGAATGAAAGTTAAGGTACATCTATTTCAACGAAAAGATAACAACACATGTATAAGAAATGGATTCATGTTTATAAAAAAAAAAAAAAAACAAAAAAAAGGTTTTTTTTTTTTAAATAAATTAAAAAAAAAAAAAAAAAAAAAAAAAAAAAAAAAAAAAAAAAAAAAAGATATTAAT
>Ga0116227_10011284_pt1 | contig 15068 bp, 14 predicted proteins | sample S1TSphgellanicum_FD_89693 | JGI IMG/M metagenome (GOLD analysis project Ga0116227, IMG submission 89693) | Host-associated microbial communities from peat moss isolated from Minnesota, USA - S1T2_Fb - Sphagnum magellanicum MG | ecosystem: Host-associated > Plants > Peat moss > Unclassified... | reverse complement strand
TGGATCATTTGGCCGCGGCCGCCCCAAACTGGACTTGGGCTTCGAAGGTGCCCAGCAGGGTAAAGCGCTAGTGCCGCGATGATCGAAAACATGAAAGCTGCTCGAATGAAGATTAACTACTCGAACGCCCGCTATGGGCTGGATCCAGCCGGCGGGCGCGCGCCAATAGCGGACATTCACCGAAACACTGCAACGATACGGCCATTCGCAATCAAAGAATTTAAAAGGGCGGCCCCGATCGGCCGCCCCATAACTGTCTTCCGAGTCGTTACTTCACCAGCAACACGCCACCTAGGCGTTGACCCGCCGCTGCGGTCTGCACCGTGGTAAACGCAGGCGTTGCTGGTGTGGCCGAAGCAGGCGTTGCGAGCTGTGCCGCCGTCAATGTGATGGTCACGATCTGATTTGGATCTGCACCCAGATCATGGTTGCCGTTGTCGCTGACGGTTGAAGTTGTTGCATACAGCGTGACAGAACCGTCGACATTGTTAATGCCGGTGATATTGCGCAGGCCGTCCGTGTAGACATGCCAGGTGGTTGCACTGACGGGATCGGTAATCGAGGCATACGACGTTGATGTGTTGATGTTGAGGCCACCTTGATAGGTGGCGGTCAGCGTCCACGTGCCGCTGGCCAGCGTCCATTGCTGCAGACCGGCGAAGTGCGTCACCTTTCCGGTGGCGCCTTCAAGCGCGCCATCACCTTCGTCAGCTACGAATAAAGTCGTGGGGTTGGCAAACCACATTCCAAAAGGATGCGGGGTTGCGGTGACTGGCTTCTTCTCGGCGACTTTTTCAGACAAGGTGTTGAAGCCAGGCAGGATCGTGATCGGGGCGTTGCTCGGAATACCGGCGTGGGCAAACGAGCCGGCCGCGCCAACCTGATAGACCGTGTTCACGCCGTTGCTGCCACTGCCTTTGCTGACGTAAAGCGTGTTGTTGAACAGCGTCAGTCCGCGATAGTTGTTGTCCTTGCCCGTTTTATCGTCGAGCTGCGTCGCGCCGTTGTACTGCGCCTGCGACACGGTGAAGCCGAACTGGAAACCAATGCCTGCGGCATCGAGTCCTTCCGGCGTGCTGGAGGTATTACAGTACTGCTGAACCTGGTTGCCGACAGGATAAGTGTCGCCACCATTGGCAATGGAAGCCTGAATGAATTGCACGCCTGTGTTCGCGCTGAGCTGGCAAAGGCCGGCGGGATCGGCGCTGCCGTTGCCAGCGTTGCCAACCATGAAGTAATAACCATTGGCCAGCACAGCAGCTCGGCCGTTGTTACCACTGTAGGCGTTAACAGGTGTTACGCTTAAAGCGCCATTCGACAGGTTTAACTGCCCAACAGCACGTTGATAAATGCTTGGAACTGGATTGGTCTGGTCATACGCCTCATCGGTGTTTGAGTTTGAGACGTCCAGCGTGTTGATGCCAGCTTTATAGCCCATGAACGTGATCGCGCTACCGTCGAGCGATTGATTCATCGCCAGTTCTGATTTTGACGAGAAGCTGCTGACGATCTGCGTTGCGTCGACCGACAGCGTGCTCAGGACGGCGCCGGTCGCTGTATTCACCTTGTCAATGAAGATCGGCGAGGTGATACCGAATGATGGATCTGGCGTTTCATTTTCAAAAACTTCCGGGAAGCCACCGTCTGCGATCGCAACGCCGCCGCCAGGCAATGCTTGACCAACAGCCACTGAGCTCGCAGTGCCCGCGTAGGCAGTGCGGCTTACCAACAATGTGCCGCTGGAAATAGCTGATGACGATGAGTTCGAATTATTGTTACTGCAGCCCGAAATGAGCAAGGCTGCGGCGATCGCAGCCAAGGGAATGCCGGTCAAATTCTTCATTAATGTGTTGTCCTAGAGTTTCGCGCAAAACTGCGCTGAGGCCCAATTACTTCGACGATGCTGTTTGGAGTGCCCATACAGCACGTCGTGTTCAATCGAGGTGCGCGCGAATTCTGTGGATCACACTTGAATGGTTTGCTACGGAAAAATGTCAGTCAGGTGAATTTATTTTTTCTTAATGTAAATTTCATATATCGAAAATGCCATGCTCGAAAATGTCTGCTTCGGGCTGACTGCTGACGCCCACTCCGTGCCAAAAGCGGACCTTCAGAGCCCATGATCCAGTATCTCGGCAAAGTGCGCGCGAGCACGACGGCGTATTCCCCACGTTAGAAATGCGACGACAATGACCACTACTAGTGGCGGGACAATACCAACGCTAGTGCACTCTGCCGAGCCTGCAGGATACTCAAGGCCATTTACGCGGCAGTCGGTAAACGGGCCGAGGAAAATGGCGAACGACAACCAGCCGACTAGCCAAGCGCCTATAAATGTTGTGAACCCTAAGGGAGCACGAACAACTACAGTCGCCTGCCCACCAATCGGACTAACAACCGCCGTGTAGAGGGACAAACGGCGTAGCCCTTCTAACGGGTTGAGCAATGATCTCATTCGCGGCACAAAGCCGATAGCATCGCCAGACAAGGGTATAACCGCAGCAGTTTTCGTCTCAAAGGCTACCCCGCTGGGCTTGGAAATGATCTGTTCGCTAAATCTCATAAGAATCGGACCCCGTCCAAACACGCGCGGGTTTCTCTTCCTAATTCGGCGAATTTCCACGATCGCATATATCCAAGACACCACACCTGTGATCCAGGCGAGCAGGAATAAAATTGTGCCAATCGATTTCACGGCATCTGCCTTTTATGAATAGCTCTGAGTTTTACAGGCGTTTTTCAATCGTCGCAAATGTCTGCTTTGGGCTGTTAGCTGCCCTTGTTGGGGTGCAGTTTGAGTGGCCAAGTGCAGTACATCTTGAGGTGGCCCCCTCAGGTAGAACTGCGACATTTCTTCAGGAACCGTTCATCCAGACCGATCAAACTACAACGTCTTGACCTGAAACTGCCACGTGCATGATTGCCCGCATCATCATCCGACACCTCTGCTTTGCCATCGCGGTCGGGCTTGCGATCTGGGCTTACGAGTCGTTCGGATTCCGTGGCCTGGTGATTGAAGCACCGTACTGCGCACTGATGATTGGCTTTGGCATTGCGATTGGCCTGCAGGCTCCGAGCATCGTGCGTGCGCTGACTGTGCTGGCGACGTTGACGATCGTCACGCTGGGCTGGGCCGCGTTCAAGCAAACACCCACCTACGTCAGCACCACCAGCTTCAGCATCACTGCCGATCCCTATCGTTGTGTATTGAGCCTGAGTGGCACCATTCCGCCCGATCTGCCGCAGCAGCTGGAGCGCAAACTCAAACGCTTTCCGCAAACCCGCGCCATTGTCCTCAACAGCAGCGGCGGCTCCAGCTACGGCGTGATCAAGACCGCGGACCTGCTGAGGAATCATCCCATCACCACGGCCATCTCGGCCGGGCAATGCGACAGTGCCTGCGCCTTCCTGTGGGTGACGCAGAAGCAGCGCGTTTTGCTGCATGACCCCCTCATCATCACGCCCGGATTCCATGCGCCTTATGCGCTCTCGCCCTGGGGTGCGATTCCTTTTCTGGAACAGCGCAACGAGCAGATCAGCTATCTGAAAAATACGGTCAAGGTGCCGGACAGCTTCATCAACCGCGCCGAAGCCTTCATGGACGGCGTTGACCGCATGCGTCCCGGCGAATTGCGCAAACTTGGAATTCCCACGCTGACCATGCGACGCGTTGACGCGTATCAGCACAACTTCTGCGATCCGGTAACGGCTATCGCCACCAAACGCCGCAACGGATAATTTAAATTATCCTTTATTTACAATTACTAAGCAGGATTGGCCGAGGCGAACAAGCCGCTTAGGTTTTCTAAGCAGCCCGGATCAAAATGATCAATTGTCGCAGTGCGATCTTGGGAGGAATATAGCCGCATGAAGTGAGTGCGCGCTGCTGATCAGCCCCCACTTCGCCGATCTCCTCCAGATCCTCCCCCGGATCTAATATTCAGGCCACCCCCACGGTGGCCTTTTCTTTTATGTACAGGATGTACGGTACCTCCGCGGTCGCATGGATGCGAAAGAGCGGAGGTGTTCGCGCCGAGATGCTCTCAACAGAGCCTCTATCCCGCCTCAAACTCCAAATCCTGCCTCGCCTCCTCCAAAAGCCAATCCCGGAATGCCCGCACCTCCGGTCGATCAATCTCGCCCGGGTTGGTCTCGACAAAGTAGGACTGCTCCAGCGGCAGCACGGTCGGGAAAAGAATACGCACCTTGTTCTCCGACAACTCCTCGGCCGCCAGCAGCGGCATGGCCAGCGTCACGCCGAGCCCATCGGCAGCCGCCTTCAGCGCCAGCGTTGAGTGATCAAACTGCAGGCCACGCCGGGCATCCACCTGCAGCGCACCCGCCTGCTTCAGCCATTTGGCCCAGGTCGACTGGCTGCGATCATGCAGGCGTCCGTCGCCGTGCAGGAGCGTCAGGTGCCGCAGATCGTCCGGCACCCTCGAAGCCGCGGACCCATCAATGATCTTGGGATGTGCCATCGGCACCACATGCACTGCGAACAGGTGATCCACATATTCACCTGAAGGCCGCGTGTGACTGAAATGAATCTCGACATCCGGATTCTGCGCGGACTCGGCGCTGTGGCTGTCGGGATGGCTGCGACCCGAGGTGTGGATCGCCTGTCCGCTCGCCATCAGGCGGACGTCAATGTTCGGATATTTGGACAGGAAACGATGCAGGCGCGGCATGATCCAGCGTGAAGCCAAAGTCGGCGTCACGGCGACATTCAGGCGCGGTGATTGGCCGAATTCACGCAGATCACGAACCGCGTGCAGCAGCATTTCAAAACCTTGCTGCAAACGCGGCAGCGCGGCTTCTGCGGCCGGAGTCAGTTCGATGCCATGACTCAGGCGGACAAACAATGGAATGCCAAGCTGTGCCTCAAGCGCCTTGATCTGGTGCGTGATCGCCGCAGGCGTGACAAACAACTCATCCGCAGCCTTGCGGAAGCTGCGCAAACGCGCAACGGCCTCAAAAGCTCGTAGTGAGTTGAAGGAGGGTGTCCTTTGTGTCATTTGCGCCTGCTCAGGTCCGGGGTCAGCACTCCGATGACGGCCTGTTTTACGCAGGCTCTTGCATCAGCCCGGCATGGAGCTGTGAGACACAAGCCCTACGCTACCGAGGCTTGCCCCGGCATCATGAGCTGGTACGTCAATGGATTTGCTGGCCACATGATCTCATATGGCCGCTTTCCATGCGCTGACATCCATTGAGCGATACCGCTTACAGCCCGGCGCCCTAGCCACCCGCCAGCTGCCGCTTGCGCTGCAGTTCGGCGCCAATGAACTTCACCCAGTTGGCCGCCCCCTCGCCGCCGCCCTTGGAGCCGACAGCATCTGCGAAGGTATTCCGGGCCTCCTCAAGCTTGTTGCCGTTATACAGCGCCGTGCCAAGCTGCATCAGGATGCTGCCGCGATCTCCCACGTCCTTGCCCTTGAGTGCCGAGCGAAACGCCTCGGCCGCTTCTGGCCATTTGCTGGTCTGCGAGTAGGCCTGCCCCAGATAAATGTAGTGACGCGATTCACCGGTCATCCCGGCCAGTTTGGTCAGCACCGGAATCTGGGCGTCGTACTCTTTGGACAAACCCAGGGCCTGTGCAAACAACTGGAGATTGTCGGCCTTGAGTTCGATCACCTTGCTCTTGAACCCCTGGCGCATCAGTTTCACGGCCAAATAAGGCGCGTCAGAAGCCATATAAAGACGTGCAAGGTTCAATTGGTCAGCCTGTGACTTGATCATGTTGCCGGCATAGGCGGCGTTCATGATCTCGGCCTGCTTCTTCTGGTCGCCCATCAGGCCGTACATGCCAGACAGTTGCAGCCAGTAGGTTTGCTTGCCGTAATTGGCCGCCAGAATTTCCAGCACCCTGGCAGAGTTGGCGTAATCACCCAGTTCGTAATAACTCGCACGCAGCAGCGCCAGCCAGTTCTCGCGCAGTGACTCTCCTTTCTCGCGCGCCTTGCGCAAGGTCACCAACATCGTGTCACGCGCCAGCTTGTAGTTCTGCTGCTGGTAATAGACCTGCGCCAGCAGCACGTAAGCATCCAGCTGCGCATCCGGCACCAGCTTGAACCAGTACTGCAGAACCTTGATCGTGGACTTGTAGTCTTCGGAGATGAAGTAAATCTGCGCCTGCGCGAACAGCGCGCTGTTGCGAAGACCTTCGGGCAGGTTGTTCTGCCGCAGCACGTTCATGTACGACTCAATGGCGTTCTTGGTGTCGTTCATCGCGTAATGAACGGCGGCCATGAAATTCCAGTAAGTGGCTTTTTCATAGTCGTTGAATTTGTCATAGCCGGCATACAGGGTCTGCATATCGGCCAGGGCACCCTTGTAGTCCTTGGCTTCAAACGCTTTCTGCGCCACTTCCAGCTGCTTGTAGACTTTCTGGCTGAGAGTCTGCGTGACCTTGGTCGGTGGACGGACCGGCTTCTTGTCCTTGTCTTTTTCAGCGAATGCCAGCGGTGAAGCCCCCAGCGTCAGTGCTGCACCGAGCAGCACCAGCACTCGTACCTTGGAAAGAAGGCGCTTCATCATTGAGCACCTTTCTTTTCGATCTTGAAGGTAATCAACTGCTGGACGTTCTGCACCGCGGTCGGGCGGCCATCCACCACGCGCGGTTTGTACTTGAATTTCAGCACTGCGCGTTTTGCCGCATCTTCGAAAACACCGGAAGGCTCGGCTTCGATCACCACCGGATCCTGCACGCTGCCTGATTCCGTCACGGTAAATTTCAGCAGTACCCAACCTTCAATGCCCTGCGACTGCGCACGCGCAGGATAAATGGGAGAGACCTTGACGATCGGCAGGTACTCACCGTCAGTCGATGACAGGTTGAAACCGCCCACCGCGACATCCTTGCTGATCTTCATCTGACCCAGATCGACGGAATTGGCCAGCGGCGAAGCGCTCTGCATCTTCATATTGGGTGTTTCAGGTGGCGCCTCGACCTTCTCAGGCATCTTCGGTGGCGTACGCTGCTTGGTATCCAGCTGGAACTGCTTGTCGAGATGCACGAAATCGATGGTCGGCAGTTCTTCGTCCTTGTCGTGATGACCGCGTCCTGCCGAGATCAGGGCGTGCAGACCCCAAAAGATCACCGCGGTGAAAACGAATGCCGCCATCATCGGGATACGAAAGCGCTGGAAAGTCGTCATGCTCAGACGCCCTCTCCACTGGCCGGGTAGCGCCGCGGAATCTGCACGCTGTCAGGCTTCATGAATATCCGCGCGTCACGACGCATGTTGCGATTGCGCAACCATGGCAGCACCAGAATCTCGACCAGGCAAATCAGGCTCAGCACAAACGCCACGAAACAACCGACTGGAGCGCCAAAGGTCATCAGCATGTCCATGATCAGTTGCCGCCCGGCAATGTGGCCACCGACACGGTCATCACGCCACCCGACCGGACTTCATCCATGACCTTGGTCATGACGCCAGTCTCGGCGCCCTTGTCGGCGGTGATCACAACGGTGTCTTCGGGGCGCTCGCTGTGCATGCGCTCGATGATGGCGCGGACTTCCGGCAGCGTGACCTTGCGGCGATCCATCCAGACATCACCATTGGGTTGAATACCGATGATGATGTTGCCGGAGTCGCGATGCTCACCCGTGATGGCATCCGGCTTGTGGACCTTGACGCCGGACTGCTTCACGAAAGAGGTAATGATGATGAAGAAGATCAGCAGGTTCAGCACGAAGTCCAGCATTGGCGCCAGATCGATGCCGTGATGACTGTCTGCGTCGTTATGGCTGCGTGCTCGCATTAGTGGCCGGCCTCTGTTGGCGCAATCGAAACGTTTCTGACACCACCCAGCCGCACCTGGTCCATCACCCCAACCACCGTGCCCACCGGTGACCGCGTATTGGCGACCACCACAACCGGACCTGCGGGCTTCTCGGCATGGAAGCGCTCGACGTTGGCCTGCACCGCGTCCTTGTCGATCAGGCGCTGATCAATCGAGATGTCACCGTTGGCATGCACTGCGATGAACAGCGTGCTCTTGTCATCCGACTGCTGCTTCTGCTGCTTCTGGTTGTTCGGGCTGCTGAGCGTCAGGCCCAGCTCCTTGGAAAACGCCGCGGTGATGATGAAAAAGATCAGCAGGTTGAGGACGAAGTCGAGCATCGGCGCGAGGTCGATACCGGTTTCCTCACCATCCTCTCCATCCATATCCGCACTGTGTCGACGCAGCCGCATGGGTTCGCCCTTTTAGAATTTGAATTGATCCGCCAGCAGCTCAGTCTGCTTGCGAACCAGGCTCTGGAAATGGAACAGCGGATACATGCCGGACACACTGATCGCCAGGCCCGTCATCGTGCAGTTCATGGCCTTTGAAACACCGCTGGCCATGGTGCGTGCGTCAGCCGATCCGAGGATCGCCATCGAGTCGAACACTTCAAGCATGCCAGTGACGGTACCGACCAGTCCCAGCAGCGGGCATAGTGGCACCAGCACTTTCAGCGTCGGCATGTTGTAGCTCATCTCTGAATTGAGACGGGAGACCATCGCCCTGCGGATCTGGTGCGCGGCCCAGGATGCATGTTCCTTGCGCTGCTTCCAGGTGTCCTGCATGGCGTCCACCATCTGCGGCAATTCTTTTTTGAAGAACCACCAGCGTTCGAAGATCAGGCCCCACATGGCCATGCCCGAGATAAATATCCATGCGACCAACGGCCCGCCCGCATTCATCAGGTCAGCGACCGAGTGATACGGGGCGAGCAGAGCCTCAAGCATTGACTTTGCGCTCCATGATTTCAGCCAGCAGTCCGGTGCTCTGCTCATCGAGGATCTGCACGATGCGCTTGGAGCGCGACTGCAGTGCCGAGTTGATGAACAGCAGCGGGATGGCAATGCTCAAGCCCAGCACGGTGGCGATCATGGCGGTACTGATACCGGCTGCCATCAGCTTGGGATCACCGGAACCGGACTCGGTAATGACCTGGAAGGTCTCGATCATGCCGATAACCGTACCGACCAGACCCATCAGAGGGCCTGCTGCAACCGCCAGCTTGAGGAAGGACTGGATACGCTGGATGGCCGGCAGTTCGCGCATCACGGCTTCTGAAATGCGCAGCTCGACCACTTCAGCCTCTTCACCTTCAGGGACATTCTTGCCCTTGAACGCGAGCAGCACGCGGCCCAGAGGATTGTCATCAGACATACGTGACAGATCCGCCAGCTGGTCGTTGACCTTGCGCGTGGTACGAGTCAGATAGACGAACTGGTAGATCGCGAGAATCATGCCGATGACACCGACGATGATGATGAGATAACCGACCCAGCCGCCCATGTGGATACGGTCAATCACCGTTGGGCGCTGCGAATACAGGCCGAGGATGACGCCACGGGTTGGATCCACCACCATCGAGTGATAACCAGGATCAGCCGCTACGAATTTCTTGCCGGTGCTGCGGAAGCCTGAAGGCGGCTGCTTGACCGGCAATGAGAAAGCATCCGCGCCGGTGGAGTACTGCAGGAATTTGCCATCGGAGAAAACCACGAACGGTCCGACCAGCGTCACCTTCTGCGTGGTCTTGACGCCATCGAGACCAACCACCGGCGCATTGATCTCCTTGATCTTGCCACTCTCGGTCATTTCGCGCTGCTGTTCAAACCAGAAACGCTGAAGGTCTTCCATCGGCGGCATCGACTTGGTCTGTGCCAGACGATCGATCAGGGCAATGCGATCCGGGAATTCCACCGTCAGCGTGGAGTTACGCGTTTCCGATGCAAAATCACCCGCGGCCTGGCGCAACACGCCAAACATTTCGCCGAGGTTGCCGGCCTTGGCATCGCGACTCGCCTGCAGGCTGGAAATCTGTTTGTCATTCTCTTCAAAGGTTTTGACCAGCGCCGCGGATTCGGCATTGAGCGCTGCCTTTTCTGCTTCAGCCTGCTTCAACAGGGCAGCCTGTTGATCGGTGTTGGCCTTGAAGCGGGCTTCACGGGCGGCGTTGTCCTGGGCGTCACGCACGTCCATCGTGCGGACCTGGTTGAGCAGTTGATCCAGATTGCTGGCCGTTGGCGCAGGAGCCGCTGCTGGAGCAGCAGCCGGTGTTTCGGCAAACGTCAGGCCGGGAACAAAGGACGCTGCACCAATGACTGCCGCAAACAGGACTGCGTGAGGCTTGCTGAGTGAACGCAATTTCATGAGGAAGGGCCTCCGTGGGCCGCGGCCAGAACGGGGATGATCAACAGGTCAGGCGATGTTTGCTTCTTGGCGATCTTGAGCCCCTGGGTAACGCCGTCGGCATAGCTGTTATCGATTGCCCATTGGCGCTTGGTGTTATCCCAATAGCCGGTTTCCTTGCCATCCGAGGTCTGGTACATCAGGCCGATGCGGCCGACGCGCAGGAAATCCACCGTCTTGCCATTCAAGGGACCTTCATAGGCCTCGATGGTGCGGCCATATTCCACTTCAAGCTGATAGGCCTCGACGATCTTGCGGTATTTTTCCGAGACGGTGACGTCGGCGCGCGGCATCATGTCCTTGAGTTTCTGCAGACGATCCTTGCGGTTGTCGAGCTGGAACGGCACATCCAGCGCGACGAACTGATCAAGGGTATCCAGCATCTTCTGCATCAGCGGCAGGATCTCGATACTGGTGCGCTCGAGGCTGCGGGTTTCCTCGGTGACCGCATTCATTTCCTCACGCTGCGACTGGATCTGCTGCTTGAGCTGCTGCACATAGAGGCGCAAGCTCTGTGAATCCCTCAGCGTGGCGCGGTAACGGTCTGCAATATCGCCCTTCTGGTCTGAGAACGCGTCCACGCGTTTCTGCGAGGCGGCCTGCGCGTCCAGATTCTGCTGAGAAGCATTGGCTACATCTTTCAGCTGGGCCGCAGCGGCGGGGTATTCAATCACTCCGAGACCGACTGCAATGGCTGACAATGTCAGCATTACGCGCCATTGCATCCTGGATATACGTTTCATCGATAACTCCTCAGAATCTTTTTTGATGCAGCGCATGCCAGCACGGCCGTGTGCGCACGCAGTCAGGCCGCAGCCTAATTTGGCAACGCAACGAACTCGTCAATACATGCATTCATTGTTCTCTCCACCGCAACACATCGTCTTTATATCTACTGATTAATTTTGCCGGTCTTGGATTACAAGCCGTGAACGATGTGCTCTTCGTTATAGATAACCTTTACGCCGACCAATTCGCCTCATCCGAATGGTCGAATTGATAGTAGCCATGTCATATATACAGGTCAACAGCAATGTTGATCATTAAAGTAACGATATTTGACTGGTCAGGGCTTCTTGCGGTTTGAGCGGCTCAAGCGCCACTCTGGCGGATATTGCATGTCGAGATCCTTGACGACGTTGTTCAGGCCCTTGTCAAAAACGTCATCGCCCAACTGCACATCACCTTTCCTGTCGTTTTTCATCATCGGCAACATGCCTTCGACGAAGCCGGTCAGCAAACTGCCCATGTATTCGCCGCGATTCTGCTTGTAGATTTCGATGAACGTTTTTTGCACTGCAACAACATCCATCGGGCGCGTACGTGAACAAGCCATGGCGTACTTGCTGGTTTCAGCCTCCAGCCTGTCACGCGGAACGATGCTGTTGACGAAATTGCAGGCGTCCATTTCCTTGGCGGTGAACGGGCGCCCGGTAAAAAGCATTTCCTGGAACTTGCGCAGGCCAATCGTTTCGATCCAGGTCCACAGGCGCGGCCCCCAGCCTGCGTAGCGGAACGAGGGATGGCCGAACAGCGTGTCTTCGGAACAGACCAGCAGATCCGCATCCGCAGCCTGGTAGAAATGCCAGCCATAGCAATAGCCCTTGGCTTCTACGATGCTGATTTTCTTGAACTCCTGCAGCGGACGGTTACCGGCCCGAGCCTTGGCGTAGTGGTCGGTGAGCCCGTGCAGGAAGCGGAAGGACTCCTTGGGCGGGTATTTGACGCTGGGGTCCGTAATACCAAACTCATGCAGCAGCGACACGTCCTCACCGGACTCGGACAGCATGTCGGCCTGCTCGGACAGATCACCGCCGCCGCCAAAGTGATCCCCCTCCCCACGGATCACCAGGACTTTCACTTCATCGTCAATATTTGCTTGTAAAACAAGGTCCGCGTAGACCTGACGCATGCCCACCGAAGTCGAATTGAGGCTTTCCGGCCGGTTAAAGGTCAGGTAGGCGATCCGGTTTTCGACGTCTTTTTCATAACGGATGTACTTTTTAGCTTCTTTTTTTAAGTCATCAATGTTGATCATTAGTGCCTCGCCGGTGTTATGCTTACCCCCAGTTATGGCACGCATTGAAGGCGCACGTCCTGACACTAGGCGTGGCGGGATAGACATTCAGTGCAAAGTGCCCAGCGGTCTGCATGAACAGATCAGCGATGAGGAGCAAGGCAATGACCGATGGAAATTTCTACAGCCTGGAAGGGCCGCTGGATTCAATGCCCGTCCAGCGCCAGATGCGCGCGGCAAACCTGACTGGTTTCTCCGAACTGGTTCGCAACCTCGGCGCCGATCCGCGCGCGATTGTTGAACGACACAACATTGATCCACGCGCACTGCGCGATCCGGATTTTTACATCGACAGCCAGTCACTCGTGAACACGCTGGAGTACTGCAGCTCTTCCTTCAACGATTCCCTGTTCGGCCTGCGACTGGCACAGCATCAGGAGCCGGAAGTTTTTGGATCGGTCGCCGCGCTATGCCGTTCAGCCAGCTCGGTGCGTGAAGCGCTCGAAAGCTTCATCAACTACATTCCTGTTGTTCACTCTCCGGTCGCCGTTCTTGAACTTGCCGAAGGCCAGGAAACGACTGAACTGCGCTGGCACTCGAAAACCGATCTTGGACAAACCAATCAGGCCAACTACAAGGCAACGGCGCTGATCCTGAAAATGTTGCGCCAGATCGGTGGAAGCAATTTCCGCCCCAGCTACGTCAACCTTGCCGTCGACGCGCGCCACAAAGACATGCCGGAACTCGCCGCCAGATTTGGCTGCACCTTCCACAGCAAGGCGGCGACCAACGCCATTGCCTTCCCCACCGCAGTCATGAACCAGGCCGTTGGCAGTTCAAACCGGCTGCTGTTCCGGCTGCTGGGCGGCTATCTCGGCCGCGTCAAGGAATCTTCCAGAACCACGATCCTCGAACGCGTTGAAGATTATGTTCGCGGCTCCCTGCCCTCCGGCAATTGCTCGATTGAACGTTGCGCCGAAAAACTCGGAACCTCCGTGCGCACACTGCAAGCCAATCTGAGTGATTGTGGCCTGCGATTCTCGGACATCCTGGAGAAACAGCGCATCGCGCTGGCACGCATTCATCTTGAAAAAGGTGAATTGTCCCTCGATGATCTCGCGGACACGCTGGGCTATTCCGAGCAATCGAGCTTTGGCCGCGCGTTCAAGCGCTGGACCGGCTCAACGCCCAAGCAGTATCGCAAGAACCTCGAGACGCCCAAGATCGTCAACACTTCCAAGACGCACTAGCGTCGCAAGACGTCACTGGGCCGGATTGATCCCGGCAGCGTGCCTGGCGGCGATATAGCCCCAGACAAATGAAGGGCCGATGCTGCAACCCGCACCCGGGTAAGCGCGCCCCATCATCGAGGCGGTGGACACCCCAGTTGCGTACAGGCCAGGCATCACGGTGCCATCCTGCCGAAGGACACGCGCGCATTCATCGGTGACCACACCCCCATAGGTGCTCACGTCGCCGGGAACCACCGGAACCGCGTAGTACGGCGCCTGCGCAATCACGCCCAAAGATTCCGAAGGCTGCTGGAACGGATCACCCAGCCAGCGGTCGTAGGCGCGCTCACCCCGATGAAAGTCTTCATCGTGGTTCTTCGCCACAAAGCCGTTGAATCGCTGCACCGTAGCCTTGAGTGTTGCCGCATCAACCTTGATCTTCTGTGCCAGTGCTTCAATCGTGTCGGCCTTGTGCAGATAACCCTCATCGAACCAGCGCTGCGGCTTGCGGCTGCCCGGCATCTTTCCTGCGAGCATGTATTTGCCGATGTACTGCTGATCGAAGATCGCCCAGCCGGGCACGGCGGGCACCTGCCTGTTGCGCTCCAGCATGCCCTTGCAGTACGCCATGTAGGAGCCGCCCTCGTTCATGTAGCGCACACCGCTTTGATCCACCAGGATTGCGTGGGGCGCTGCGGTCAGTCTCTGCGCAGTCGGCATGAAATCGGCGCCCTGCTGTTCCGGCGGGATGGTCAGCTGCGTGCCCACCATTTCTTCCATCTGCGCGATGGCCGCGCCATGACGCATCATCTCTTCGATCATTTCTCCGGTATCGCCACTCGACGCCATCGTCCATTGCGCTGAAGTGCCGGGCTGATAGCGATCGCGCATCTCCTGATTGCGGGCAAAGCCGCCCGCATTCATCAGCACACCGAGCCTGGCACCCACGCGCCAGGGGCGACCATCCTTCACCGTCAGTACACCGGTCACTGCGCCCTCTTCCACGATCAGTTCACGCACGGGTGATCCGGGACGAATATCAACACCAGTACGCAATGCCGCCTGCAGCATTCGTCCTTGCAGCGCGGCACCGGCGGAAATCCACTGCTTGCCAGTAAGCCTGGCAGCAATCGCACGGAAAGCGATCTTCAGCATCAGCAGCTTGATCCGCCAGGATCGCTTGAAGGCCGGCAGCAACAGCAGTTCGTCCAGCGTTGCAGGCAACTGCAAGAAACCCTTGCGCAGCTTGTGCTTCCAGGGGCCAAGTTCGTTGACGTTGAACAATTCGGCAACGACGGTGCGGCCGGCTGCAGAACCTCCGGGCCGGTCATCGTAATAATCCGGCCAGTAGGCCACACGCGTCAGCCGGACTCCCTGCCCCAGCAGAAACTCCACCATCCGCGGCGCTTCCAGCAGGTAGCGATGGTGCCGTTGCCGCGTAGCGCCGGGCGCATCTGCATGATCACCGACGACGCTGTCCAGATACGCCATCGCCTGCGCATAGCTGTCCGGCACCCCATCACGCTGCATGAAGGGATTATTGGGAATCCACATGACGCCGCCTGAGCGCGCGGTGGTTCCACCAACCAGATCTTCCTTCTCGAGGATGAGAACTTTCTTTCCTG
>Ga0116227_10011283_pt1 | contig 15070 bp, 12 predicted proteins | sample S1TSphgellanicum_FD_89693 | JGI IMG/M metagenome (GOLD analysis project Ga0116227, IMG submission 89693) | Host-associated microbial communities from peat moss isolated from Minnesota, USA - S1T2_Fb - Sphagnum magellanicum MG | ecosystem: Host-associated > Plants > Peat moss > Unclassified... | reverse complement strand
TTGCCGGCGAGCCGGTGATCGTCGGACAGTACGGCCTGGAGCCGGTGCTCCCCACCGACACGCTGACGCTCGAGACCCTCTCCCACCGCTACGGCCAGCACCAGGAGACGCGGATCAACGTGCTGGTCGGGTTCCGCTCGATCCGCTTCCGCCGCGTCGTCGGATTCGACGCGCTGCACGGACCGCAGGACCTGCCGGTCGGGTTCCAGATCGGCAGCCTCTTCGGCCGCTCGATGTCGCAGCTCTCATCGAAGGACAACGACATCTTCGTCACCGCGAGTTCGTACGCGGGGTACGCCACCCGCAGCTGGTTCGCCGGCATCCAGGCCCAGGGCGAAGGACGCAATGACCGCAGCACGAACCTCTGGGACGGCATTCTCGCCAGCGGCCGGGCGGCGTTCTACTGGAAGCCGAACGACGACGCCACGCTCATCCTCGACGAGGAATATTCGCTCGGGACCCGCAGCCGCATCCCGCTGCAGCTCACCTTTGCCGACCCGCGCGGCGGCGTGCGCGGCTACCTGAATTCGCTCCTCGCCGGCGGCGAGCGGAGCATCTCGCGCGCCGAGTTTCGCTATGCCCTCCCCTCGATCGGCGACCTCGTGACGATCGGGCTCGCCCCGTTCGTCGACGCCGGGAAGCTCTGGGCCCTTGATGCGCCGTTTGGCGTGACGACGAAGCCGACGTATGGCGCCGGGGTCGGCCTGCTCGTCGCCTTTCCGCCGAACTCACGCCACAACTACCGGCTCGACATCGCCATTCCGCTCGATCCCGACTCGCACACCGGCCACTTCGAGGTCCGCTTTTCCAACGTGACGGCGACGTCGACGTTCTGGAGCGAGCCGTATGATCTCGCCCGCAGCCGCGAGCCGAACGTGCCGGCGACGATCTTCAACTACCCGTAACGGCCCGCGACGACCCGCGCCGCGCGTCAGGCGGCGACGGAGCGCGTCAGGCGCTTGAGCAGCGGCACGCAGGCGAAGCCGACGGCGGCCGCGACCAGCGAGATCCCGAGGAAGATGAAGAAGAACGATTGCTGTGAGGTGATCGTCGCGGTCAGGCCGGCGAGACGCCCGGCGAGAAAGTTGCCCGCCGACAGCGAGAGGAAGAACGCGCCCATCAGGAAGGACGCATAGCGCGTCGGCGCCACCTTGGTCACGTACGACAGGCCGACTGGCGAGATGCAGAGCTCGCCCATCACGCTGAAGAAATAGGTCGAGAGGAGCCAGAACGGACTGACGACCGCGCAGCCGCTCGCGGGCCGAGCGGCGACGCAGGCGTCGGCCCCGTGTCCGCCGATGATCATGAAGGCGTACCCGGCGCCGAGTACGGCGAGCCCGAGCGCGATCTTGAGCGCGGTCGACGGCTCGAGACCGCGCGCGGCGAGCACCCGCCAGAGGACCGCGAACAGCGGCGCCAGGAGCAGCACGAAGAGCGGCTGCGCCGACTGGTACCACGACGACGGAATCGTGAACGTGCCGAGACGGGCCGCCGTAAACCGGTCGGCAAAGAGCGTCAGCGAGCTGCCGGCCTGCTCGTAGCTGAGCCAGAAGAAGGTCGACAGGAAGAAGACGATCGCCAGCGCAAGGACCCGCCGCCGCTCATCGGCGCTCGCCGGCGACGTCGCGCGATCGGCGGCCGCGGCGCCGCGTCGCTCGGGCACGAGGCCGAACCCGGCGAGATAGCGGTCGCGCAGCAGCAGATAGGCGCCCAGCCCGACGAGCATCCCGACGCCGGCCGCGCCGAATCCCCAGTGCCAGCCGACGCGCTGGGCGAGGTAGCCGCAGATCAGCGGCGCGATGAAGCCGCCGACGTTGATCCCCATGTAGAAGATCGTGAACCCGGCGTCGCGGCGGCCATCGCCGGGCCGGTAGAGCTGCCCGACCATCGTCGAGACGTTCGGCTTGAAAAACCCCGTGCCGATCACGACGAGGATGAGGCCGGGATAGAACGACCGCGGGTCGGGGATCGCCAGCACGAAGTGACCGCTGGCGATGATCAGCCCGCCGATCACCAGCGAGCGCCTGGTGCCGATCAGGCGATCCGCCAGCCAGCCGCCGAGGAGTGGCGTCAGGTAGACCGTGCCGGTGTACAGGCCGTAGAGATGATCGGCGCGCGCGTCGCTCCAGCCCAGCGCGTGCACCATGTAGAGCACGAGCAGCGCCCGCATGCCGTAGTACGAGAACCGCTCCCACATCTCGGCCACGAAGAGGAGCGCCAGGCCGCGCGGATGGCCGAAGAGGCCGACGTCGTGCATCGCGGCCGGCCGGTCGGTGGCGGCGCCGATCTCCTCGGCGTCAGGCGTCGTGGCGGTCATGGCTCCTTGATGCAGGCGGCCCAGTGGCCGGGGGACTTCTCTTCGAGCGGCGGGACCGAGCGCGTGCAGTCGGCGTCCTTGCGCGGATCCGGGCAGCGGGGATGGAAGACGCAGCCCGGCGGTGGCGCCGTCGGTGACGGCGGGTCGCCGGCGAGCACCGTGCCATGGCGCGCCGCCGTCGGATCGGGGACGGGCACCGCCGACAGCAGCGCCCGCGTGTACGGCATGATCGGCGTCCGATACAGCTCGGCGGCCGGCGCCAGCTCGACGATCCGGCCGAGGTACATCACGGCGACCGCGGTGGCGACGTGGGCGACCACCGCGAGGTCGTGCGCGATGAAGAGGTAGGTGAGCCCGCGGTCGCGCTGCAGGTCCTGCAGCAGGTTGATCACCTGCGCCTGTACCGACACGTCGAGCGCCGAGACCGGCTCGTCGCAGACGATGAACTCGGGCTCGACGGCGAGCGCGCGGGCGATCCCGACGCGCTGGCGCTGGCCACCCGACAGCTCGTGCGGATAGCGGCCGGCGAATCCCCGGCCGAGGCCCACCTCCTCGAGGAGCGCCAGCACGCGCCCATCGGCGGCCGCTCCCTCGGCGAGGTGATGGATCTCGAGGCCCTCGCGCACCGCCGCGCCGATCGTCTGCCGCGGATTGAGCGACGCGTACGGATCCTGGAAGATCAGCTGGCAGCGGCGGCGCCAGCGACGGAGCGCGCCCGCGTCGAGGCCGAGCACATCGATGCCGTCGAACTCCACGCGGCCGGCGGTCGGCTCGACGAGCCGCAGGATCGCCCGCCCGGTCGTCGTCTTGCCGCAGCCGGATTCGCCGACCAGCGCCAGCGTATCGCCGCGGGCGAGGTCGAACGAGACGCCGCTGACGGCGTGCACCGTCCCGCCGCGGCCGTCGTACGCCTTCCGCAGGTCGCGGACGCGGAGCAGCGGCGCGGGCGTCGCGGTCGCGGACGCCGTCACGGTGTCGACGCCACGACGCGTCGGCCGGGCTCGTCGGCGAGATGGCAGCGCGAGACGTGGCGCTCGCCAACGCGGTAGAGCGGTGGGTGCTCGGCGGCGCATCGATCCCAGGCCGACGCGCAGCGTGCGCGGAACCGGCAGCCCGCGGGCCACGCGGTCGCCGGGGGCACGGAGCCCGGGATGTCGGCGAGTCGCGGTCGTCGGGCCCCGCCGTCGGCGGCCCGCGCGTCGTCGAGTCGCGGGATCGCGGCCATCAGGCCGCGCGTGTACGGATGATGCGGCGCGGCGAACAGCGCGGTGACCGGCGCCTCCTCGACGATCTCGCCGGCATACATCACGATCACCCGCGAGGTCGACTCGGCGATCACGCCGAGGTCGTGCGTGATGAGGAGCAGCGCCGTGCCAAGCCGCGCGCGCAGATCGGCGAGGAGGTCGAGGATCTGCGCCTGCACGGTGACGTCGAGTGCCGTCGTCGGCTCGTCGGCGATGACCAGCGCCGGATGCATGACGAGGGCCATCGCGATCATCACGCGCTGGCGCATGCCGCCCGAGAGCTGGTGCGGATACTGCCGGGCGCGCACCGCCGGGTCGGGGATGCCGGTCAGGCGCAGCATTTCAACGGCCCGCTCGCGCGCGTCCCGGGCCCCGCCGCCGTGGGCGCGGACGACCTCGGCGACCTGGTCCCCGACGGGATGGACCGGATTGAGCGCCGTCATCGGCTCCTGGAAGATCATCGAGATGCGGGCGCCGCGGACCCGCCGGATCGCATCGGCATCGAGGGCGAGCAGGTCGCCGCCATCGAACCGGATCTCGCTGCCGGTATCGATCGCGCCCGGCGGACGCACGAGCCGCAGCAGGCTGAGCGCGGTCACCGACTTGCCGCACCCGGACTCGCCGACCAGGCCCACGGCCTCGCCCGCGCCGACATCGAACGAGACGCCATCGACCGCGACGGCGAGACCGGCGTCGGTCTCGAACGTCGTGCGCAGGGCGCGGACGGCGAGCAACGGGGCCGGCGGGGCGGTCATCGGTGGGGAAGGTCGCGCGGGTCGAGTGCGTCGCGCAAGCGCTCGCCAAGGAGCGCCACCGCGGCCACGGTCAGCACGATCGCGAGGCCGGGAAAGACCGACATCCACCAGAGTCCGGCCAGTCGGTCGGCGCCGTCCTGCATCACGGTGCCCCAGCTCGCGGTCGGTGGCTGGACCCCGAGCCCGAGAAACGAGAGGCCGGCCTCGAGCAGGATCACCTGCCCGATGTCGAGCGTCGCCCAGACGATGACGGTCGACAGGACGTGGGGCAGCACGTGCCGCCCGAGAATCCGGGTCGGCGAGGCGCCGAGGGCCCGCGCGCCGAGAACGAATTCGCGCGCGCGGACGGCGCGCACGTCGGCGCGCACCATTCGTCCGAGCGTGAACCAGCCGGTGAGCCCGAGGACGAGGATCAGGGTCGCCAGCGAGATTTCGCCCCACAGCGCCGTGATCGCGACGAGCAGGAGCACGCGCGGCACGGCGAGGCAGACGTCGAGGACGCGCATCAGCACGGCGTCGGTCCGCGGTCCCGCCATCCCGGCGACGGCGCCGTACGCGAGACCGGCCGTCGTGGCGGCCAGCACGGCCAGCACGGCGACCGCCAGCGAGATGCGGGCGCCGAAGATCACCCGCGAGAGGACATCGCGTCCGTACGGATCGGTGCCAAACCAGTGGGCCAGCGACGGCGGACGATCCTTGAGCGCGATGATGTCGAGCTGGCGGTTCGGATCGTACGGCGCGATCGCCGGCGCGAAGACGGCGACGAGGACGAGGAGCAGGAGGCCGATCCCGGCGACGCGGGCCCACGGGTCGCGCGCCAGGCGGCCGAGCATCGGGGTCACGGGTCGATGCCGCCGCCGGCGCCAACGGGCTCGCGCAGGCGCGGATCGGCGATCGCCGCGAGCACGTCGGCGACCAGGCCGCCGAGTGCGGTCGCGACGCCGCCAATCGCCAGGCAGGCGACGACGACCGGGCCATCGCGCGCCGACACGGCGTCGATGATCAGCGATCCCATCCCCGGCCAGCCGAAGATCCGCTCGACGAAGACCGCGCCGCCGACGATCGCCGGCAGCGCCACGCCGATCAGGGCGATCACGGGACCGAGCGCCACGCGGAGTGCGTGTCGCATCACGATCGCCCGCTCGCCGAGGCCCTTGGCGCGCGCCGTGCGGAGAAAATCGTCGTGCTGCACCTCGCGGAGCGCCGCGTACTGGAATCGCGCGACGCTCGCCGCCGAGACGATCGTGATCGCGGTCACGGGCAGCACGAGGTGCCGCACGCGGTCGACGAGCCACGGCCAGGTCGCGAGGTAGTCCGCGCCGAACGACGCCGCCCCGTGTGGTGGAAAGAGCGGCCAGAGGAAGGCGAACGTCAGCAGGAGTACCTGGGCGACCCAGAAGTCAGGCAGCGCGAACGCGATCAGCAGGAGCGCATCGAGCAGCTGGCCCCCGGTCGCCGCCAGGTATCGGCGCACCGCGACGGCGACACCGAGCGTCGTGCTGGCGATCAGGCCCAGGGTGACGAGGAGGATCGTGTTGGGCAGCGCGACCGCGATCCGGTCGAGCACCGGCTCGCCGGTCGCGGTCGACTCGCCGAGCTCGCCGTGAAGCAGCGATCGCACGAACTCCCCGTACTGGACGACGATCGGGCGGTCGAGGTGGAGACGCCGCACGCAGCGCTCGGCGGCGGCCGACGACTGGCGCCCCTCGCCGACATCGCCGCAGGCGTTGCCGGGCGCGATGCGGATCAGCACGAAGGCCAGCGTGGCGACCGCCGCCGAGACAGCGAGGGCCTGGAGCGCGCGGGACGCGAGGAAGCGAAGCAGGCGTGGTCCTGGCGGACTACTGGCCGGCCGGCGGGAGCCCGATCCGGTCGCGCGCAATCCGCTCGTCCGCCGGGATCGACCAGTCGGGGATCGTCAGCCACCAGCCGTCGGCCCTGAGCGGGCCGGTGCGGATGCGGCGCTGGATCGCCGCCACCTGCAGCGGCTGGAACAGCCAGACCGCGGGGGCATCGTCATCGATCACGCGGAAGGCGCGGGCAAAGTCGGCGCGTGCGGTGCGCAGGTCCGCCGTCGCCAGCGCGCTGTCGACGAGGGCGTCGAAGCGCGGATTGCTGTACGACGAGAGGTTGACGCCAGCGGCGATCGCGCTGGTCGACCACGTCTGCCTGACCGCCGCCGGACTCGGGTCGATGTGCCATGAGCCGAGGTAGCTGTCGAAGTCGCGGCTGGTCGTGCGCTGCTGAAACGTCGCGTACTCGAGCGCACTGACGCTGACGTCCACGCCGACCTGGCGGAGCTGCGCCTGGATCAGGACCGCGTACCGGGACCGTCCCTTGCTCGACGTCGGGACGAGGATGTCGAGATGGAGGAGCTGGCCGCCGCGCCGCCGCAGGCCGTCGGGCCCGCGGCGCCAGCCCAGCGAGTCGAGGGTGCGATCGGCGGTGGCGCTGTCGAACGGGAGCTGGACGAGCGTCGAGTCGTCCATGACGTGGCCGCGGGTGATCGGGGCGCCGGGGACCACGGCCAGCGTGTCGAAGACGTTGCGGAGCATCGTCCGGCGGTCGAGCGCCTGGGTCAGGGCCCGGCGCAGCGCCCGATCGGCCAGCAGCGGGCGGCGCAGGTTGAAGCCGAGGAAGACGTAGGATGGATCGCGGTACGGGACGGCCCGGAGATCGGCCCGGCGCGTGATCGCCGGCACGTCCTCGGGGTGGATCACTTCGTCGACGTCCGCGTCGCCGGCGAAGATCGAGGCGAGGCCGCTCTGGTAGTCCGGGATGCTCGCCCAGATCACGTTGTCGAGCGCCGGCCGTCCACGACGGTACGCCGTGTCGGCGGCGATCGCCAGCGTCGCCCCGTGCGTCCAGCGCACGAAGCGGAACGGGCCGCTGCCGATCGGATGCTGGCCAACGTCCGCCGTCCGGAGCGCGGCGGGCGCGATCCCGGCGAGCCGGTGCGACGGCAGGATGTACATCTGCATCGTGGCGTCGTAGAACTGGTACGGATACCGGTGCGAGAACCAGACGACCGCGGTCAGCGAATCGCGCACCGTGACCGAGTCGATCGCGCCGATGTTGTCGAGCGATGGCGAGCCGACCGTCGTGTCGCGGTAGATGCGATAGGTCTCGCGCACGTCGACGGCGCGGACCGGCACGCCGTCGTGCCAGCGCGCCCGCGGGTCGAGGTGAAACGCGATCGCCAGCGAGTCCGCGCTCCACGTCCATCGATCGGCCAGCTGCGGCGCGTAGTGCCCCGGATCGAGGAGGTCGAGCGTCGTGTCGACGCGCGCGAGGTACTCGAAGAGCTGGTCGATGACTTCCTGGGTCGCCACGCTCCGGACCGTCGGCGGAAAGAGCGGCTCGTTCGATGCCGGCACGGCGATGACGACGGTCCCGCCGGGGTGGCGCGACGCCGGCGCGGCGCGATCCCGCGCGGCGCACGCCGAGACCGAGATGATCGCCACGGCCGCCGCGGTCCTGGTGACCCTGGCCGCGCGATCGGTCCGCCGCGTCACCGCCGCCACGTCCAGGTGTCGTCCGCGTAGAGCGCCCGGAGCGACTCGGCCGTGCGGCCGAGCTCCTCGTCGACGATCAGCGGCTCGGCGTCCGGGTCGCGGGCGCGGACGGCGGCGGCCAGCGCGTCGGCGACGTCGCCGACGGTCGGCGCACGACCCAGCGCCGCGCGCAGTGAGGCGGCGCCCCGGACCTCGATGTGCCTGGCGGTCGCCACGGGACCGAGCGGGGTCATCGCGTCGGGCGTCAGGCAGGTGAGGAGTTCCTGGTCATCGTCCACGAGGATCGAGCCGTGCTGCAGCAGCGCGCCGTCGTGCTGCCACTGCGCGCTGCCGGCCAGTTTCCGGCCATCGGTGACGATCTCGCCGCCGGCCGCGGCGGCGAAGCACGGGAGTGCCGCGCGGTCCCCGTCCGGGCGGACGGCGTGGCTCGCCGGCGCGAGGGACGCCGCAACCCCCAGTCGGGCGAGCGCGTCGAGCAGCAGGTGGTTGATTGCGTCGTACGGCGCGGGGCCGAGCGCCGTCACCGGTGCCGTGACGCTATAGGTGACCTCTCGCCCGTGCACGACCGCCCGGCCGCCCGTCGGCCGGCGGACCACCGGGATCCCGAGTCGCGCGGCGCGGGCGCGGTCGTAGATGCCGACGGTCCGCTGATGGCGCCCGACCGAGACCGTCGGCCGCGACCAGGCATACGTCCGCAGCACGCATTCGTCGGTGCGCTGCGCGCGCGTCAGGAGCGCGTGGTCCAGCGCCATGTTGTCGATCCCCTCGAGCGGCGCGGTGACGAGGAGCCGCCACCGGGCGTGCACCCTCAGGCGCCGATCGCCGTGGCGTAGTCTGCGGCGCCGAGCAGCCCGTCCCGGGCCGCCGGGTCGGCCACGCGGATGCGGATCAGCCAGCCGTCGCCATAGGGGTCGGTATTGACGAGCGCGGGCTCGGCGTCGAGGCGTGGATTGATTTCGACGACCTCGCCGCTCACCGGCGCCTTGAGGTCGGAGACGGCCTTGACCGCCTCGATCGTCCCGAAGGTCGCGTGCGCGGCGACGGCGGTCCCGACGGGCGGCAGCTCGACGAAGACGATGTCGCCGAGTTCGCCTTGCGCGAAGTCCGTGATCCCGACCGACGCCGTGCCGTCGTCGGCCAGGCGGAGATACTCGTGATCGGCCGTGTAGAGCAGGTCGGCAGGAATGTTGGATGCGGCCATGATGGAGGGATGTGGTCAGCGGGAGATGGGGGCGACGACGTCGTCGGCCGCGCGCTCGAGCGCGGTCCAGACCTCGTCGACAGCGGCATCGAGCGCGTCGAGCGTACCGGTATTGTCGATCACGAAATCGGCACGGGCTCGCTTGAGCTCGGCCGGCATCTGGGCGGCGATGATCTCGAGCGCGCCAGCCTCGTCGAGACCGCGATCGCGGACCAGGCGCTCGAGGCGAAGCGGACGCGGCGCATCGACGAGCACGATCCGGTGGAACTCGCCGGTCAAGTGGCGCTCGAAGAGGAGCGGGATGTCGCTCACGATCACGCGGTCGCGCTTCTCCTGCGCCTCCGCGACGAGGCGATCGCGCATCCGCGTCACCTCCGGGTGCACGATGCCGTTCAGCGCCTCGAGGGCGTCGTGGTCGGGGAAGACGATGGTGCGGAGTGCCGCGCGGTCCAGCTGCCCGTCGGGATCGAGGATCCCCGATCCCCAGCGCTCGACGATGCGGGCGAGCGCGTCACTGCCGGGCTCGACCGCGCGCCTGGCGAGCACGTCGGCGTCGATCAGCGTCGCGCCGCGTCGGACCATGGCGCGCGCAACGGTCGACTTGCCGCTGGCAATGTTGCCGGTGAGCCCCACGAGCAACGACATGACGAACAAGGTAGGCGGAGCGGGGCGACTGTCAACCGAACTCGGCCACGCGGTCCGTGGTTGTATCGTGTTGAATCATATGTGTTTGCCGACGGGCTTGCAGCCGTGCTGCGGCGCTGCGACCGCCGCCCGTCGCGTCGCGGCGTCAGACGCCGACGGCCGTCCGATGGATCGCGGGCGAGACCGGGACGCCGATCTCGCCGTCGGCAGCACTCGTCGCCTGATCGACGGCCACGGCGTCGGCGCCCGACGTCACGACCGCGTGCGCGGCGACCGCGCCCGGTGCCACCGCGCCGGTCGTGGCGGCGCGCGGGCGGCGTGGCAGCGCCGCTGCGCGCCGAGCCTGGCTCAGGAATGTCTCGATGACGTAGGACGCGCCGCCGCGGTCGCGCAGTTGCTGCGGCGTCGCCCGGAGATACCGCTGGCAGGTGTTGCGGAACGCGCTGCCCGACGGAAAGTCGAGTACCTGGGCGACGCTGTCGGCGCTCCGGTGCTTGTCTTCCAGCATGTGCGCGGCGACGATCAGCCGACCCCACGTCAGGAGCCGGTGCGGGGGCGGAAACCCGGCGTCGGTCAGCCGCCGCGTGAGCAGCCGGCGAGGGACGGCCAGCATGCGGGCGAACGCATCGGGCGTCAGCCGCTCGTGGGCGCGCGTGACCGACGCCAGCACCGCATCGCGCGCGGTCGGCTTGAGATCGCCGATCGCCCGTCGCAGCAGGCTGGCGACGCTCCGCGCCTCGGCCTTGTCGACGTGCGCCAGCAGCGTGAGCGGTGCGTCATCGGCATCGGCGACGATCAGCCCGTCCAGTCCGCAGCGACCCGCGTCGAACATGTCGCGCGCCCGCTCGGGCGTGATCCCGATGTAGGCGACCAGCGCCACGCGCGGAAAGCGGAGCTTGAGCAGTCGCACGCTCTCGAAATTCGCCGTGCCGTCGGCGTACAGGTCGATGACGGCCAGGTGGATCGGCTCGGCGTCGCACATCCGCGTCAGTGCGCTCCAGTCGTCGCAGGCGACGATGGAATGCCGGTCGCGAATGGCGGCGCGAAGCCGCTGCAGTCGGGTTGCATTCGGGAGGAGAGTGGCAATGACGCCCATACTCGCTGTAGACGCGAGATGGCACGGGGACGTCACCCCCCATCGCGGGGCTCGCAGGTCGTGACGCCACTGTCTCATCCCGTGACGGTGCGCGGCGCGCGCCCTGCGTATCATCTCGATGCGGTGCGACGCCATGCCTGACGGCCACGCCGATCGCCGCAATCACACGAATCCCCGGCGTCTCACGACGTCGGGGATTCGTTGTTGCAGTCGTTTCGTCCGCTCGCGACGATCGCTACGTCGGCGACTCGCCCGGCTCGGTCGCCCTGCCCCGTCCGCGCGGTGGCGGCCGCCGCGCGTGCGTCAGGCGCTCGCCGCGCTCGGCCCACTCGGACGGCGCGCCGCTGCGCGGGCCGCGCGGCCCGGCGCCGCGGTCGTCACCAGGCCGCCCGCGTCCCGGTGCACCGCCGGGTCGGGCGCCGCGGCTCGGCGGACCGCCCGCCGGCCGACCGCGACCCGCGCCAAACGGCCGCTTGCCCGGGCTGCCGCTGCCGTCAAATGCGCGCGGGCCGCGCGCCGGACGATCGTCGCGCGGACGGTCGTCCCGCTGCTCGAACCGCCCGCCGCTCCGCGCGCCGCCCGACGACGCGCCACCCCGGGGCGGGCCGCTGCGCGGCGGACCACTGCGGGGCGGACCACTGCGCGGTGGGCCACTCCGGGTCGGCCGATCGCCGAACGTGCGGGGTCCCGTCCGCGCCGCGAAGCGCTCGCCACCCGCCGGCCGCTCACCACGACCTTCACGCGGCCGATCGTCCCGCGGCCGGTCATCGCGCGGCCGGTCATAGCGCGGACGCTCGTCACGCGGACGCTCGTCACGCGGACGCTCCTCGCGCGACCGACTCAGCGTTCTCGGCGGCCGAGCACTGCCGCTCTCGGCGTCGCCGGCCGACGGCGCACTGCCTCCCAGGGCCGACGCCGCTGGCGATGCGGTCACGCTCGGCACGGCCCACGCGGCGACCGGCGCGGCGGGCGGGTGCGCGGCGGCGGCTGCCGCCGCTGCGGTGGCGCGCGCACGATCGACGAGCCTGAGCGCCGCGGCGGCGAGCTCGACGCCGTCGAATTCGCCGAGCAGCGGCTCGAGCGCCAGCAGCTCACGGGCGGGGATCCCGGCGGCGATCGCCGTCCGGAGTTCGTCGCGCAGGGCGTCCTCGCGCGAGCGGGCGCGGGCGGCCGGTCCGCTCAGCGTGAGCGCCGTGACGGACGCACCACCGGCGATCGCGCGCAGGCGGGCGAGCTCGCGGGGCTGCACCAGCGCGATCACGTGCACGACCGCCCCGGTGACCGCCGAGCGGAGCTCGGCCTCGGTCAGTGGCGCGTCGTAGAGCACGACCAGCGCGGCGTCGACGGCGGTCTCGCCGGCGAGTCGCACGACGGCGTCCGGGCCCGTGTAGCCGAGCACGCGCAACGTCGCCTCGACCGCGCGACGGCTCTCCTCCGTGCGGACCCGGATCACGGCCGACGGCGGGTCGGTCTCGTCGAGGACCCGCCGCAGCGCCACGGGGCGCGAGCCGGGGGCGACGGTCACATAGCGGATCGGGTGCGGCGTCGCCGAATCGGCGGCCTCGGCCGTCCCATCGCTGGCAGCGGGCGCCTCCGCCTCGACCGCGACGCGACGCGGGCGGCGCGCATAGCGCTCCACGAACTCCTCGAGGACCGGGCCGTTGGATGCGGCGACCAGGGTGCGAGCCGCGTCCCTGGAGACGTCCGCCATCAACGCTTCCAGATCGGGGCTCCCGAGATCCGCCCAGGCGATCGCCAGACCGCGCACGGCGTCCAGCTTGAGCGTCGCGCTGCGGACGAGCCCGAGCAGGACGCTCGGCGCGCCGATCACCACCGATGGGACGCTCGTGCGGAGAATGCGGGTCGCCCGCCCCAGCGTCGTCGCGGCGACGACCGTCGCCGACGGCCGGAGCGCGGCCACGGTCTCGGCGAGCGAGACGGTCGAGTCGGCATCACCGCTGACGATCACCAGCCCGAGGCCCGCGCTCCCGTCGATCGCGGCGCGCTCCAGCGCCGGCTCGAGGAAGACCGCGGCACTCGCCGGATCGTCGGGGAGCACGTACACCACATGCTGACTACGGCCGGTCGGGGCGTCCAAACTTACCTCGGTGCTGCGTCGCGCGTGTGGCGCGACAGGTCGGGCACGGATAACCTACGAAGAGCCGGGTAACATAGCCGAATCGCGCCCCGGCCGCCGATTCCCCACAACCTCTCGGGCCAGTGACGAGCACCGTCATCCCCCACGCCGGCTTCGTGCCGTCGCCCAACGTCGCGTCGATCAAGGAATCCGCGACGATCGCCGTCTCCAACCGCGCCAAGGCGCTCAAGGCCGCCGGACGCGCCATTATCGACCTCGGCGCCGGCGAGCCGGACTTCGATACGCCGGAATTCATCAGGCGGGCCGCCCAGCGGGCGATCGACGCCGGCGCGACCCACTACACGGCGACCGAGGGCATCCTGCCGCTCCGGCAGGCGATCGCCGATGAGGCCAACGCGCTCTACCGCGGCCCCCATCCCGTCCAGCCGGCGGACGTCGTCGTCTCCAACGGCTCGAAGCAGTCGCTGTTCAACGCCTGCTTCACGCTCTTCGGCCCCGGCGACGAGGTGCTGATCCCGACGCCGAGCTGGACCAGCTACTACGAGATGGTCTCCCTGGCCCGAGCGACTGCCGTCCCGGTCTACGGCGCTCTCGAGCACGGCCTGCGCGTCTCGGCGGCCGCGCTGGCCGACGCGGCGACGCCCCAGACGCGCGGCATCATGCTCAACTCGCCGAGCAACCCGACGGGGTCGGTGTACGACGCCGATGAGCTGTCGGCGATCCTCGCGCTCGCCGCCGATCGCGGCTGGTGGGTGATCAGCGACGAGATCTACCGCCGCATCACGTATGGGGTCGATGCGCCGTCGGTCCTCGCCCTGTCGCCGTCGCGCGAGCGACTGGTCATCGTCAACGGCGTCGCCAAGGCCTACGCGATGACGGGTTGGCGCATCGGCTGGACGATCGCCCCCCGCGCGGTCTCGGCCGCGATGGGCGCGCTCCAGTCCCATTCGACGTCCAATGCGGCAGCGGTCTCCCAGCATGCGGCCCTCGCCGGCCTCACCGACCGCGTGGCCGCCGACGCCGCCGTCTCGGCGATGGTCGCGGTCTTCCGCGAGCGCCGCGACGCGGCGGTCGCGCTCCTCGACGCCGCCCGCGCCACGTATGTGCGACCCGACGGCGCGTTCTACCTGTACATCCAGGTGGGCGACGGCGACGCGTTCGCCCAGCGCCTGCTCGAGACGGCCGGGATCGCCGTCGTCCCGGGGTCGGCCTTCCTCACGCCGTCATGGGTGCGCCTCTCGTACGCGGCACCGACCGAGCACGTCCTCGAGGGCGTGCGCCGCCTCGTCGCGGCGCTCTGACCGCGGCGGTGCAGCGCGCGCGGGTCGCCGCGTCAGTCCGCGGTGTGCACGAACGGGTTGGACGTCTCGATGCGCTGATCGAGGCACCAGTCGGGCGTCCCGCGGAAAATCTCCGTCCAGCGGCCGCCCACGTACTTGACGATGATCGGATAGCTGTCGCCGCCGGTACGCCACCCCTCGAGGAAGATCTCGTCCACGCCGTCGCCATCGATGTCGAGGTGATCCACATACCGTCGATACTCGGCGTGCGCCGCCGAGCCATCGACCGTCTTGACGAACGACGTGGCGTACTCGCCGCCGATCTTGTCGGCGATCGCGAAGACGTAGGCCGATCCGCCGGCGCGCGACGCGTCGTCGGCGCTGGGGTCGATGAACGAGGCGATCAGCGTCGGATCGGCCGTCGCGCCGGTGTTGACGGCCAGTCCGTGATAGTCCAGCGAGTCGAGGCGCGACCGCGGAATGCCGGCGTCGGTCCCGACCCGCAGACCGATCTCGCGCGCCTTCTTGATGGCGTCATCGGCCGTGACGGCCGACGGGCGGGGGTTCGTGGCGGACGGCAGCGGGGTACCGGTCGCGAGGAACTCGACCGTGATCCCCGCCTTCACCCGGCTGTCCAGCGTGACGGCGGAAAGCGGGAGGAGCAGCTGGCAGTTGGGCAGCGAGTAGAGCGGAGCACTCGCCTTCTCCCACATCCCCTGCTTGACCGTCGCCGTTCCGGCGACGCGGCCGTCCTGGTACAGGGTGTAGACCGATCCCGAGCGGTCGTACGCCCGGTCGAAGGCCTTCCAGTGGGGTCCGGAGAGCGTCAGGCGGCGCAACTTGCCGTTCTCGATCGCCGCGAGCGGGATCATCCGCGGATCCTCGCGTTCGCCAAAGACCTCGAAGAGCACGTTGGGGT
>Ga0116227_10011282_pt1 | contig 15072 bp, 9 predicted proteins | sample S1TSphgellanicum_FD_89693 | JGI IMG/M metagenome (GOLD analysis project Ga0116227, IMG submission 89693) | Host-associated microbial communities from peat moss isolated from Minnesota, USA - S1T2_Fb - Sphagnum magellanicum MG | ecosystem: Host-associated > Plants > Peat moss > Unclassified... | reverse complement strand
ACAAGTTGGTTGATGGCATCGTTGGTTCCGGTGATGGGTTGGTGATTTTGTCGTGTTTTGGAGGGCGGGGGGGGTGTGGGGGGGTGGGGGGGTTTTCGATACTTTTAAGTTTGGTATAGTATGTATTGGGATATGATTGAAAATTATAGAAAGGATTCATCTAACTAATCTATAACACTTGTATAATTAAGTTTGAAAATTTGAAAATAAAATGTTATCATTGCATTACAAGGTGGATTTTTAAAGTGATGTAACATTAATTGTCATGATCCAAAAGAACATTTGTGGGCTTTTATTACATAATAAACATGTGTGGAATGTTGATTTCTTTTCCCCTAATATGATTGTGAAGCTATTGTAATGTTAAAATAAAGGCTTACAAAAAAGTTTAATATTTTAATTTATCAAGTCTTTGTAAAATTGCTAATAGTCTATAAAGTCCATGATTTATTAAAATGATTTTTAAAAAACAAATTTGTACAAAACAACATTATTACCCTACATAACATCTACCAATTATAAGAATAAGGAAAAACCATGTTTTTGTTTCTAAATTTTCCCCTAGTTGATCAAATCGAAACATGTGTTGTAATTTATAAACTTGTAAGTTTAAGGTTTAGATATTCCACTTGTCTCCTACTTTCAAATGGACAATTTTACATTCCCAAAACAATAAAAATTTGAATTAAAAATTTTAAAGTTTTAAAATTGTGGACTCCACATGTGCCATTTTTGGTCCACCTCAGTGTGCATTCACCTACTACTCCATTTTGATGAAAAGTGTCTATGATTGTGAGTTGTTGCACAATATCATGTTGTTGACAAAATTCAATGAACTCTTTAGATATGTATTCTCCTCCTCAATATAAATGTAATGTGTTGATCTTGAAATCCTTCAAATTTTCAACCATTGATTTGAATATTTTGAATACAACAAAAGTCTCACTTCTAACCTTCATGAAATACATTCAAGTCCCATTATAATTGTATGTGAATGTAATGAATACTAAAACTTGGCCAAAAAAGGATATGGAAGGAGCCCATAAATATTTGAATGGATTAGTTGACTTGGCTTAGTTGCATGTATTGTGTTTTGTTTAAGCCTTTAGCTTTGTGTTGCTTCCTAGCCATGCACGTTCCACAAATTGAATTGGACGATAACAATTCTGGCATTCCCATACTAAATCCTATTGTAAATTGTTCATGTGAGCTCTTATAATTGAAATGCCCAAACCTTCAATGCCATAATGTTGTCGAGGACTCCTTTTCAATAGAAGGGATTGTGTTTGGTTGCAATTGGAATTTCTAAAGTCCATTGCCATCATCTTTGTTTCCAATTGCCATCACCTTTGTTAAAACTCTGGAGTTAATGATCCAAAATTGTCTACCACTAAAAACAACACAACAACCTTTGTTTGTGATGCTTCCAACTAAAAGCAATTTTTTTGTTACACCTGGCATATAAATAAGTTTTGGGACCTAGGTCATATTCTCATTGTGAGGAAAATGAACCACACCTCTACATTCCGCTATGTGAATGTGTATTGCAACCAATTTGATCCTTGATGGACCAACATTCCTCTGTAACTTCATTAACACATTGGAATTCCTTATAACATGCTTGGAAGCACTTGAATCCAAATACCAACTTTTCTTGATCTAGATGTGTAGTTAATAGTGACAAGTCATTGATGTTGTTACTCTAGATGTCAATGGTATGGACAATGCACTATTACATTTATGTGTTTATATGTTAGTTTCTATGACTTAGTTTTTAGTCACAATGGACAATGGACAAATTTTGTTATAGTCAAAATAGATAAGTCATTTCAATCACAAAGTTGATTATGTTTGTCATGATTAAATGTTTATTTATGTCCAACTAGGCATGTCCATTATGACTGAAGTTTATGTAGTTTGTGTTGATGTGTAGTTGTCCATGCTAACAAATGTGACTAACTTTTTGGTGACATGGAATCCACATGGCATGTCCATCTTGATTAGTGTCTAATAGCTTAGTTAATGTGTATGACAAATGGCCTATCTATATTGACTTAATTGTCCTTTTTTATGACATGGATGCCAAATGGCAGGTCTATTGTGATTAGGATGTCTAATATTTTAAGTGCCATGGGTGCCAAGTGGTGTGTCAATTGTGATTGAAATGTTGACATGGGTGCCAAATGGCATGCCTATTTGATTAATATGTTTAACAATGCAACTTATATCTAGTTACCACCAAGCACAACATGCATATATGATTCACTCACACACAAAGTTGCAAATTATATTATATTAATAAAACTAAAGAAGTCAAAATGTTACAAAATAAGATGATATAAACATCATCTAACAATAATATGCACATGAACCCCAAACATTTCAATTCCAATGTGTGATCAATTTCCAAGGCCAAAACACTACATACCCTATTGCATCATCTATAGTGTAGAATGGGGGGGTCTTGATCAAACTCTAGATATAACAATTTAACACCTTTAATTAAATGTGAGGCACTGCAAACATAGAAGAACTCATCTGGCATGTTATGATTGTGATGAAGAAGTCCCACACTTCCAAACTTGATAAAATTACCAATTGCAACATTTAGTCCTCCAACAAAACTTTGGAGCTATAATTCCTCAATTTTTTGATACTACAAGATAATTGCAATCAAAGTTAATTAAAACCAAAACTAAGGATTCAAATTGGATTCAATATAACTTGCAAATGTAAATTTATTGTTAAAGTGGAAAACATCACTCAAATTTAAAATAAAACAAATTGTAAATCATAAATCAAACTTAAAATCAAACTCAAATTGCATGTAAACATGTTCATGACTTACAACTGGGTGGGTTTTTGCATAGAATTGCTTAATTGTCTCCTTTGCTTGTGACCTAAAAAGTCTTATTATAACCTGCAGATTTTTTCATTGATGTACATTTCTTTGAATATATTTGTGAACCCATTGCCATGTTCACATGTACAAATTCCTAAACAAATGATTCAAGGCCCATTTACTTATACATATCTAACAAACTTTTTACACTTGTATTACAAAGTGGACTAACTGATTTACAAATGCATAGAAAGGTTTAGCATTGCCATTCACCTAAGGCATTAAAGACCATGCAAAGTCTCTTATAATTTTCCAATGTGGGTTCAATTTTGTCAGCAGTTGCTACCCATGTGGATTTAACCCCACATACCCTAAAGTATTTTGAATCTCAAACAAGCCAACAAGGTAAGGCCATAGATTTTCTAATAAATAGTTATTTGGTACCAAGTTGTTGTAGGATTGCCTAGTAGGATGTAGGAAAATGGGGGATTTCCAATGCACTTATATGCACAATCATTGATCAACAAAGTGTTGCTAGGACCTAATTGCCTAAACCTTGGATTGATTTCCTCCTGCACTATCTTCATGTTTTTCAACACAAGATCTCATTCTGGACTTAATGGATGATAAATGCTTATCTTTAAGCATTTTTTCGCACCCCACAAAAATAATAGTTTAACCCCTAACCTACTTTATAACAAAAAGTCAACCATAGGAAGCAAGTTGTTGTTGATGACCAAATGTGCCAATGTTAAACTTTGAGCTGCACAATTCCAAAATTCACCAAATTTGGGTCATGGATTTGTACAAGTTTGTTTTTGCATTTGACCATAAGAATTAAAAGCTTCCAATTTTTTTATATTTCAAATGTTATGCTTCACACAAAAACCCATTTAACAGCTAGTACTAAGAGGTGTCACATTGTGTTTACTACCAACTGCCTTAGGGAAGCACTAATGGCGCAAGTGCCCGCTAGTAAACTAGAGCTCACCACTTTTGTGGTAGTAGGCATCATCTAGTGATCGATAGTAATAGAAAGAACATCCATCAGCACCTTGTTGCCATTTGCAACTTTCTTCTCACATGTGTGAAATTATGTCTACCTTTCATAATTCACCATCAATAGATCATCATAACCAACATCAGATGTTTTATGTACGCCCTTTAAACTAGCAGTTTCTTCCTTGTTGGTAGCCATGTCAAATCACTAGAAGAAAAACAAGTATTTTCGACTTGTCTTTACAACTAAACTTTATTCACAAGCGACAATTGTAATTAAAATCTCATTAGTCACCTTAGATAAGTTGCATGAGACATTAGTTGCAAACATAAGAAATATTGGATGAAAAAAAAAGTCAACAAATACAAGTTCATCCTTTACCTCCATTGTATACGTATTATCACGTGTGACTACAATGTAACTATTTTGGTCACAATTGAGGCAAATGATGTGTTGCCACATGTTTTAATATTAAATTATTTAAAATATAATTATTCTTATTATTTTGAAATAATATAAGACATTCAATTCAAATGCTTAGATGATTCTATATTATGACACGTGGCCCAATGTAAATATGCCATGTGGCACCTTAAAATGAATTTAATACAAAATATTAATATTAAGTTGGTAGGTGCTTAGGTAGGTACATAAATAAATGCCTACAAACCTAGGTTATATACCTACCTACCAATTCAAGTAAAAACGTAGGTAGGTAGGTTTACCTTCCTAGGCTAAATACCTACTCATATAAGTAGGTACTTAGGTAAGTAGGTACATACTACTTAACTAGGTAGATAAGTAGGTTGGGGAGGTTGATAGTTTAAAATTGTGCATAACTTTTCGTTTTGTTTTGGGTGAAAACTTTTGATTGGCTCATCCCATGTGCACAACTTTTTTAATGTGAAATTTGAAAACCACACCCCTTGTTTATATAATGTTTAAAATAGGAATGGAAAACAAACAATATGGAATAAGTTTTGAAGTTGTAACTTCTTCACAAACTAAATTGCAACTCCAAAGCTTTCCTCGTGCCTTTTGTTTTTGAGTTTTTAGATTTATAAACAACTCAAATACATGGCTTACTAAATAATTACATAACCATTTATTTAATATTGATTAAATTTAACATATATTTAAAATATAAATTATACACTACAAATATTAAGTATTCATTATCAACTCTTTAAATAAATAATAATTTCTTAATATTTAACTAACTAACTATCTAGTTTCTCACAAGATGTCAATACATAACTCAAAGATAAATAAATTACTAAAATATTTTATTTCTTTTTTATATCTAGTCAAATTGTAGATAATATAACTAATGTAAAAATAATTTCATTACTTTAATTTTAAGAAATAAGTATTTTATTTTTTTTTCAAATTATAAATAATGAACGAAGAATTATTATTAAAAAAATTCATACACGAATTTTTAAAAAATTAATATTGAAATATTTACATTAATTACTATATAATTACATTTATTATTGTAATTTTTAAATTCATAAATATATAATTACAGAATTTAAAAAAATAAAAACTCAAACTACTTTATAATAATTCCTGAAATTACAATGATTACAATAATTATTTAAATTACATTATAATCTTTCCAAAATTTTAATTCAGATTTAAAGTTATAAATTACAGATACTGAATAATTATGTTCAATTAAAACATAATTATGCATATACTATAATTCTTATCTAAAGTAATTACAATGATTTTAAAGTAATGTAACATTAGTTACATTAATTAATTTCTTTTACTGTACAATATACAATATATAATGTAAAAAATATTTTTTAAAAATAATTATTTAGTGTAATTTATAAGTAATAAATATAATCATTAATAATTATTCATAAAAATGATTCATCATGGGTAACACTAGTAGAAAAAAGCCTTAAAACTCAATTAATACATTTTGGAATTGAAATATTCATTTTAAATTCCAAAAAAACAATTCAGAATTCAAATATCATTTTTTAGATGAAATAAATCTTTGAATTTAAATTTAAAAATTCAGAATTGAACTGTCAATTTTTAGATTCAAAATTGAAAATTTCATTTTTTGAGTCAATTCAAAATTTTCTGAATTGAAATATTAATTCTGAGAATCCAAAATAATAATTTGGAATTGCAATTTCAAGTTTCAAATCAAATACGTTTTTAAATTTAAATTTAAAACCTCAAATGGAAATATTAATTGTTAGAATCGAAACTAATAATTTAGAATTCAAATATCAAATTTTAGATCAAATAAGCTTTTTGAATTTAAATAATTAAAAAAAAGTTCAAGTATTTTTTTAAGGAATTGAAATAGCAAATTTCAAATTCAACTAATTCTTTGAAGAATTGAAATAGTGGTTTTCATAATTGAAATCTAAAATTTCAAATTCAAATAGTTTTTTTCAAATTCAAATAATTAAACAAAAAATTCCTATAATAATTTTTAGATTAATTTTTTTTCTTATATATATAATGAATTCCAGTGGCGGTTTTTGAAATTTAAACATTGATTTTAATGTTTAAATATAAATTTCAAAATTGAAATAAGAATTTTCAATATTGAAATATCAGTTTTTAGATTTTAGTAATAATGTTTAGAGTTCAAATATTGATTTTTAGATTCAAATAAAATGTTTTATAATTGGAATAATAAATTTTTGTCTTAAATAATTATTTTTAATTAATAGAACAATCAGAATGTAAATTAAAAAATTAATTCATATAAATATTTCTTAAATTCAAATATCAAATTTTTTTTCAAATATATATACATTTCATAATTGAAATATTAATTTTAGATTTGATTAATAAATTTCAGAGTTCAAATCTTAATTTTTTAATTCATTATATGAACAATATACACACATACACAGAATTAATATACACACAAATATACATTTATGATATATGTAATATATCGTAAATATAATTTTTATACATACATAAAAATACACCCGCATGTCACTATGAAATACTTTTAGGATGTGACTAATTTGGTGACTATTACGACTAATGGGACATATCAATATGTTCATGGATGAAAATAAACCTAAAAACCATTGAACTGATAAGATGAAGTTTTTAATAGTTGCATCATAATTGGAATAGTGACCAAAATAGTTGAAATTTTATTGTATAGTTGTAAATATTCCCAAACTTAGTTGTAAACGACTATAAGTTGCATGTTGACGCACCCCAGCTCCTTGATGGACTTAGCTACGAATCCAAAGAAGAAGATAGCGGAAGGAGAAGGAGTTGGGGTGCGCTCCCTGGCTCGTAGCACTTCGGGGGTAGAAGGGCATGTTGGAGCTTCAAGATGGGATTAGGAAGATTGGCAAGCAAGTCACTTACTCACACAAACTTGCACAAACCAAACAATAGGTTGGTTAGTGCGTAGCTGGAACCCTTTGGTGCACGGAAAAGCCATGGGCAAACATGGATTCATAAGACTCGCCACAGTTTGGACTTGGGGGAAGCCACCACCTTCCCCCTTATAATATACTTTGTGCCTGGCCACGGACTAGCACCCAAATGTCATTTTGTCTCGGAACTCCGAAGTGGGAGTCATGAAATTCCCAAAGTTAGGACTCTCACAACTTTGGGGGTTCATAACTTTGTGTGAATACCTCCAATTGAAATGAGGTCTAAAGAAAAGTTGTAGCCCTCGTGGAGAGCTTTCCAATGACATGTTGCACGTCACCTCCACGCAAGGAAATCAGGGCGATTCCCAACTTTTAGTGGTCGGGAGTCAAATTGGCAATTTGACTCTCGGCCCTTCTTTTGGCCATAACTTGTGTTTGAAGTGTCCAAATTGGTCATCCAAGCCCATTTTAGACATCTACGTTCCAAGAGGTTTTCAATGATATAAGGAACTCTTCAATCCAATGAGTTTTGACCCCTAAATAGCCCTCTAAAAATTTGAAAGTCCATTGGAACTCCAATTCCCAAAGTGGGAGCTCACTTGGGAGTGTGGGGGTTCATTCTTTCAACTTTCTTACATTCCCAAGAGCATGAAATGTGACTCCCGAGTTCACTCTTGGCCCGCACCTTCGCAAGCCCTTGCCTTGGTCGCAAGCCCAAGGCTAGGGTTGCGACAGATGTAATTACAAATGAAGTGGTTACATTTTGGTTGATTTTCTACTAATGAATGGTGTACATGTATCCACACCTAGGTCAGAGTCTCCTAAGAGTGACTTGTTCGTCTTCTCTTTGGCCCTTATAATATGCTCTAATGCTAAAGTTAAATTGTAGCCCTACACTCAAGATCCCACATGGCACACCCAAATGGAATGATTAATTAGGCTTAAAACAAAATGACCTAAGTAACAATCTTATACTTTAACATGGTTGTTTAATTGCATGATTTTATAACCAACAAGCGCTAAAAAAACAACTTGTATTAAAGTACTACAACGAGATTCAAAACAACAAATAACATGAATTGCCAACTAATTTGCCTTACCACTCCTAGGTCCCTAGCAGGAGATGGTAACTTCACATCATCTGGTATTTTCTTTCCTTCGGATCTAATTGATTTAATGTTTTCATAAAGGTTAAGATCTCGTCCATCATGTTTGACATTTGGTCCTAGTTTGCATTAAGGTATCTTGCATAACTTTTAATTCATCATGGTTATTTTCCATAGCTTCAAAACAAATCTCAATTTCAAATGCGATCCCTTGGCTTGTGTCAACCCCAATATAACCCATATCTGCATTAACCTACAACTAAAACCTAGGTATGTTTCAAATCACCTTAATGAATAATATGTGCATAACAAAGAAAAGTTTATTAGCATTCTAGAAATGTTAATTTGAAAATATGTTATCAACATGATACATGAAACATCACAAAATTCTACCGAAAAAATATGTAGACCCCAAAAAAGGGTTGTCCTACTACCTATCCCCTCAAGCCCCACAAGATGTTTAAGAAAAAGGTGAACTTATACTTATTACAATATGAACCAATGGTAGCCATACCTAAGCTACAACATATGAATGTGCACCTCCAAATAACAGATAAACCTTAAATCACTATCATAAAATAAAATACTCATAATCATGTATGTTTTTTTAACATAACCAAAATCTCCCATTAATAATCTAACTTTTCAATAGCAATGTTTGGTTTTGATTTAACTTTAGAATCATCCAACTCATGTTTTTTACATTTGGTGTGTTTGTTCCTTTCACATTCAATTTGGATCTCCTACAATGTGGGGGTCCTCCCAAGCTCTGCCTCCTAAATCCCATCTAGCCCAAGTTGCAAAATTAAAGTCCTTGACCATGAATGTAATAGTTAATTCAATTCACAAAGAGTTAGCAAAAGGACTAAATATACCATCCTGTCCTCAACACCAATGTCACCACCTTGCCCACACCAAGATGCACATTTTTTTGGGTTGCTTGAACTTTATTCATTTGAGCAACTCTATGATCAACATTTTTTTGGGTTGCTTGAACTTTAGTCATTTGAGCTGCTTTATCAACATTTTCTTCTTACATCAAAACCTCTGTGAATTGCTCCCAATGAGCCTCATTACAATTTTGTGGTTGAGGTTCACTTTTTTCTATTTTTTTCTTCAACCACCCTCACCTATTTTTCATCACAACTGTGACTTAGTCTTTTACAAACTTGTATGTGAGGGGATAGTCCAAATACTCAAAGGCCATTTCTAGGGCTTATTGAATGGCTTTTAGCTCTTAGCTGGTTGCTTCTAAATATCATCAATTGTTAGATTAGGTTTCAAGGCGTAGCCTTGAAAGGTGGTCAACCATGAATGCTTGCCACCACCAACTAGTCTACCCTTTGGACTGCAATGTACAACATGAGTGGTCCATCCTTACCACTACATTCAACCACTTTTATCCCAAGCCTTTTCATGACCTTGTTTAATGTGTGATGTTTGGCTTGTAAATCAACTTGCCTAAAACAACCCCCTGAAAAAACAACTTGGTTATTTGGTCTACCAAAAACATGCAAGGGATTAACCTCTATTTAGTACAATTTTTCAATTGTTCTTGTTGTAAGCCAAAGGGTTATGGTTATTGCCTTGGGCATTGGTGCTGGAGTTATCATATTCTAATGTCCTCCACATTGTGATAGAGGTGCACAATAAGCTTGATGCAAATATGGGTATTGATTAAACATTATAGGCTACAATTGTCAATACTAATTAGACCCAATTGGTTGTTGTGGGTTTTGAATTGGGTCCCATGTGGTATATGTGGTGGTAATGGCATATGTAATGGTGGTAGTGGCATCTGTAATGGCATTTGTTGGTATTGATTTGATGTTGACAACATCTGATGGTATTGACTTTGAACATTTCCTAACGGCAGTAGAAATGGGGCAGTAGATGTTGGCATTATCATTTGAAGATTAAGTGCAGGTGGCATTGCCCAACCTAAAAGGAGTTGCCCACTAGGTGGAAGCCATTGATAGCCAATAGGCATGTATGGCATGTATTGCCATTAAGGAGATTGATAATCCTTAACGTACATAAGCCTTGGGATTTTGGGGTGCTACTGGATAATTTTGTACATGAGGCATGGGGATTTGGGCCACTATTGGTTGGACTCCAACAACAAGTGTTTGTTATAATTTGAAGTTTTTTTTGCAAAGTCACAAATTAAACTAGAACCAACATAAATGTCTATGATTAAAAAGAGTCAAAAACTCATTGTAGCCACTATGTTTGGAATTTCTAATCATAATATATTCAAAGGAAATAGAAATAAATAACCCAAACCTTTAGCATCTCCAACCATGTGTTGGTTTGAAGAGATGATAACACCATGAACTCCAAGGGTCCTAAATGATGTAACAACATTGGGTTCATTTTGGTTTCTTGTGTGCCCCACCATGTTCATCATCCCCTCCTCACCATTGCCATCACTAGATTCATCGCATTTTGAGGGGGAGGGAGATTTGTTTCTTTCAACAAAGGCCATTGGTTGTTTTTGTTTAAACCACCACTTTGGACCTTGTTGTTTTTTGGATTGTCCTTCTTTAAATCCATGCACAAAAAATTTAATACATAAACTTATAACTATGATCCCTACCTACCTATTCATTTAAATAGAAAATTAGAGACAATGAAATGGCATAGACAAAAACCTACACTATAATTAAAAAGGAAAAACCCCAATAATTATGAACAAAACATGAAGATGAAAGGTCAAAGACAATCCAAAACAAAAATTTAATCTAGAAGATAATTGTTCCATTTTTTGGAGCAACCAAAATCTCACAATGAAAGGACATAAACAAAGAACATATACTACACCTAGAAACCAAAAACTCTAATCATGGATTGTTGCAATAGGTATTACATTAAAGTTCAGGTATACCATAAAACCGAATTGGACTTTAAAACCAAAATCAAAATGAACTTCCAACATTAGTGAATTATGACAAAAACATGAAGAATGAAGGTAAACTTAAATTGGAACCGCTACATAAAACATCTTGATCAACATTGGCTTCTTGGGTAAATTGCAAAAAATGTATAAAAGACAAATTTGTGCATGTCTTAGAACTTTAGTTGTAGAAACAATTACTACATTTTCCAACAACAAAATCCCATAATGAAAGGGCATAAACAAAAAACCTATATTCAACCTAGAAAACATTGAGAGATTATAAAATTTCCCTAATCACAGACTTGGCACAATAGAGTCCGTGGGTTTTTACAATCACTTGGTGTAATTGCCACTATTTGTAGAGTAAATTTTGAACATTAAAAAATTTCTTTGAAACTTTCACCACCATTTCTTCACTCAAAGAAAAAAACTCTTCTACTTCATCTTCGACATCATCTTCACCAAAATTAATTATATTTAGGTTAGGTTCATTCTCTGAAGTTTAAATTCCCTTGTTAGACTTAAAACTATTATTAACCAAAATATGCATGGTTTTACAAATCCATCGAGTGTTACATCAAGGTGCAATGGTAGTTGTGTGGACCTAAAGCCTTTCAAAGTCATTTTGCCAATGCTACAACATTATTTGTAATTTCTTTGACTTTGCAAAATTACATCAAACAAATGTAATGTTTGAAAATGACCTTGAACCTTAGTTCAACAATATCCTTCTTTTGGGCCTCATAGTTGGTTTTTTATCTAGTAAGTTAATTACTTTAAAAATTATATGTAATAGTAGCATTTAGGAAGTTATAATTGAATTGAGCTTCTTGCGCCATTTCAAACTTACTAAATAAATTGGGGTTAATTATTCAAAACTAAATAAAGAATAGTCATATTAACACAATGAGATGTAGACTAGTATCCAAATGGTGTTCATTATAATCATTTCCAATATTACATAAGTTGTAGGTATAATTCTAGATTGTGATCATTTGCAAGGGGAACATCCAAAAAACCAAGCTTATTAGTTTAGTTAAACATGAAAAATTATTTGATTTTGAAAGGGTTGGAAGTAGAACAAGTGTTTCACAAGTGAACATAGTATTCAACTAGTAGATGTGTAGGAAAATTCCATATGTTACTAAGAACTCCTATGAAGGATAAGATGATAGAAGGAATACACTTATTAGACCATAGCCTAGTAGATATTTATTCTAATTGTAGAAACTCGATAAGTCAACTAATGGTGTAAATAAAATACTATGTCCGGTGTTCCATCGATCATGGGTTAATTGGCCCCTTCAACCAATAGTAATGTTCATTGCTAGGGACCCAAATCCACGAGAAAAGACAAATGTCATCATCCTCACATTAACATTCATTGAACCTTTTGGCCTATTTTCAAAAACATGAACTAATTTTAAGTAGATGGCAAGAGCATGAGGGTTAAGTAACATTTGACGATCCCATGCAGATTGAACCACTCGAATGTGCACAAGGGTGAAAGCACACTATGGGTGAGCCACTTTTCACCATTTTTCACCCAAAAGAATGATATATAACAAGTATAATGGTGTGCAGTAAACTAAAATCTTGATGGAATTTTTTGGAAACCTTAAACAAAAGAAAAATAGCTTTAGAATGTGCATGACAAAATTTTGAAACTCAAAGTTCATTTTGAATTATAGTTAATCTTGATCCAATGGTTAGGTGAAGATATTTTGATAAAATCGATGTGCATAAAGTATATAACATACATCTTTTCAACGACCATAGCACTTCATGTTTGTGGTTCATGACACATTACCAAACAAAAAAAAAAAAGAAAAAATAATACAATGCCCACCTATAAAATTTTATCAATTTTTTTAAGGTAATGGTTTTTTCCCAAAAATAAGAGTTTATTATGCATTTATTGTTCAAGAAGTGAAAAAAAACACATTTTTTGAATGGATTTTCAACCAAAATTTGTAAAACTTTTAAATGGTTTTAAATTTAGTTGATGTATATCAATATCATTCACCACCAAAAAAATCATTACAAAATTCCACCCATAACCTTAATTTTGAAGTATATTTGTAATTTTTCATACATTGTGACGTGTATTTTTTCGACACAAATATACTTCATATGTTCAAGTTTGTAAATGTTTGTTGGATTTTTAAAAATAATAAATTAGTTTAAGTCTAAAGTTAATACAATATACTTGAAATGAACAAAAATAATCCAAGATGTGATGTCCACATGTACCCAAAAAACCAAATGCGAAATTTCTATTTCTATGACTACAATTTTTGGGGGTTATAGTGTGTTTTCACCCAACACCCTTCTAATCAGTTATTTTTCATAAAACTTGTTGGGAAACATTCACGTTGAGTAGTGTTTCTTCAAGTTTTTAATCTCATGTTAGCGTGACCGGAGGATTTGAAGACATGGCGGCATCATTCACCATGATTAAATCTCCACCTGCATCAACGAAAAACAAACTAATAGCTAGACCAACAAACTTGGTATTCGCATTCAAAAGAGGTTTGATGCTTTTATTTTGAAAATTAGGGTAGGTATAGTATGCAGCAATGTGAGTTCCGATAATGGAACTGTACGAAAACCAAGTAATGCCTTAGTTCCAACAAATTCATTAAGCCCTAATTTTAACAATGGATCTAGATAGTATAAGGGAATTTTTATAATGAAAGAATTATTTTCAATTGACTATGCACTACTCAAGTAACTAGTACAATTTACTATGTACTACACAAGTGAATAATATATGGGTTGGAAGGAAGGTTACTAATGTTTTAAAGTCAACTTAAAAGAAGAACCAAAAGATGTTATTTCTTACTACTAGTAAATTATCCTGAAGGTGAATTCTTAAAAAAATGATTATGTTGAAAAATTAGGATGTTGGGCCAATCAGATGGAATTGACAATAATCAAGCTCAAGGCCCATCAAGATAACTGAGGTAAGGAAAAAGATAAATCTTTTAAATTCATTGGTCATGAAGATTATTATCATATCTTGAATGGAGGATGGAAACCTTTTTAGTGTTTTCATTGGGCACAAGGATTCTCCTCCTAACCATCATTGAAAAATGGAACATCCTCAATTCCCATTGGTTCATGAATGGAAAGGAGGCCATTGATTGGAAGGAGGGATTTCCACAAGCTCTCATTGGCCAAGGGACAACAAGCTCAAGGAAGGATCTAGAGGGAGGTTCACTTTCTTGCTACCACACATTGATTTGAACTTGGACTTGTTTGGTTCTTGTTTGTGTGCAAGGAGAAGGAATTATGGTTTGGAGAAGAGTTTTTTGCAAGAAGGAAGTGTTCGATTGAGGAGGGGAAATTTTAAGATAAAACAATTTTTCTCTTCCTTGAAAGTAGTATTTGAACTTTTTGTTTTAAATTTAATATCTTTTGATTGTAGTGATGGATTTGATTAAAAATTGAGAGAATGTTAGATTAATACCCAATGCATCTACACCAAAATTTTAGTTTCATCAAGCTTTTCGTTGGAGAAATATAATTGCTGGAAGTAAAAGGGGTCTGTTGTCATTTTTAAAAATGTTGTCAAATTAGCTTTCAGGTTTTGAATCATATCTCCTAATTGAATAAATAAAATCATATGATATTTTTAAGGAATGTTTCCTCTAAGATTTAATTTCCAAAAACCCTATGAATGTTAAATTTGAAGGTTTTATGAAGGTGTTATGGCAATTGGAGCAAGGGGGGGGGGGGGGGGGGGAAAATTTGGGGGAAAGGAAAACAGCAACAAACAAAAAACAACAAAAATCCAACCAAACCTCTATTAAAAAATTTTTTTTTTAACACTTTTTGTT
>Ga0116227_10011281_pt1 | contig 15074 bp, 15 predicted proteins | sample S1TSphgellanicum_FD_89693 | JGI IMG/M metagenome (GOLD analysis project Ga0116227, IMG submission 89693) | Host-associated microbial communities from peat moss isolated from Minnesota, USA - S1T2_Fb - Sphagnum magellanicum MG | ecosystem: Host-associated > Plants > Peat moss > Unclassified... | reverse complement strand
TGTTAATATAAATAATTGATTTTGTGTGGGAAAAGAGAAAGAAAAAAAAAAAAAAAAAAGAAAAAAGTTGGGGGGGGGGGGGGGGGGGGGGGGGGGGGGGGGGTCTACACAACTAATAAATATGAGTCACACACTCTATCACTATAAAATTCAAAGAAGGAATGGTAATAATAAGCACAACAGGGAGAACTGGGGATGGTTGTAATTTTATAACAACTGGGCTAGCCTGCATTGTGGCTGGAGAGTCTAGCTAGTTTCAAAGTGCCACCCAAGAACTTGGGCTTCTGTGGTGGATCCAAGTTGTAAGCAAGTAGTAGTACCACATGTAAGACGACTTTATGAACTGGTTTAGGTGTTTCCAAAAGCCTGCCTGACAGAACTGGGGATTTTTCAAGTACCCACAAAGTTACAACTTACACAACTAGTCTGTAATGAGTGATGAGGAAGGAGATGGGTTAACAGCTGGTGAAGCATGCGGATTGAAATGAGAGCTGCCAGAATGTCCATGTGGGGTAGGGCTGATGTCCACTTAATTATTGCAGTTTCAAACCGTTTCAAGTTTCAACTTTAAACCAAGCCTGCAAGTTTATGAGCTGTGTAATTGGATTACTTATTAAGAGCACCCTTCTTCCTCTTCTCAATTTCTCAGAGTAGCCTACTTCTAGTATATGTATTCACATTTCCTTCTTCCCACCAACAACCTTTTAATTGGGACCTTGATCTCCTCCTCCTGCTAGCTGGAAACAACTATATACCTGCACAACAACCAGGCAAAAGTTGTTTCACCCAGGAAGAGAAGGTGATAGCTTGCTAGATGGCAACAGTATTGGGCAAGATCTAGGTTTGATAGTTACCCCTGAGTGCCTGATCAACCAAAACCAAAAATGGTTTATTCTGGAATTTTGAATTGATTCATCATCAAGCAGAAAAATTATTCTTTAAATTGAAAAGTTATTTTTTGAGTCCTCTGGATTGATTGTGCTTATAGGCTCCAAATGGTATGCTGATCACAGAAGTCTAAGTTATCATGGCTTTTCTTTGGCTACCCGTATCAACTCCATTGATCTAATCTTTCATCTCATTACTTTTTCATGGTCGGAGGATTACTACTCTAGTGTGTACAAGTAAAGATTGCCAGGAGCCTGGGTTATGCCATCACTGTCTATTATCATTGCTTTCAAACTTATGGTAAGTGAATTTCCGTGGCGTTGTTGATAGTTACCAGGATGAAACAACACCACACTAGTAGGACCTTTGCCTCCTTCAGTGAGGCATCTTAGTGATTTATTAAAGCTGGGAAATGTTAAATTTGGACTTGGAGAGGCTGGTTTAGTCTAAGGGTGCAACCTTTATTTATTTTATGAAATCACCCAAAAAAATTGGGGTTTTGAGTTTTGACCATGATATCAGCAGGGTTTTTGTTTTTGTTTTTTTCAAATTTGTGACATGGTCTCAGGGCAACCATTTACAAGAGGAAAGAGCCAAATTTGGCTACAGCTCTCTGAGACCTGACAGTAAACATTTTTCTAGAATCTTGTTATGTTTTGACGACCTCCAAGAACCCAGTGTCTAAATATGGCGACTTCCATAATTTTTCTCTTCAGAATGTGGCAAACTCAAAGGCATCTAAAAGGAATCTTGTGACAGTCAGGAAAAGAAGAAGAAAGAAAAGAGTGTTGCATAGATGCGAAATTTAGCACAAGTTTTTTTTTGGCTGGATATCAGTGCAGGTAAATATAATCTTACAAAACATGTTTGGAATGATTGTAGGTAGATCAAATGCTGGAGCTGGGATGGAAAGGCTTCTCTATCTGATCACATACCATGATTCCAATTTCCTAGATCCTCTGGGTGATTGAATTTCTTTTTGGGAAATGACAAACAACTTCACACTACCCAGTTGTTCGTACTTGGTTCTGTGCCCTAGTCTAGAACTGAGATCTCAGCAATGATGAGGACTTAGTTACTTCCAAATGTGAAAAATTCTTCATGTTCCACACAACAAAGGAAAATGGAAGTGTCACTTGCATATACATACATGTATACCATATACCATATGCTCTTTCCCATGGATTAGTATCATTTGCAAAGTTGGCATCATGGAAAATCCTTCCTAGTAACTTTTTGTTTCGACTTTTTTCAATGATATGCTCATTGCTAAGCATCTAGCAACTGCATGGAAAAAGAAGAAGAAGGTAGAGGCTAAAAGAATGCTGTTGTTTATCCAACACTCTATTGTGTGTGGGGGGCCGGGGGAGGGGATAAATCACTATGCTAAAGCAATCTGATGCAAAACATCCAGCAACTATTAAATAACATCACTTTATTAATTAAGATTACTAAACTCCAAATAAGATGGACCTAAACAACAAGAGGGAGAGTGTTTCTTTTCAAATAGAGTTTTGATTTGAGATCCTAAACAAAAAGATAAAGCTTAGATCAAACAAAACCACTCAAACTTCAAGGATCAAATCTATTGACCCATTTACCTTCCTGAGGATGAATATTTGATTTTAAGATCAAAGCATATAAATTCTATTCATAACTATCTATGTGACTGACTACTACTGCCTTCTATCAACACATTTGGCAGGCATTGATTTTATTTGTGGGGTCATTCTACATGTTGCCCATGTACCACAATCAACTAGCTATATATCCACAAGCTTCTAGTAAAACATCTAGCTTTGTATGCAATAAAAGAAAGCCAGAGATGAACTCTAGCAGAAAATGGCCCCTTCTCAATGAAAACAGCCTTTAGGATAGGATGAACCACTAGTGTGGATTGTCTTCAACATCACGACCTACTGTTGTTGTTGTATTTGCACTGAAAAGCAGCCTGGAATCTCCCTAACTATAGCTACTGATTGATCAATGATGGCATTGAGCTCGTTACAAGCCATCTGACACTAATAGGCTACTGATCCCATCACCCATCATCCAAAACTAATTTGTCACATTGTATGTAGGCTAGCTCCAAAATGAGGAGGAGGTAGGCCATGAGTTTATATGATGAGAGATTCATGACAGTCAGATATATCATCAACAACAGCAACAACAACAATACCTACCCATATCTTCTGTAATGAGTTGGCTACAACCTTCTATCTCTTTTTGCATGAGATGTTGTTCTCCTGCTGCTTTCAGAGTGACCCTAGCCCTCTCACTACGTCACCAGCAGATATACCTATGTAATCCAGCAAAATATACCTATACAGCAATTTCTTGGCCTTTGGAGAAAGAGTGACAAGCAAAAAACACACACAGAGAGATAGGCCAAGTCCTAATATATAACTTTCTATCTGGATAACTGATATATCCAACTGTAATCGCCCTTATCTAGAAGTCCCTTTTCCTCTGGTGGTTCTTATCTCAGAGCTTTTTCTACTAGTGGGCTTGGTTCCTTGTAACAAATGTTCACCAATTGTAATGCCCTTTATGCTTGACATCCCCTTGCCCTTTTCAACTTGATGGTCAGAATGGACCATGCCTACCATGCACTTCATTTTATTTTCTGACAACCCAGTAAAACCAAATTCCCTAAACCCAACTAAAGACCCGTTTGCACCCCACCCAAGAAACCTCCCATGCACCAAGCTTTTCTATAGATAGAATATTGGGTAAGTTATGCAAGTGTCAATACTATTTTGCTTGCAACAAACCAATGGTAACAAACCGCTTGGAAGCTTCAATTTGTTGACCCCACAACAACATAAAGAAATAGCCTAGTTCAATCCTTGTTTGCATGCACAAATTTGCACAAGTACCAATGCTTACCACCAAATAAAAATAAATACAATGCATGAATCTAAAGAATGTGTAATAAAAATGTCAAATCATCTCATTTTTAGTGAGATGATCACATTTGCTTCACTTGTAGCCTAGAAAGGGTCCAAGCCTATGAGATCAATTTTTGATTAAATCCTTATTAACACATAGGTAAGTTGTAGAATAAGCCCCACACAACAACCATTCATCATAAAAAGACCTTAGCAAAATACAAGAAATAAAACTTATATGTTTTTGGGATAGGATCACCCACACGCTTAAAACTTGATCCTTAACTAGGTTACACCCATTGGAGAGCTCATCACACACGTCTAAGAACTTCGTTCAATGGGGATCACTTATCAAAATACATACATTTTCACAATTAACAAAACACATAAGTTTATTATGATGTAAGTTTGTTACATAAAAGGCTTATCCAAAGCACGACAAAATGTGGCAACATGAAAATATGAGAAGAATCATATTTTCCCAAGTCTCCACCCACAACCCCTTATATACTTCAAAGGAAAAATGAATGGATTATTGTCTTCATTCATCCATGTCTACTAAACATTCCCATTCATTCACAACAAGCCATTGATATTATGCCACATATTATCATCTTCCTATGAACAAATCATTCAATTATTGATAATTTTTGTCCCTAGAATTAACCAAGTTTGTATGATTCATTTTCAACAATCTCTCACCCAAAATAGTTAACTAAATTATTCATATAAGTTCAAGCTTACGCCCTAGTTGAACATCTTCAAAGTGAGGCCGATAAGTTGAATTATTTATTTCCTACTTGCCCTTCCTTTTACCATGGGCCCGATGATGATGATGATTGTTATTATTATTAATTTACAAACCTTACCACTAGTAACCTATTGTGGTGTTACAGACTCACATATATGTGCAAAACTTCCCCTTCAAGTGATCAAAATCAATGTAAACCTTTGCACAATCACCATCAAAATTGTCAAAATGAGATCCATTCATATTTAACTTTAACAATTTAACATTATTGAAATTCAATGGCCCATTATGTTGCACATTAAGGGAATTTCTCATAACACAAGCATGCATGCATGCATTTGAAGGCCATTGTCATAGACTTTGCATTGAGCAAATGTGCATGTGTTCAAATTCAATGTAATCAACATTGGGTCATCTTCTTAAGATGGTGCAATTAACTCCTCATTACTCAGTTTGTAATTGAATCAAATACACCTTTTTCTACTTGCTCATTAACAAATGAACCATTTTCAATTTGTAAAGCTTGTGGCAACTCATTCTTTCCTAAATTAGATTCCCATTCTATATACATTATAAAGGAATTCACAAGATAAATATCATAACCCCCAAAGAAAAAATAATTAATTTTATGTTAACACCTTTTTGTTTGAGTTTGCATGTTGTGTAATTATTCTTTTCATGTAACATTGTTATCACAGATACACTGGAAAGATGTTCATTCTTGTGTTGAATCCCAACCTATCATTAAAATTTGGCTTTGTTGTGAAGAATGGTAGGGAGGGGTACGGGTTTTTCATGCTTGAATTAATCATGGTAATTCCTTTAACTTCCTACCACACCATAGTAAAGTTCCTTATAAAATGGTGCATTTTGTACCAATCATTCACATGCACTCAATTAATGCTCTTGAAAAAAGGATGGTAAATTGAATTGTTTAATGTAATTTTTATTCATGTTCAATTTCAATAATTCATGTGAAGGAGACATGGTGCAAGAAAAATATCAATGATTATTATGTGGCAATCATTAGTTTAACGCTTCCATGATAACAAAATATGTCATACCCATCACCATCCTCTTTGTTTAAATAATTGACAAACTTACAACATTTGAATTGAAATAAAAATCTTCATCATGGAAGTTCAAGTAAAACTTAATTAAGGTAAGCAAGCTAGGGATCAAATACTTAAGCTTTCATAGGGTTTAAATCACTAGATGTTGTTCCTTTCTTCTAGAATTCCAAAATATTGTTTATAATTATTGTTGGCACACCCATATCAATTCAAATTGTTTAAATGAGGAAGATACGACTTCTAAAAGTTGGTTGTTTACTTGGAAAAAATATTAGTCCAAACACTTTTTGCTTTTTGAACATACACAAATTACACCCTATGAATGAACAATCCAATGCTAAAAAAATGAATGACTCCTACTTTATTTGCAAAATGGACCAAGTTCAAAATTGTTCCATTTCATTTGTATTAAGTTATTCACATGGCTTGTGCAATTTAAATCTAATTTTTAAAAATGGGCTTTTACATTCATGGTCATGGGGGAAGATGGGTGTTGAAAATTTTAAAATTTTAAATCACAATGCTAACAAATGTTGTCATGTTTCCTTATGATTGGGCTTCCTTGCCTTCACTTTTGCTCATGTTGGACGTGTTGGTTGCCCTCCCTTTTTATCATTGTACCCTTGTATTCTTATTTGGTTTCCCCACCTTGTGTTTGTGTTCAAGCTTCTTTTTTCTTATTTGTACTTTTTCCACCATGTATAAATGTTACTCCCCTTCTAATCATGTTTGTGTTTTTCTTGGTCTTAATGGAGTTCAACTTCTACCCTTCTAATTGTGTTTATAATCAAATGTTGTGTTGTGAATGTTAATGTTTTTGTTTGTGGTCAATGTGCTTGTGTTGTTTGTAGGTGTTACTTGTTTTTGGTCTTATTTGCCATCCTCCAATCCTTCCCCCCTTCCCTTTCACTTTGTAAATGTTCATGCTAGTTGGTGTAGCCTTTTAAGAACATGCTTTGCTCTTAACATTTTAGTTCTTGCCCTTTCTTTAGCTAGTTTTTAAACTTTAAACATGATGCCCAAGTTAACACCTTCATACTTTTATGAATGAGCCCATGTACCTATTCGAAAGTTGTGATGGAGTGAATCTTTTGCCTCCCTTGCTATAGCAATAGACAATGCCAATATGAATTTTGCTTTTGTTAGCTTCTCAATGATTCTAATTTGAGTTGTTCATTTAGTCATGCAATCATCAAATTTGTCACCCTTGTAAGCTTATTTCCTCTCTTGCCTTTCACTTATGTTCTTTGATTCATGAACTATTGTTCCATTGCCATTGCCTAAATTGTTATAAGATCCTTATGTATTTTGCAAATGTCATTACATGTGATTGTGAGTAGTTGATTAATGAATTCGTACCCTTGGTTTTCCTTACAAGTAGATGTGGCAATCACAACATGTTGGTAAATGATAGAAAATCTTAAGTTAAATTAACTTTGTTTTGAAATTCCTATGGGGGTTGTGAAACATGTTCATTGAAAATTTTCACCAACTCATGTTCTTCTTTGATCCCTTATTTTATGACAACATGATTCCTTGACATTTCTACATTTGAGTCAAGAGAAACAAGATCATAATCATCTCCAACTAATGCATAGTTCACTTTTCTTGCAATATTCATTAATTATCTGGTAGCAAATTGTCCCCCCATTTATGACTATCATTAGCTTCATCATCAAAGATATAATCCTCTTCATCTTCCATGTTGTTTGTTGATGTATACACTTCACTTGGTAAGGTATTTTCATCCATGGTTCAAGGGTTTAGAATCCAAATTATTGTAACCCTAAATCTGAATATAATATTTTGTTTGGAAAATGATTGATGCCACATTTTGTCTATTCACCCATCAAGCATGATCTTGTATGGTTATGGTGTAATAATGTCTAACCATGGTGAAGGATGCTTTGTAGCTTTTAATTAAATGACATGTGATCCATGCCCATAATTCCAAATGAAAAGATGTTAATTTGTTTGATAAATCCCATGCAATAGAATTTATTTTAAGAAGTTTAGGAATTCTTTGAACATGAATGCTGTAATTTAAAACCTTCTTTTGCATGGCTATTTCACCCTAACTTATAGAATGTAATGTTGTCATCTTGTAATCTTTCACCTTTAAAAATATGTAATGTCAACAAAAATTAGCCCACTTCATTGATTACATAGGTCATTGGCAACCATTCTTGGGATTTGACTATCATGTTATAAATATGATATGTTTGATTAATTAGAACATGAACATTTAATTGTCTACTTGCATGACTACTTATTTCATTTAAATTTCACATGTGATTTGTAATTGTGTTCTATGTAAAGTGCGTGTAAGTTTTGGTAAAATGAGTGGAAAAACTAATTATCAATTGGCTAGACCATATGTTATTTAGATTTTGATTGCAAGATTGATACTCAATTTATGATGTCTACATTTTAACCAATACCATAAAAAGCTTCTAAGCACACCATCTTTAAAATCATATAGGTTTTAACTTTAGTTTTAATTAGTTCTACCACATTCATATTGAGTTATTGCAATGTTATAAATAGTCCACATTTTTACATGAGTGTATGTGCTATATGGTGGTCATTTTTGGTAGACACAAGACTTCATATGGCCTATACAAGGCCATAAAATGTGTTCAAATACAGATGATTTTTACTTTGTAAAATGTCATTGTTTTAATCTTTCACTATTACATGTTCACCCACCTACAAACCTTCCCAAACTTAAGTCAAAACCTAAGACATTGATGTCATTTTCTATGGTAGATGTAATTTGGAAGAATGTTTTAAAAATAAAAATCCATGAAGTCCAAAGAAAAACCAAAGATTTAATGAACATATTTTCTAAGCAAAAGAAAATTCAAGATTAAAAAAAAATCATTTCAAAAGGACTTATGAAAATAAGGTTCAATTTCAACCTTTCAAAAGTCCATAATTAAAATTTGATTGAGATTTTTCAAGAAAAAGGTTTCAAGTATGAAATTATTATTTCATTTTGAAAAACACATATTTAGTCACTTAAAATAATTTGGAACTAAATTCATTATCAATTCCTTAAGGTCCAAACAAAATGAAGTAGTTCATTTTGTAATCCTTGTTCACCAAGTAAAAGTAAAATTTGCACTTTTGTATTTTAAATATTTGTTGAACTTTTCTTTGTAAATTTTGCATTCATCATATTGGTTTTTTACCTTCACATCTATGCTAGGGGAAAGTATGATTGGGTGGACCCACTAGAATATTCTCAAAGAATAATCATGAAACAAAAATTGGCCAAATAATATTCCTTGGCCCTTTTCTTTAAATTTCTTCATAATTATAAATTATTTTTTTCTCATGTTTATTTATTGCATCCCAAAGTATATGACTTAAAATTTTCATTACAATAAAAAAGGTGGAAATTGCTACAAATTTGCATTCCTTATTGATGTGGCCTTTTCAAGAATCAAGTTCTTAAATTTTGGAAATTCATAACTAAATTATACCTACTCAAATAATTACCCAATAAAAATATCAAATAAAATACCATTTAGAATACTTTAGAAAATTACATTCACAAAAAAAACCCCAAACCTTGTTTGAAAATTGTTCCTAATCAAAAAGTTTAAGGAACATAACCACTATGATGTTCTTAAAACTTTATGAAAATGTAATGAATAGGAACATCAAAACTCAAAATATTTTTTACATTGTTAAAGTTTGAAAATCTATACAATCTAATTAATGTATTCAACAAAAAAAAATATTAAAAACCTTTTTTAATGTGTTTCTTATGTTTTTCCAAAGTTTGATGGGTCTTGAAAAATGAAGGTGTGATGTTCCTTGTGGTAGCACCCAGTCATACTTTCACCCTTTTCTCCTTTTTATTTTAGGTCTTGAAATTGTTGCACTAGAAATTTAAATATTTAAAAAAACATTAGAATTCATTTAACATGCTTGTTAATACTAAGGATATGCTTTGAATAGTTGAGAAGAGTAGAATTGAATGCATTGCTGAACAATTGGATTTAGTTAAGCCTCTTTGATGATCTTATTTTGGAATGAAATACAAGTTGCTCTAGGAATGTCTTTGGTGTTCCTTAGGTTGTTCATAAATTTTGCAATGTAATGTCCCAAATTAACATATACAAGGGAAAACCTCCATCCTCCAAAGCATTCTATGAAATAGGATTTGAATTCAATCTTCCTTGGCCCATTCAAAGGCCTTTGGACTTCCATTATGAAAAACAAATTCTTGTGACAAAATGATGACATGGTCGCATGTGTTCGAGTTGCAAGGCTTTGTGAGAAAGGATATGGTGAGAAAGAGGGATCAGACACAAGATGGGTTGAAATCTTGAGGCACATATTGGTTTTGTGGTTGGTGGTTTGTGGGAATGGGTAAACATGATTTGAAAATCTATTTCTTGAACAAATGATTTCCTTTGTTGGAGCCATGGTCTTACCATACACATCTTCCATTTAGTCACTAAACATAATTTCTAAAACTTTGGCAACTACAATTCTTAAAGTAGGACCACACCCAAATTTTTTTTGGCATATTTGAGGTGTTCTAGGGGTTTTAATTGGTTGACAAAATGGTCAGAGTTCTCACAAACTAGGTAGGTTAAAAATGGCATGTTTGATGTGTTGTAGGGTTTTGAATTGGGTCACACAATGGTGAGAGTTCTCACAAAATTAGGTAGGTTAAAACTTGACAATACTATGGCCAATACTATTATGTACTTACACTCTGAGACTTGGAGATCCCAGGGATCCATTCTTCTTCAAGATAACCATAACAGTAATCATAATAGTAGTAGTAGTAGTAGTAATAATAATGACAATAAGAACAACAATATAATTCCATTTCAGGTCAGTGGTGTTAAAAACAGACTCCAAATTCCTGGGATCAGGACAAAACATGGCAACTTTATTACTCATTTGTCCCACCAGAAACTGTTCAGCAAAACTTAACAGATATAAAGATAAAATGAAAACCCAGGTCCGGCCCTTTTTGTGGTAGGTTCAAACTAGGGCTCATCATGAATCATGGCCCTGCCTCCTCTTGGCAAGTACAAACCAGGAGAGTTTTGAAGTGTAGGGTTAAAGCCTTGGGAAGTACCTACCAGGAGAGTTTTAAGTGTAGGGTTAAAGCCTTGGGAAGTGCCTACCAGGAGAGTTTTAAGTGTAGGGTTAAAGTCTTGGGAAGTTCCTACCAGGAGAGTTTTAAGTGTAGGGTTAAAGCCTTGGGAAGTACCTACCAGGAGAGTTTTAAGTGTAGGGTTAAAGCCTTGGAAAGTACCTACCAGGAGAGTTTTAAGTGTAGGGTTAAAGCCTTGGGAAGTGCCTACCAGGAGAGTTAAGTGTAGGGTTAAAGCCTTGGGGAAGTACCTACCAGGAGAGTTTTTAGGTGTAGGGTTAAAGCCTTGGGAAGTGCCTACCAGGAGAGTTTTTAAGTGTAGGGTTAAAGCCTTGGGAAGTGCCTACCAGGAGAGTTAAGTGTAGGGTTAAAGCCTTGGGAAGTGCCTACCAGGAGAGCTAAGTGTAGGGTTAGGCCTGAGGTCCCGTGCATTACCCAGTGTAGACATCTGCCAGAAATTTTTCCTTTAACAATAGGCGAATTGTACAAGATGCAAAACCAAACTCATAATGCTTGCTCCAAAATCGTAAAGCCCATTCTTAGGGTGTGCAATGTGTTGTTGAAATACACTAGGAAATTGTTAAAGATTGGTGAAATCTTTAGGAAAAGTTCCTATGTTGGATGAAGTTCCCAAAAAAAACAATGAACTCAGAGTTCTTTACTTACCTACACAGCTGGTGAACATTCATCGAAATTTGGGACCAAATTCAAAAACTACTTACAATGTAAGTAAGTAGGCTAGTAGTCTGTGGATGAGGATAGAAGCAACAAAAAGAATCATGATGAGAAAGATCAGGTAAATTTGAAATGAAGCTGAATTTGATATTTAAAAGTTTTGCAGCCTAGATGGTACAACTAGCTAGCTCTTCAGTATTTAGTTGTCACCCACACATTGGTTCCAAGTTGAAGCCAAAATTGGTGGTACACCCAAGCTCTTCTCTTCTTCTTCTTCTTCTCTCTTGGCTTGGCAAAGCCCAAAAAACAAACTAGGCTACTAATTTAAAGGTGGGTCCCCATACAAAAACAAGACAAGCTGACAATATAGGAGCCAGCATGCAACTATAGCCTTGCACCTAGCAGGTGCCAGGAAGTGAAAGAGGGGCCATAGGGAAAGGAGCCATTTGTATAGGCAGGAGGAGGGAAACACCTGAGCTGAAGTTAAATGCTCCTTTACAGTAGAAGACTGTGAGCCCTTTGAAATATACAATTTCTCAGATTGCAAGAAATGGTCACTATGGTTGGTACCTCCTAGTTCCCTTTAGGGTTAATAATGCCTGTTCCTGGAGCTTATTTTGGGAACTGCCCACTCCAAGGATGTCAAGCAGCCCAGCTGAAAAAAATTAAAAATTAAAAATTAAAAAATCAAATAAATAGAAAATTATATATATTGAGATTTTCATTTGTTTCCTGTAATATCCAATGGGTATTGACAGGATACCCATCAGGTATCGCAGGGAAAATGAAGACAAGAGGCAGAGTGTAATAGGTCTTGTGTCGTAAATGATTTAAAAAAATTTATCCTTTGATACCCGCGGAGTATCTATCACAGGATTTTTTTATAAACAAAATAGTTGTATCGGTTGTTTATTATGCTCCATAATGCCCTCAAAGGAGGGAGTTCTAAACATAATGCACTCCTTGGCTCCCCCTTGGGCAGGCACTTATTTCCAGAACTCAGCACTCCCAGGCCGTTACCTTAAAAGAAAGGGGGTAGGCTGGAGAGCAAGGCTGTGAGAAATGAGATTAAAAAAATAGGCAAGGCAAGTAGGGTTTAAGGGTTTAGGGTCATTTCTGCATATGATACCCGGCAAGAATCATATGAGAAGGGTTTTTTTTTTGGGGAAAAAAAAAAGAGTCGTGGTGGCATTTTTTTTGGGCACGGTAATGCCCTCAAAAAAGCAGGGAGTTTGGGAAGTAAAGCACCCCCAGAGCTCCACCTTGGGCAGGCAGGCGCTTATTTCCAGAACTGCCCACTCCTGGGGCATTAGCTTACACAAAGGGGGTAGGCAGGGCAGCCGAGGCAATGAGAAACGAGGCAAAGTAGGTAGCAAATTGAAAGGGAAGAAAGGAAAGGAAAGGAAAGGGAAGGAAGGAAGGAAGAGGAAGGAGAGTGGAAGTAGGGGGGCGGCGATGTGAGTGTAGGGCCATAGCTGTCGTGGTGGGCGGGCTTGTGTACGTACTTACGTATGGAGGAGCTTGCTGGTGGGTCCAGTCGCGGCGCTCATCATAGTTTTCCCGCTGTCACTCGCTGCCACGCTTTGCTCCGCTGTCTTTTCAACGGCACACTTCCGCCCCCCAGTGCACCATTCCCCCACTCTCCCTTCCTCCGTCGTCGGTTCTAGCCGCTGCTCACTTTCCCTCCTCTTCCGCGGCCGCTTATAAACCCTCCTGGTGCTTCCGCATTTTCCTCACAATTCTCTCGTCCATCGATTCCTCTCTCACTCCTCTGCTTGTACACGCACACTCGGGGATGTAGCATTACTATTACTACTACTACTACTACATCATTAACAACAACACACTTGTTTCCTTTCCTCATCATCTGCTTGTTTGTGTGTCTTTCTGTATTCAAACTTCATTCTCACCTAGGAAAAAAACCCTAACCCATACCAAACTTTTTCTTTCTTTCTTTCCTCCCCGAATTGGTACTCTGCTCAGTCATCTACCTACAGTTGCAAGTTTCGGCAGTCTCTTCAGACGATTGTTGTATCTGTGCGTTTCTAGGGTTTTTTTTGGCCTTTCCTGTTGTTGTTCTGCAGAGTAGTCAAGTGATTTGAATAGCATTCTTTCTTTGTCCTCCAAGTTCTCCCTCCTCTTAGTCCATAGGGTTACCATTCGGTACGCACTAGTGTCTTTGGCTGCACAGAAGTTGGTTTTGCTCTCTCACGGAGTCGAAATTGGGATCTGACTAGTTGGGCTGTGGTTGTTGTCCTATTTTCAATTTGGGTTTCCTTTTTTTCTCTTCCCACTAGCTCTGCATTGTGCAGGAGTGATCAATCTACAGTTTCAAAGGATTTTCGATCATGGGTTTTGGTGGGGATCAGAGTACCCAATACTGGAGGATTTGGATTGTTGTCCTGTCTGCGTTGATTGTGTGCAGCAGCATTTCGGTCGCTGTTGAGGCTGCACGTCCGTCTGCTCTGTTCTCCTCAGGATTTGGTCCTCTCTCTGCTCGTTCTGCGGTGGGTGCGCGTAAGCTTTCATTTCTGGTGAACACTTCGCTCGTGATTCCCTACCATGATGGACCTTTGCTGTCCGGGAGCTTGAGCGTATATTTGATCTGGTACGGGACGTTCACACCCGCACAGCAAGCTATAGTGCGGGACCTTCTCGCGTCTTTCCAAGCAACGACTGTCACCCACCCCTCGGTGAGTGAATGGTGGTCGACGACGGCGAATTACAAGGACGCTGCCAACACAGTGGTGGGATCGTTGCAGCTGAAAGCTGAAGTTGAGGATGCTGGGTCTCTGGGGAAGAGTCTGCAGACGGCGGATCTCGAGACTCTGCTTGCGAAATCGCTAGACACGACATTCCCCAAAGACACGACAGCAATCTACATGATTCTCACTGCGGAAGATATTCTTGTAGAAAACTTCTGCACACTTGCTTGTGCTTCTCATTTCTACACAGCTGCACAGCCAGCAACCAACTCACTACAGCTACCTTACGTATGGGTAGGCAACTCCGCAACTCAATGCCCAGGACAATGTGCATGGCCGTTTGCACTTCCGGAATACGGACCAGAAGGAGCCAAACCACTGATCCCACCCAACGGCGACGTTGGAATGGACGGCATGTGCATCAACATTGGCACCATGTTGGCAGGAACTGCCACCGATCCCTTCAACAGTGGGTACTATCAGGGTGATCCAGCATCTCCACTGGAAGCTGCCACAGCTTGCACTGGCATCTATGGCAACGGAGCTTACCCAGGCTACCCCGGCGATTTGCTTCAGGACAAGATCACTGGTGCTAGCTTCAATGCTTATGGTGTCAACAACCGCGAGTTTTTGCTCCCTGCAATTTGGGATCCTGTAACTCTTCAATGCACTCCTCCTTGAGCTCCGGCATCTCTCCAATGCATTCGTCGACTCTCCAGTGCGAGCTCTTGTCAGAAGCAGCGAGCAGAAGCGGGCAGAGTACCGAAACGGTCAGAAGAAGGGGGGCAGAAGCGGGCAGGGATTGTAAGTGCAACGAGGATGAGCATAGAAGCGAGTACATAAGGGTGGTTCTTTTTCTTTCTTTCTTTTTTTTGGGGGGGTTTGGGGGGGGGGGGGGGGGCGCGAGGGGGGGTTTTCTGAAGCCTATATTTTATTCGTTGTGTTCAGGAAGAAAAAGATCATTTG
>Ga0116227_10011279_pt1 | contig 15077 bp, 12 predicted proteins | sample S1TSphgellanicum_FD_89693 | JGI IMG/M metagenome (GOLD analysis project Ga0116227, IMG submission 89693) | Host-associated microbial communities from peat moss isolated from Minnesota, USA - S1T2_Fb - Sphagnum magellanicum MG | ecosystem: Host-associated > Plants > Peat moss > Unclassified... | reverse complement strand
GTTTTTTGTGTTTTTTTTCTTTTGATTTATAATAACCTAGCCAAGTTTTATTTCCTTTTTCAATAATGTTTTTTTTTTTTTTTGTGAATTCTCAAGTGCAATGAAGTAGATGAAAGTGTGTGTGTGTGCATGGAAGGTAAATCATCTAACTTCTTTCTCATTAACAATAGACATGGTGCAAGGTTTAGAATATAATTTCAACAGGGAGAAACTTTTTCAACCATTCTTTCTGAAGTGGTTTTCATGCAAGAGCTTCAAACAATTTATTCACAACTCATGATGACTTTTGTTCTTTCATACTTTAGTGTGCTTGAAATTTTAAAAAATTGATTATTGATATTGCCAAGTCAAGCTTTAACTAAAACCTTAAAAATAATTTAAAAATAATTTAAAACTCAAAGTCTAGAAACAAACATCTAACAAGTGCCCACAAAACCCCAAATCTTATACCCATATAACTCTTATATACCCATAATCCCTAACCCAACTAGGGTACCCTTTAGGTTCCTTGAAAAAAAATAATAGTCCCTAATTGATCCTTCGTTTTGGATTTTGATTCTCAATTGGGATGACTTGAAAACTGAGGTGAAAAAAAAATAAAGAGATTAAACTAAGGACAAAATTTCAAGAACTTTAAGCATATATTTCTTACAATGAGTCGATTTTACGATGTTCCCACAAGTTTTCCCAAATGTTCCCCTCCTTTAAAGGTTAGACAATGAGCCCAATATGACTAATTCTAGCTCATAGCAAACCCTTGGGCAAGCCCATTATCTTGTACATCCTTTCAATCTAAACTTTGAAATTGAATGCATGTAGGTTGGTCAATAAATGGGTCAATTTTGTGAGGTTCCCTTCAGTTCTCCTAGCATGTCCCTTGTGTTTAAGATTGAATAATAGATGAGGTACTGTCAATTCTAACTCCCAACAAGCTTTTGGACAAGCCCATTGTCTAGTACTTTGTTTTAGAACATTGAAAGTAAAATGCATGTATGTTTGGTCAATAATAACATTAACATTTAATTGACATTTGATCAAAATAGTCTCAATTCAAAAGTTGAACCAACTTTCACAAAATGCATTTCAAAATCATGGATTCCATCATAGTGTTAAAATTTGACTTGGTATAGTTATAGAGAACTTCAAGTTGAACCTTTAGATTTGAAAGAATGGGATTTGGTTCAAAAGTGGGAAATTGCCACCATTGAATGTTTAATCTTTTTAGCTTTGAAAAAAATTCAAAATTACAAGTGTTTGGAGAATTGATGATAATAATTAATTCTAAGGTGTGTAGAAGAAGTCCATGTGAATGATGTGAAAAAAAACTATGCAAAACAAAGTTGAGATGAAGGAGAAATGGATGATCAAAGTTGGCCATCCAATGGAACTCTACACAAAACGATAGAAATTCAACAATTTTTGGGCACAAGAAATTAACAATTGTTTAGGTTCCTAGTTTCTACTAGGTTTCAGGTTCCTTGTATGAGCTCACCTCTCTCTCACTCTCATATGTTTCTTTGTTTTATAACAAGTACATATAACAAATTTTGAAAGGTGAAGTTGTTAGATGCTGCCCAAGCTTGAAAAACACTCTCAATGTGGTTTCAAAATAACAAATGGGATAGTGAAATGGTGAGAAAGATGCAATGACACGGCCCTTATACCATAGGGTATCAATTTTGAACTTGAGACAATGTAGGTAGTAGAAGAAATGTTGGAAGTTGATAAAATTGTTCCATTCCTTGTGAACCCTTCACCCAATCTCATCACACGTATTGCATTAGGATGTGTAAAACCCTTTACAAGCTTTGCGGATGTAATGTGTGACGACTTGCACCACACTCACAGGATTTATGTTAGGAAGAAACTAAAAGAACTCCACCCCCAACAAAGAGCTCTCTGTTGGTAGGGTAACCCTAAACCCCCCGAGCTTACGCGCTGTTGGTAGTTGAACAAAATATTTTAGGTTGGCTTTGGGTTGTTGAAATTTGGAACATAACATTTAACTCTCAGGATGATGTCCTTTCTATCTGTTGGTTTCTTTGCTCTTTGTGGTTCCAATTTGTTTTTCCCCAAGAAAGTTTGAAAGCTTTTTAACACATTAGAGTTATCTGTAAAGTCACCCTGTCTTTGGACCTGATTTCACGCCCTATCCCCTCTTCCAATGGTCTCCACAAAGTAAGGATTTTTTATTAGATCTCAGTATGAAATGCTGAAACTCAGAATTTAATGCTCAAGGTTGGAGAGGAATCATAGTAGTTGTACACGTAGGAGGAGTGAAAATAGATGTAACAACAGTGGAGGCGCTCATCAGGGAAAAGGGAGGACAGGATGAAACTCAGTTTATCACCAAATGTGTTGGAAAAACTAAAGTTTGGGTCTGTGTTGGAAAAACTAAAGTTTGGGTCCCAGTTATTTCGCTTTGTAAATTTTTATTCCCAGTTACATACACATTTGATGGCCTATTATGCCAAAACTGGCCATTCTCGCCCCCCCCCTAATCGCAGGACTTTACAGACAACTCTATCAGGCTACACCAATTGTAAGGGAAGTAACAAGTCACCATGAAAAAGTTAAGAAGCTTCTTGACAGGAAGGTACCTTCTTTTGCAAACCAGTTCCAACAATTATTACACTGAAAAGGTGAGATGTAAGAGAAGACAATTAATGCTGACTACACAACATGGGGAGTTAGGTTTTGGAGCCCTCTCATGTTTGTGACATTGCACAACTCTTAAACTTAAAAAATAATAATAATATAAGTACACTGTGAACTTGTAGCCTAGGGTTTTTGTAGTTTCCATCATGGGACCATCATCACCTTCAGTTACCTGGGTTTAGGGTTTAGGGTTACCTGTAGCTGGATTTGCCCTACCAACAAAGCACAGTCAGAAGAAAAGGTAGTTATGAAAAAAAATGATGTCATAAGTGTCATAAGCTCCTTGCACAAGATATGGTGTTAAAATTTGTTGGCCTTGCCTACCAAGGCAAGGATATTTATTGTGTTAAGATTCATTATAGATTATAGTAGCTTAAGGGATTTTGGCCCCAAGGAGGTACGTAAGTAGGTCTATTTTTATATGAGGATTTTTGAAAGACCATATTTCGGCTTGTGTTGAAACTGGAGATTAGTTATAAAGTTATGATATCTTGAAGGGTTTTGGTTTTTTTTTTTTTTTGAAGATTATATTTTTGCATGGTGAAATATTTGAATTTTCATAATTCTTCTTTTGCCTTAATAAGACACTTTTTTTTAATGTAAATGGCAAGGCCACAGTGTGTTTTTTGAGGATTTTTTTTAAAAAAATGTAGCCTAAGTGGGAATCATCCATAGGTATTAGGGTTAGTCATGTAAGAAAAACATGGCCATCATCTTTAATGAAAATTCAGCCAAATCTGGCTTATATACAAACCACATATGAAATGTAAAATTTTTGAACCAACAAGAGGAATCCACAATTGCACAACTCATTGGAAATGGGTTATGGCGGGGAAGTGGATGAACCAAGGTGGTAACCATTGTTGGTCAGTAACATGCACTCGTCAATTGTCATCAAATGTTCAAGGCTTTGTTCTAAGCAAAGGTTACATAGATGTTATACATGACTTTCAAGTGAGTATATGACATTAGCAAACATGCCATGTATATCATTATGGTGGAGAGCATTATTCAATACATCTATTATAGTATATAGGCTAGTTCATTCCACAATCCAAGTTTTTAATTTTTTTCAAAAAGCTAAATGTTCACATTTTTTAAAGCAATTTGTAAATGTATTGACCAAGATTTTTAGTTCTATCAAAATTTCAAGTTATTATAATTTATAAACTTATATCCATATCCATTGGATGACCAACATATGTAGTAGATAATCCTGGCTTTCCATGGTGACCTTTTTATTTCCTTCCTTCAATTTTTCGATATCAAAATTTAGGAAAATTTTCCCCAAAAATTAGCAAATTTTGTTGAATTTATACTTTAAGAAACCAATTTCCCATTTTTTGGTCAAAAAAATGCCAAAATTGTTGGGAAAAAAAACATTGCTCCCCCACCAACACTATTAAAAATTCTAATTTGTGTATTGAGTTGCAACTTTTCATACTAATTAATGGTTGACTAAAGTTAAACTCAAGAAATTTCCCAAGTGTATTTGAAACCATACATTATATTCATGAATATTATTCCACAAAAAGAGGACGGATCTTACACATACCCCTCAAGAATGGGAGGGAAATTGTGCTTGCTTATAGGTGCAAAAATATTGCTCTCACCTTAAGGAGTTGACATAAGAACCCTCCTCTCTTTAGTATGCTCCCATGATCTACTTATGCTTAAGTTTTTGTGTAGGCTATATAAGACAAGCTATGAATGTAAAAATATATTAATGTGTATATATATATAGGCTACTTGCTTGAACCAAAGTGTAGAAGAAACATGGCAAAAAAATTTCATTCTTGGTGAATTCTTTTTTTTGGGGGTGGGGGGGGAAGAAAAACTGGAACATTTGACATAATATTATTTTTCTGGAAAAAAATATTTCTCAACAAATGGCAAAAATTCATCACCAAAAAAGAAAAAGAAAAAGAAAAAAAACTGGTTAGGACCATGGTAAAAAACCCAAAATCCATTTAAATTTATTTCTAAATTTACTACAAATAATAACCCATGCACAAAATCAGGATCTGTTAGTTCAAATGTGACATATTAAGAAGAATTTGATGAACAAAGTTCTTGTGCAAACATATTAAGAAGAATTTTGATGAACAAAGATTAAGAATTTTGATTATCAAAGTTCTTTTGCAAACATATTAAGAAGAATTTTGAAGAACAAAGTTCTTTGGCAAACTTTTGTTGTTGTTGTTGTTGTTGTTTTTGTTGATGAAAATTACCAAGTCCTATATATTCTTCTTCTTCTTCTTCTTCCTCATTTTGATTTGCTGGGCTGACAAGAATGTGCTTAGTAGACTTGGGGGAGAGGAGTGTGAAATTCTCTTGTGCTGATGATGATGCTGCTGCTGCAGGCTGGGTTTCTTATTAGGAGCTTCCTTTTGGTCTTGTAAGCTCCTTTTGTTTTGTTTTTGTTTTTTGTGTTGATGGGTTTCTTCTTAGTTTCTTTCTGATTGTTGTGAGGATCTCTCTCTCTCTCTCTCTCTCTCTCTCTCTCACACACACACACACACACACACACACATACACACCTTGATGTGGGTCTCTAGAGAGCATTCCAGCTTTATGAATTGTGCCATCACCCATTTGCAGCACATTGAGCTGAGTCCTTTTTCTACATTTCGGATCATAGCTGGAAAGCTTCTTCTATTGAGGAGGGGAGAGAGAGACAGAGAGTAAGGAAGGGAGCAAACAAGCAGTCAAGCAAGAGAGAGAAAGGGAGAAGAAAGGGGGAAGAAGTAGTGAGTAGACATATAGCTGAAGACAGAACTCTCAGAAGAATCATACCCCCCAATGAAGAAGTTAACCACATGCATTAGTAGTAGCAGCAGAGCTGCTTTGATCCTCTTCACCGGGATCTGAAAAAGGCCCGCGGACCACTGTGTTTTTACACTTGGAAGATTGCACTACTGTTTTTGCTGCAGCACGATGACAGCAGCAATTGCTGTAGAGGATTGCACAGCAAGCTGTGTTTTACACTACATTTCAGACCCGGATACAGAAGGCGGATACAGTGGAAACCCAGCTTCTTCCCCACTTTTCTATATTCCTGAAGTACTGCACCAAAATCCTCTGCACACAAAATCTGTGGCCACCAGTCCTACCACTCATGTACCTAGCTTGATGCTGCATCATGATCAGTGCCACCATGATGATGCCAAATGCTGCAGCAGATGTGGGGAAGAGGAGGAGGAGGAGGAGGAGGAGACAAACTCCCTGGAAACCTCTTCCCAGAGGAGAAGCAGCAGTAGCAGGAGGAGGAGCAGTAGTGATAGTAGTAGCAATACCGAGCAGGAAAGGAGGAGGACTAGTCAGATTTCTATGGTAGCTCTTGTTTTGACCACAGTGCGCAAATCTCTCCTTGCTGCTTCCTGCCAAGCCATGCCTCCTGCTGCTGGAGAAGAAGAAGAAGAAGAAGACAAGAAAAACAAAATTGTTGAGATTGGATGGCCCACTGATGTTCAGCATGTTGCTCATGTCACCTTCGATCGTTATGATGGATTCCTTGGCTTGCCTGAAGAATTCCAAGTTGAGGTTCCTCACCATGTCCCCAGTGCAAGGTAACTAGGTTTCAAGCTCCCCATGAACCCCAACAACAACCCCAAGAGAAGAAGGAAAAAAAAAGCTCATCCGTCTCTAAAGCTTTCCTATGGTTTTGACCATTTTGGAAGTTTTCTCTTTCAGTGGGTTTGTGGGTGTTTTTTTTTTCTTTTTTTTCCGGGTACCAGAGGGTTGGTGAATTTCAGCATTCAAAGGAAAGCATTACTATTGCCATCGTGAGAAGCTAGCTTGCGTTCTTTGGAATTTCTTCATCAGAGAACATGATCTTTTGTTGTTGTGGGTTCTTTGTAAATCTTGCTATTTTTGTTCTGCTTGCAAGCTTCAATGACCAGGTCAAGGAAGAAGATTGCAAGGAGGGAAGAGCTTCCTTCCCTCCCTCCCTTCATGCTAGAGCTCCTCCTCCTGTTCCATTTTTAGAGAGTATACTATTTTTGTGGGTTTTGTTACCATTCTTTTGCTTTGCATTGAACACCAGATACCCCGGAATCCTGTTTTGACCTTTCCTGCCTAGTATTCTTCTCTCTGGCTATTTCTTCTTCTGCCTGCAATAATTTGCCTTTCCCTCCAAGAAGAAAACACATAAATCAATTATGTTTCCCTCCAGTTTTCTGCTGACTCCCACCTGGTTTTTTTTTTTTTGGGAGCTTGGTTTTGTGAATACCAAATAATGTCTCTTGGATTATTTTTTTAGTTGCTCTTGGGTCTGAGTGTTTTTGTTGCAAGCCTCAACAAGTTTGGCATGAGAAATCATTGAAACAAAACTTCTCTCTGCCTCATTGCCCATTGAGGCTCTCACCAATCTTGTCACAAGAAAACAGGGGATGATTCCAGGGTGGTTTAAATGAGATGAAGAAATTGTCATTGTTTCTCTACTGTTGGAAGCACTCTGTTGTTTCAAATCATGGCAACAGCTGCCGCAGCAGCAGCAGCAGCAGTCTTTGTAAAGTTGATGATGATGATGATGATGAAACAATACTGGAGTGTAACAGAAGGAAATGGGATGATGATTGTGACCATGTTGTTGTCTACAGTCAGAGTGTGTTTGGAGTCTCCGCAGATTCAATGCAATGCTCATTCGATTCAAAAGGCAACAGTGTGCCCACCATTCTCCTGCTAATGCAAGAGCGTCTTTATAGTCAAGGAGGCCTAAAGGTATTATTTTGTATACTCTAGAACCATTTTTCCTTCACCATCTTTTTTTTGCTTTCTTGGTCTAACTGGAGATCATTTTCTTCCACTGATGGTTGTCTAGTATACCACTGGCTGCTTGAATCTCTCTCTGTGCATGATGTTCACATGCTCCTTGAATTTTGCAAACTGCTTGTCGTGTCTTGGGTATCCTTGATTTATTCTTGATTTATTTGTTTCTGCACATGTATTGCCATACAGCACCTTCTACATCTTCTTGTTATTTGTTGTTGTTGTTGTCGTCATCATCTCTAGGGATCATAATATGCATGCCACATTTTTCTCATCTCCATGCCATTTCTTTGACTTCATTCCATTGAACCCCACTCAGCTTCTTATTTGTTACAAAGGGATGGCCTGATTCAGGGTTTTGTTGGGTTTTCAGGCAGAGGGAATCTTTAGGATCAATGCAGGGAACAGCCATGAAAAACATGTGAGAGATCAGTTGAACAAAGGAATTGTGCCTGCTGACATTGACCTTCACTGCCTTGCTGGTCTGATCAAGGTACATTAGTATACAATTAATTCAATCCACTCATGACTTTTTTTGCTTCTTTTTTGTCTCCCTCCTCAGAGTTGTCTGAGATTCTTGACACTGGGGCAATCCTCCTTTCACTGATCTATTTGATGGTTTTTGTGGATTTTATAGATTGAAGGGTGAGATTTTTTTGACAAGCAAAAAAAGAACACAAACTCTTAATATGTTATGATGCATGCATCCATGCAGGCTTGGTTCCGGGAGCTACCACAAGGGGTTTTAGATGCGTTGACACCAGAGCAAGTCATGAATTGTCACACTGAGGAAGAATGCGTGTTGCTTGTGAATCTTTTGCCACCCAGTCAAAGTGCTCTTCTTGACTGGACTGCAAACTTGATGGCAGATGTTGTCCAAGAAGAAGCCCACAACAAAATGAATGCTCGCAATATAGCCATGGTTTTTGCTCCAAACATGACACAGGTTGGTCCAGCATCCTTTTCACTTCCTAAAAAAGTTTCAAGATTGAATTGTAGGAACCAATTTGTCATTTTCCAACATGGGTGTTGAATCAATCATTGGTTTAGGGTTTAGGGTTGATATATGGCTTGTTGAAACAGATGGCAGATCCATTGACTGCATTGATGCATGCGGTTCAAGTGATGAATTTCCTGAAAACTCTTGTACTTCGAGTGTTGCGGGATCGGCAAGAGGCGATTCTGGAGAAAGAAGAAGGCAGCAGTGGCAACAATGGGGGCCCATCATCAGGGCCAGAGACTCCTGATGAGGGTGATGATGAAGATGTAGCCAGCAGTGACTGTAATGGTATGCTATTGAATGGCCACAAGCGCCATAGTTCAGGAATCCAAGTTGATTGCGATGAATTCTCACACTGCATGATTTTCCCTACAAAATGGAAAGTGGCAAAGGTGAAAACCAAAACAACTGGAAAACTTATGAGTATTCTTGACAAGCAGCAGCTTACTGAGAGGGCTGAAGCATGGTAAACTAATGGAAGCAGAAGAAGACATTGAAATCTTCCCTTTTCTTAACACTTCAAGTCACTGCCAAAAAGAAAAAAGAAAAAAAAAAAACGTTTGAAAAAAATTGGAGAGATTGCAGCGGGCAGCAAATCAGCAATCTATCTTAATCTTTTTCTTTTTGTTTATTTCAACAATTTCAGATACTTGCTGAAGCTCACTCTGGAGACAGGCAACATGGGGTTTTTAAGTTGGGGTTGTTTCTTTCCCGCATGTACATGTACCAAACAGTGTGAATAGCCGGCCTCAAATATGGGACAAAAAGCCAACTTGAAGTACATACACAAGTTCATCTCTAAAAGCATGCAACTATGTCTCATGCATGATCAGGGGTAATTAGATTTAGAGAGTAGGTTTCAAGTGGTGCTATAGTTGTAGGCACATAGACATTTAGCTTCACAAAGTTGCAAATGAATGCATGGGAATGAGGAGAGAGAGAGAGAGGAACATCCAGCAAAGAAATCAGAGAAAATTGTTATCACCCATGCAAATATGTGCATTTGACGCTCAGCAGATTTGGATATGTGCATCCAATGCTCAGCAAATTTGGGTATGTGCATTAAATGCTGAGCAAATTTGGGTATGTGCATTCAATGCTCTGCAAATTTGGGTGCATGAAATATGCCCACTAAACCATAACAGAGTCAAAATTTTGCAAAATTTGCTTCCGTTTTATTGCTTCAGATCTGTTGTTGCATAGTAATATCACTTGAGAAAGTATCAAACATTTACGTTGAAATAGATCAAAGTAAAACACTAGATCAGAGGCTGACCACATTTCTTCAAACTCAAATCTCTACATACCTGGGGAATTTTCACAGGAGCACAATTTGATGATTCTTCCTGTTCATGGTTCCCCATTCAAACATCGAGCTGACACTTGATTCAACATGAAATGAGGCAATAGAGGTACTAGCCTCAACTTTGTGGGTTAAATGAAAATTTGGTGGAAGGTTTGTGCAGACTCCTAGACCTGATCCCAGAGATGAGGACATGCCATAGCAGCAACTAACATTCTTCAAGTCAAAACCTTTGACTAATTTCTTGTTGTTATTCATCAGACTTTTGTTGCTTATGTGACCTCCTCCCCTACCAATGAAGAGAGTGCTCAAGTATGTTGCAAACTGACAATTGCTGGACAAACAACAATTTGCCCATGATTGCCATTTTGAAATGAGACTTTGACTACTTGTACATTGGTATCATGGAGAGCAAAAGAAAAATCTCAAGACCTTTTAGACATGTCTAGCACGACCTGGTTGTGCAACGAACTAAAGCACACCACCCATCAAGCTCTGCACCTCTTTTCTTTCTCCAATGGACTCCAAATCTCTCGTGTCTTTGTGAGTTCCAATTGTGTGCCATGAGTTTTCATGAAATGGATTTGGGTTCAAGGTTGAGACTCTAGAGCTTGTCTAAGAGCTTGCAACATAGAAACTACAAAGTATGAATTATGTTGGTTTCTGAAGTCTTTTGTGTTTTGTTGCGTATGGGCGCCATTAAATTGTACCTTATGTCAATGGGATTAAAACATTTGAGTAATGGACATGAAAGGCCTTAACACCTAGCATAGAATACCTTATCGTGTGATTAGCGACCTTGCATGCACTTCTAAATATCAAGTAAGGAACGGTTTTAAGGCTCTTCCTATGTTTGTGAACCTAGCTAAAGGCAATAGCTTGATGCTAGGCATGAAAAATGAAGAAGTGCTGAAAATTTGTTCCTTACCTTCCGTAGATATTTTTTACAAAATTGGGATCTTTAGTGAATGGAAGATCCCTTTCTACTTTAGAGGGAAGTTTTGTCAAAGGAGGTGATTAAAATTAGAAAAGAAAAATTAGAAAATTTCTTTCACTGTAAAGGAATTGTGTTTAGCTTCCAAGTAGGATGGTTGAAAGCATTGGGTTGAGGTTAGTCCTTCAAATTTTCTTGGAGCATCAATTAGGTTATCCATGAGAGTTTGATGGTCCTTTGTTTAGTTGTTCTAGCAAACTAAACAACTCAAATGGATTGAATGTTCGAAATTGCATTCATTCTTGCAAAGTGCAAAACCTCATGAACTTTTGATGGTAGTGACACATTGAAGCACAATGTGTTATCAATTTATGTCTCACACCACAACTTATAAGACCAATAGGAAAGATGTTTGACCACATTAACTTGATCATTGATGGCATTACTTTTTTAAGCACAAAACCACAATCACATTATTGCGCACGGACACACACAAACAAAAAGATTGAATGGAAGCCAAATTCTTATCTTCTATACATCTTTTGATATTCATTCAATTTGGTTAATCAAAAACATATTTATTTATTTGAAAATATTGCAAATTTTTAATTCTCATAAACCTTTTCAATTTCAAAAAAATGATATGAACAAAAAAAAAGCTCAAACACATGACCTTCTGCAACTTGGCTAGTAATATGATCGACCAATATCTTAAGTCTAGAAGTTAATGAATGTAATTAATTGGAAGATGTCATGTGGCATTTAAAACTTATGATGATTATTGGGTACATTATTTTGTTAATATGCAAATATTTATTATTTGTAATGTTTGAACATGGTGAAAATGGTTTAACAATTCCCATTGATTATTCACCTATCAATTATTCCACAAGTTAGGTCATCTATTTATGTCTCCCTCCAATTTCAATGCAACAATTTTCATACAAGGTTGCCAAATTCAAGAACTAAGATTAAACTTTTGCAATGACTTTTTTTCCAAAATTACACGATATTTGGCAAATGATCTTATCAAAAACCTTTGCCCATAATTATGCAATTTTGTTTTGGCTTAATGTCTTTCAATGGAATTTTTAATTGTGATATGTTAATAATGCCTTTCATCCGTCATTACAATGATCTGAAGTCATGAACATCTATAACTTGTACATGTTATATGGTTTGTTGGCCTTGCCCACCAAGGCAAGGATGTTGTGTTTATATTCATTATAGAGTGTAATAGCTTAAGGATTTTTGGCCCCTAGTTAATAGGTCTATTTTTATATGAGGATTTTTGAAAATTAATATTTTGGCATGTGTTGAAACTTGAAATTAGTTATACAGTTATAATATGTTGAAGGATTTTGGTTTCTTTTAGAGGATTTTTGGAAAATTATATTTTTGCACGATGAAATATTTGAGTTTTCATCATTTTCCTTTTGCCTTAAAATACTTATTAATGTAAATGGCAAGGCCATAGTGTGACACACCCCTTGTTCCAATCTTGTTCCATGAATCTTACATATGGTGTGAAAATAAATGGCATTCACCCACAATTAAGTTGAATAAATTGGATATACATATAATGATTAAAAACATGGTTATTAATATTATAGGTTTGCATACCTACCTCCTTATTGGAAATTTTTACAACTACTAGCTTTTCAATTAGTTAGGAAAAGTCATGTCCATGGAAATGATACTACTATGCAACTTTGTGTCAAAAACAATTGACTTGATTTTAACATGCAATAAAAAAAAAATTCCAATTCACTTTTATATTAAAAAATTACATCAAATTATAATCCAATTACAAACAATTCAGCATATGAATGTCAACATCTTCATGAAGGTTCTTAATCAATGATGTTTGACTTTAGGATGATGTCATACATGAGTCAAGGCCTAGGAAATTGCAAGTTATTTGGTAGAATACCATTGATGTGGCATATACCATGCCATTAAAAAGAACATATAATCATGGGTATGCCATGTCATTGCACCTTAGATTTCCACATCATCCATCTTTTCATAATTCCTATTAATGTAATATGATGGATCATGAATTCTTAATTAGTTTTAATTGTAAGTCAATCAATTACATTGTTATTAAGACATGTGACTATTATAAAACTAACTTCCAAGGCCATTACAACTATAAAAAAATGGAGGATCGTTGACCTTACATTATCATAATTATTTTTAAAACCATAAATGTTAGACTATTTTAAACTTATGTTTTTGGTTGGATTATTTCATTCATTGGAAGAGAATTCATTGGTAGAAAACTCTTTAATTTAAAAAAGATTTGAACCACATTGAATAAGTAATATCATCAAGGTATATTTAGCCAAAATGGATCATCATTTAATCTCATGTAATCATCGTAAATTATAGCATGCAACTCCATTGCCCGATGTGTGAAAACATGGGTTATGTGAACATGCCACATCTACAATCTCCTAGTTGACACATAATGTGCAAGTCATTCATATGGTTAGTTTGAGCAACTAACATGTGACTAGGCTTCAATTTGAAATTTGCAATTTGGGAATGATATGTAAGGACATTTTGCAAATGGTACTAAGTTAGTGAATTTCCCTTTACATTTAAAATCGTCATACACACCTATTTAATCTCAATAAATTTAGACGGAGCTATAAAGGAGAGGGTTTTCTTTCTAAATAATTTATGTTTTTTGGTTTTGGGGATGTTCAACAATCATGATTATGTTACATAGTTTACTTTTGCATTTTTTGCTCTCAATTTATAGTTAATGATTATAGGCTTACATTCAATATGTAGGTTTCATTGTTTACTTTGAAAACATGAATTGAAGGAATAAATGTCTTATCAAAGTAGATTATCTTCTTGACGAAAATTTAATGTAAATCAAACGGAATATGATATGAAGGAAATCAATACTTATGTGAAAAAATTAAATTGTGAACTTGGTTACAAATAATGATGATGGACTTGCGAGGCTTGGTGTGAAATTGATCATCATAGGCATGTATTATTTTTCTATGCGTTTGACCTTCATTTGGGATAAAAAGATAAAATTGCACAAAATGGTTTGAACATTTATATTTTAAACAAAATGCCTTGAAAAGAAAATAAAACCATGTTTGACCATTGCAAAGATTATGTGAAATCATAAGAAGTATAAGTATTGGGGAACAATAAGTAAGAACATTAATATGTTCAACGCCCATACATTGTTTTGTGCATTTTTGATATTTTTCTTTATTCTTGTGGTCAAAGGCTTCATTGATAATGTTTGAAAATTATAAATCAAAGTTATACATACAAGGTAAAGTTTTTTATAAAATGAAATGGACCACATCTATGAAAATTAGACTTGGAAAAAGGTGCATACATGGTGGTATAATATGTTCTTAAATTGCTAATTCATATGTTATTATATAAGTTTTGTTTATTGTGTAATCAAATCAAATAAATACATCCAAGAAAACCATTGCCAAAATAACAAAAGGTGAAATTAAAACCAAACATGATGAAAATGTAACCTCAATATTCTAATTTTTGATGCATTTTATTTTGAAATGACCATCATGTGTAAATGTAAGTTGATCAATGTAGTTACAATGTGTTATTTGTGTCGCACTTTAATGGAAAATTAATATTTTCATAAACTTATTAGGTTTCATAAGTTTGTACAATTTTTATGCAAAATCCATTTTCAATAGTTTCATACAAAAATCGCATGAATTTTGTGTTATGATTAATATGAATAATATTTGCATATATTTAATATCTTAAATATTATAAAAATTGAGATTTATTTTTTAATGACATATGTGAATGTGAATGTTTAATGCATAAAAATTACAATATTTTATGCAAAATTACATCATGATAATTACGTAGATTTAACTAAAAATGTAAATCATATGTAGTTCATATAAAAATTTCATAATAAAAAAAATATCATATATATATATATATATATATATATATATATATATAAACCATTTTTACATTTTGAAGCCAACAGATTTTGCATAGACATATTGTTTTATGATTTTCGCACAAATTCTATTCAAATTTCATGATATTGGAAGTTTGTGATGATAATAATGTGTGTATGCTATTTGCTAGTGAAATGTGATTACATTGTAATTGCAAAATAATCATGCTCAATTTGAAAATATGGATGTCCAAATGTTCTTTACATTATAACATTATTGATATGTTATTGACATTATTTTGTGCATGTGACATCAAATTACAATATGGTAGTTTACAAAAGCAAACAAAATGGGCCTTTAAGATCTACATAATAATAAACAAGCCATAACAAATAGGGTTTTTTTTTTTTTTTTTTCAAATTCCACAAATAAGTGCATTGGTTAGGATCCTTAAATTTAATTAGAAATAAATGACAAATAACC
>Ga0116227_10011278_pt1 | contig 15078 bp, 9 predicted proteins | sample S1TSphgellanicum_FD_89693 | JGI IMG/M metagenome (GOLD analysis project Ga0116227, IMG submission 89693) | Host-associated microbial communities from peat moss isolated from Minnesota, USA - S1T2_Fb - Sphagnum magellanicum MG | ecosystem: Host-associated > Plants > Peat moss > Unclassified... | reverse complement strand
GTACTCCAATGGTAGTCAAGGTACAAGGCCACTGACATGTTTTTAACTTACTGTACATTTGAATTTTGTTGGCTTTGCTTGTCAGTGAGAGACTTGAGAACAAGCAGAATTCCTTTGGACCCATATTTTGAGGAATCTTCACTGAACTATATATATCAGTTCATTTTCTGGGAACTTCATGGAACATGTTTCAGTTATATAACTGTTGACGGTTTGATTTCATACCATTAGGGGCATAGCCATTAAGCATTGGGCTGCTTCAGTGATTTATTGTGTGGCAAACTTTCACCATTTTGTGGAAAAAAAAAAGTAAGATTATTCTGTCACAAATTCCTTTCTTTAAAAAAAAAACCCATAACTGAAACAATAATAAAAAAATTTGCCAAAAATCACCACAACTGACTACAATGTGAAAGGTCTTTAAGATTTTTCTCCTCTCATGTTTTGATCACCAAATTTGACTAAAATATTCTTATTGACAATTGCCGCTTGAGCAACATTATAACACAGCTACATATTCCAATTTGTTAACTAATATCTTGATTATGATTGAGATGGAGGCCAATTGAGATCTCAATTTATTAGCTTTGCCCCTAGACAGGAGAATAAGCATCAGTGTAGGATTTGGGGATAAACTTTTGGCTCTTAGTTCACTCAATAAAGTTGTCAATAAAATAATCCTCAATTTACACCTTAGTTTGAGCCTCATACTACCCACTCATAATAAAGTTCTCCATAAAAGTAATCCTCACTTTAGGCCTCAGTTTGAGCCTCATCCTACCCACTCATCCTCCCTTTTTTTTAAAGCTATCTATAAGATCCACCAAAGTAAAGATCACTCTCCAAAAATAAGAATGAATACCTTAAGTAGTCACACAAATTTCTATTCCAACCTCACTACAATCTACCTAGCTAGGTTACCATCTCGTAGATTAGAGATTAGATTTTTGATATACCATCTCTTAGATAGCCCCCTATGTAGGTCTATGTAAGCCTCTCTTGCACGTAACCCTTTAAATAATCTCTAAGTATTCCCTAAAGTAGGAAATCCCTAGTTAACTCAGTAGGTAGGCTTTGTGTAATCCCCTAAGCAACACACATCTCATAACCAAAACAGACCCATAGATAAATGTAAGAAACAAGAAGAACTAAAATCATCTTTGGTTTTGGAAAAAACAAAAAAAATTCCCTTTGTTACCTTCCTATTGCACAATCCTATCTTGCATTTTGACTATCATCCTTAATTTCAGTGAAACCCAAAGTTTTATTCCAAAGTTTTGTTTTCTTTGCAAATAATTCTAATGGGTGATGACATCTGAAGTGTTTGCATATGATAGATGGGTACCTACATACAAGTGTATGCATCAAGATGAGAGGTTCAATATCAAGTAAGGGAAGTTTTTAGTTTCAAGTTTGAACTTTCCATAAAGGGCATAGTCATTTTTAGTGTTGACCAATTATTGAGAAAAAAAACTCAGTTATGAACCTGATTATTGATAATCTATAGATGCTATTGAATTTTTTTTGAAAAATGATACATAACATACCCACTAATACATATTATTTGAAGCATCAACAAGAACTTCATGGGTTGAGGATTGAATTCTCAAATTTTAATAACCTACACAGATGATTGAAATGCCATCCATGCAAACTATCAATCCTACAACCCTCAACATGTTTATGATAGAAAATAGAAACGTAAATAAAATAAACTAAAAAACCCCTACAACCTACCCTTTTTCTAGGCAATATAACCAATAGTTCTCAAGGGTATTTGAGAACTGACCCTTATGCATAGCCAGCAGTTATCACCCAAAAATAAATGAATAATTTGATAATTGGTGGGACTATTTTTTTAATTAATTATATTGATACCCTGTGATCCAAAAATATAAAATATAAAATAACCTACTTGGCTGGTTATGAAACAAAAAGCAATAACCAGCTAACAACACTGGTCATTTTAGTATGAGCTTCTTGTTTTTCTGTCTATTTAGACCTGTAAAGCGGCTCAACAACTACATATTGTGTTGCAATATTTAACTGGTTAGAAGCATGGTTTTTTTTTAAAAATTCTTCCATTTTGTGGAGTAGGTGGACTCCTGATCATCAACAAGAGGAATGAGCCAAATTTGACTAGCCAATATGGCAACTTAAGACTCTTTTTTCCCTCAAAATATAGCAACTTCGGCATATTTCTGCCCAAAAAATCCTTTGTATCCTTTCACTGAAATATTTTTTTGGGTCCTGGTAGTGCAAAATTTTGCACCAAAAAAGCACTGGTTAGGAATCAGACAAATCTCTAAAATATGTCACACTAGCCTACTTGCTGCAAATCTAAAAAGGAGAAAGAAACCAGACAGTGGAGTAGGATAAACGACCTAACTTAATTCCTTTTCACTATATTGCAATTAAACAGAACTTTTTACATAAAACTAAAATCTATCTATGAAGGAAGGCTGTTTGTTTGTTTTGGGGGGAGAAATTGATTTTTAAGTGCTATCTGCCACTGAAATTCAAATAAATTCCAAAAAAACCAAGTTTTGGAAGGAAAAATCAGTTGAGAACATGATAACACTTGAAGGCTTACCATTCAATTCAAGCATGATTTCCTTTCATATTTGGCTGTTCAAAAAATAGATACATACATTGCAAAACAATGTTCACATGTTAAGTTCCCCTCTTTTGTAATGGGTTCCCACTTGGGCCACCAGCACAGGCCACACTAGTCTATCTATGAAGCAAGGTAAGTTTATTTGTTTTGTTTTGTTTGTACTTATGAGATGCATTGAACTGGGATGCTTCAGATCACATTCTTGGTCTCTTTGGAAAGCTCTTGAGGAGGAGGGGTCCATCGGCTTGGTTTCATGGCATTTCGACTTGTTCATGAATATTGAGTGATTTCTTCATTGAAAATTAGATTAAATCGTAGCTGAAGATTCCGGAGGAATTGGAATGTGCCTTTGGTCATGTTGAAAAGATCTTGATGAGCAGGATTTAATGGAATTTATTTGGTAAGATTTGGATTTAGAATGTGGGAGATATTGATCTTTAAGTGATTTCTGTGGCTGAAAATTCAAATAAATTCCAAAAAGCCAGATTTTGGAAGGAAAAATCAGTTGAGGACTTGGTAAAACTTGGGCCAATGGCACAGGCCACACTAGTATGGTGTAAAGTTTGAGATGATGCCATGTGCATTGCTCTAATCTTTGGCTATTACATGATATATGACATCATCAAAAAAAAAAAATTCTAATCACAAAAACATCAAGTTAATTTCCACCATCAAACTTTACATTTGTGGACCTATACCATACATATATATTATAGCATTGTTGATCTTCATATATAGTCTATTGGTTTGTGGGATGTGGAATATTTAATTTGTGTATTCTTTTTTTTTTCTAAGTGTATTAGATTCAATATCAAATCATATCTGAATTCCTTACATGATGTTTTTATTTTACTTTGTGGGTTCACCTCTACCATGGTTAGTTCCTATTAATGTACAACACTTTGTTCATGAGGGCATGGATTCATACAAAATATGACTAGGCCAATGGAGAAATTGCCACATCATATTTGTTGGCATGGCAACAAGATTCATGTCACGAACTAGATATCCATTCATGCATTGGTTTTATGCCCAATTGTATATTCCATTACTAAAAACTAATATTCCCTGAAAAAATTCTTCATTTTTCTTCATAAGAATTTCTTCTTTCAAAAAGATATTTTTTGAAATTTTCGACATTTCTTGAAAAATATGATTTGTGTTGAAGCCACCAACGTACTGTGGTGTCAAGTTTGAAAGACAAATTAATTTATGGTGTAATAAGTGGATTAATTCCTCTTTTAAAGTTTTGTGAAACAATGTGTACTATTCATGTTAAGGGAACATGGTATCAAGTTTATCACTTATAGCTAGCAATAAGCCTAGTAATTGATCAACTATAAAGAGGCCTAATTGTCCTTTCAAGTACAAACATAAAAGTTGGCCACAAAACCTATGGATCCATCATGCTTGATTCCCACCTTTGAAAAGAAAACTTATGAGCTAGCTTAACAATGAGACGAAAAAAAATTTATCATGTCTTACATATTCATTCTTTTAAATGCTCTAATGAGAAAGAACAACATTGCAATGACAAATCTTGACCAAGAGGCTGCTTCAAGAAGTAAAGTTTTGCCTTCATCTTGAGAAAAACATTTCATTTTCAATCTCAAAAATTTAAGTCACATATTCCAATTAAGGTTGCAACAACCAAGTTCCCTTATGGTTTGACCCCCAATCAACCACAAGGTAACATGTACCATAGTTAGGTGGACCTTATGAAAATAATATTTAGCATGATTTTTAACAGTAGACTGAACTCATAACCTTTTATATGTAAGGTGACTGTAGACCCCAACCAATTTTGTTACCAATTTGATGTTTGAAAACTCAAAAATAACACAATTGTGTCATGTTTATGATGTGTTTTCTAATTGATGTTCTCCTTTGTCCATTAATGGGTTATTTGCAATATTGGGTTGTTATCACTGGGACACTTGGTTTTCAAACCAATTTTCACAATGAAATCCAACTTGTATCACATTTGGTGACAACTAGTTTGAAAACCAAACCAATGGTTTTCTCTTGGGTGAAATTGGTTCTTTTTTAATTGAAAATTGGGTTAGTTCTATGAGAGAAATAAAACGTAGTTCTCATGTTAATAGTTAAATTATGTTAGTTTAAAGTTTAGGTCAGTTGTTAAATAGGAAGCCTAGGTGGTGCCCAAGTGTATTAAAACCGTTTTGGGGTTAGTTGTTTCTAATCACAATTAAAATTTTTATTTTTTATCATGTTGATCATTTATGTTGCTCTCTTGCTGTCCTTTTATGTTGTTTTCTTGTGTTGTTCCTTTGTGTCATTGTTACTCCGTCACATTATTGGTGTATTGTTCATCATGTTGCTAATGTTAATATTATTATTCGTTCATTACATTACTTGTGTTGTTGTTGGTTCATCACATTAGTAGTGTTGTTCATGATTTGTCATGTTGCTAGTGGTGGTGCTAATTGTTGCATTGCTGGTATTATCGTTTGATTATCACCTTGTTAATTCATTATGTAGTTGGTGCTTCTACTAGTTCGTCGTCATTACTATTGCTACTATTGGTTCATCGCGTTACTAGTGTCATGTTAGTTTGTCACATTGTTGGTATTGTTATTGGTCCATCACATCATTAGTGCTACTTGTTATGCTCCTAGGCACCCACCTTAACCATTCCCCCCTTGTTGTTAGTGTTGTTCCTTTGTGTTGTTAATTCCTCTTCCTATTGCATGTGTTTTGGTGAGGTATTACCCCCATCACCATCACCTTGTAGGTGGCGAATTGGTGGTCCATCATGTTATTATATGCCTCCAATTACCAAGTACCCATCATCCCCATTTACCCCTTATATTGTTAATGTTGTTGTTAATTCATTACATTGTTGTTGTTGGTTCATTATGTTGCATACCATGGTGAGGTACTACCCCACCCATTGCCTTGTGTAAATGGTGGAACTCCTCTATTATAAAAAAACAAATGGGAAAAAAACTTGAGTTTGTCCATTTTTTTGTCTTTTATTTGTCTTTTATTTTTCCTGTTTTTTTCCTTTTTTTCATTTGTTTTATATTTTTCTTCTTTTTTTTTTTTGTCAAAAAAAAATTTACTTTTGGGTTTGTTAGTTGAAACATTGTCATTTTTTCATGAATTTTTAAAAGATTCCAACATTAACAAAAAACATAAGCATATTCTACTTGTATATGCTTCCAAAAGATAATGAGGAGAAAATTATAAATCTTTTTGTAAATGCTTGTATTTTAGGTTATAGGGCAAGTTTTGGTGCTTTAGTTTATCATACATCTATTTGATTTTTTTCCTCCATCTCAAAGCTGCATTTTTTTGTGAAAACTGAAAATGGCCCAATCTTTAAAAATGAAATATGATAAGTGAAAATGCATTTGAAGTTTTCAAGAATGATGTACTGGAAGAAAAATGTTTGCAAGAATGTGAAATAAACTTTAAGCTTCAAACAAAATATAACCAAATTCTAGAAAGTGAACAAAAAAAATGAAAGAAAACATAAGATTGCATGCTCAAAGAACAATTTGGAACTCAAATGGTAAAAAACATTTATATTTGACTTCTTTTTTGTCTAAATAATAACAAACATGTTGATTTGAAATGGCCTCAAAGCTCAAACCATGAAATGTATTACTTGTTATAATAGTCCAATCCTATTTTGTAATCGTAAAACTTAAACAAGGAAAGGTCTAATCTTATACAATACAACAAACATAATAACAACATTGCAAAAACATGTGAATGCAAACCATTCTATTATTGCAAAAATGTTTGAGGAGGAAATGAATAGTCCATTGAAAGGAAAAGTGGAAAAACAACTTGCCAAAAAAAGGTCAAATCCATGTGGCAGTGTAATTGTTAAATTTTTTGCTACCAAATATCCTTTCTAAATTCACTAAAAGAAAATTGGGTTCTTGCAACCAATGAATTTATGGTTTACAACTATCATTGGTTATTTTTGCAACTATTTTTAACATATTGTTCTGCTTATAATTACACTACAACTAACTTGTAATTAATGTTTTCTTTGTTCTTCAATTTGGAAAACTTTTAACATGGTTTTAATCCAAAAAAATCCATCTATGTCCAATTAGTTGCAAATGTGGTCGAATGAATTGTAACCTTGTGTGTACTCAAAGCCTATTTTGTGTATTCCAGGGTGTATGGGTTTATATTGATGTATTAAGTGTATTTTATTCATTAATATATGGTTCAATACCAAAACATACATACAATGTATACTCAAGTTATGAATAATTTGGTTTTATTTTTTACACAAGTTATTCTTATATTTTAGTCATATAAAATTTTTAATAAAATAAGATAATTAATTTAACTACAATAATTCCAGGATTAAATTACAATTAATTAAAGTACCCATTTACAATAATATACTTACAATTAGACTAATCAACATAATTACTATAATGATAATAATTGAATTCAAATAAGTTATTTGATTTTTTACCAATTGAAAATTATTTCTAAAAATGTAAACTAATATTAAAATTTTGATAAAATTTTAAAATTCTAATAAAATAGATCATATATTAATTATAAAATTACAAGATAATTATGAAATTTATAATTTAACTTGGTATTCAACATCAAAAGTTTATAACCTTTAATTAAAATTCATAATTTAAGTAAAAACTTTATTTTTTATAATTTCTTACTTATAAATAATTATTGTTACTACATAGACTTTTATAGTAGAAATAATAATTTTACAAAAACAATTATTGTAAGTAATTTTTTATTATTGTTAAATAACTTTTACTTTTTTTATATACATTAAGTACAATAGTTTATAATTGAACTTATTTATTCATGATTTAAAAATTTTAATTTAATTTTTCTTGTGATTTAAAAATTTTACATTAATGTTATTCTATTCGAAAGCCAGTGCTAAAGTTACAAAGAAAGCAATCGTGAAAAAAAATGATACAATCATAGAGAGTTCTTTGAATTTTGATAGTGAAATTTTGTTGCCACCTTCAAAAGAAGTAGTTTATACCGTGTTGGAGGTTGCACCAAAAACTAATCAGTAGTTTATTTGCTTCACATAAGTCAAACGACAAGTTCCCAACTTAACTATGTATTTCTCCAATTTGTTTCCCCTTTGTTTATGTGATTGATGATAAGATTTTTTGTACGTTGCAAGTTACTTGAGCTTTCAAGATAGCAAGATATGATCTAATCGTTTGTGTATTCGAAATACCTTCATTGAAACATAGATCCAATGTAGCATAGATACATAGAAATGTACATATACAAAAACATAGACATAGATGCACAAAAACATAGATCTTCATTAAAATACTAAAAACATCAAATCATTCAAACATAAATACGTGGGACATAGAACTACCAAAACATGATAGCTCAAAGAAAAATTCAATTACAAGAAGACAATTAAAAAATCCAAAACTAATTTACAATTATCTATAGGGTTAAAAGGTTTAACTTTGCAACTATGTGTTATTGTTTGGGGGTGATGTGAAGAGGGAGATTCATCTTTGGCTAGAGGACGATGATTCAAAGCACTGTTATTCCAACAATGGGAACTACAAGGCACTTGCTAGACTTTTATTTATAGTTTATTTTACAATTAGAAAACTTGCTAGCTAAAAATGATACTATATTGTACACAACTAGATTGTGCTAGTATTGGAACTTGAATAAGTCCCTATTATAATGAGCCAAACCTAACTCCTTTGTCCTTCACTTTTGGGTTAGGAGTGGGTAGACAGGGTTGACATGGTGGATGACCAAAGCCTGGATGATTATCGCATGGGTTTAAGGACATAATAAATTTCTTATGCACATTTGGCGAGAATTTTCAAAATTGAGCATGATGGGAAGGTCGTCATCTTCACCAAACAAAGTTAGGTGATGGGAAGGTTATTGTTTTCGTCAAACAAAATCAGGCTTTTTTCATGTTCCTAGAACTTCCTCACTTAAGTACCTACGGTTTATGAGTTGTTGGAGCTTGACCATTTGTGAGAATGACAAGTACAATTTGTTTGAGATTAGGTCAAAAGTATTTGTAAAAGGATTGAACTTGCGCAAGTTTTAATTGCTTAACCTTAGGTCATTTCATTGTCGCACGATGGTGAAGGAAAAAAAAAACCCAGTAGAAAAATGTGGCTTGAATTTCTACCATGGGAGCATGTAGATTATAAAAATCAAATAGAGGAGTACTTCAAGACTATCAAAAGGTTGAGCAATGTGGGATTGAATCCCAAAATAGAAATCCCTAGTTGTCTTATCACAAAGGCTGACATTGTTGAGATTTTTGGCCTTGCTTGGGAAAGTTTGAAAACCACCAATTTGTGTTTTCATCTTGACACCAGAAAATAGCTTGTGAAGCTCTACTATCAGGTGTATGGCAAAATTGTTGTTACTAATAATGAGTTTGGTTTGTGGTTTATTAGGGGCTACATTGCAAAACAAAAAGGTGAAACTGTGAATTAGGCAAAAACAAATGTTTTTATAGCAAGAGAAAAAGCTCGATGAAAGGAGGTGAAGGTTATGAAAAGTAGTGGCTCCATGGATATGATTGAGTTCAATGGAACAAAGATGCGTTGTGGAGTGAAAAGTGATGTATGGAAATCACGATTCACCATTGTGAGATTAGAGAGGGGTTTTGAGACCATGCAAGTGTTTTGTCCTTTTATTGTTTTGACTTAAGAAATCACCCAAGTGGATGAAATCCACAGGATTTTGAATGAGTTGCTCAAAAGTGCCATGTTGAAATTGCCCCATTTGGAGGCTATGAAAACAAAGCTTTCATAAAAACTAATTGGTATGAAATTCAATGTGGAATACTTAAAATCAACAGCATGAAAAGTGCATGATTATGTAACACATGGCAAATGCAAATTTCAAGTTTTGGATCATGAAGTAAATCTTTTGGAAAATAAGGTTTGTCAATTTTGTGTTGGGAGTGCTTGTTTTAACTTTTAAAATTTTTTTTAGCATTTGGAACTTTGGAGTTTAGACGTTTTGTCTTGACCAATGTCAATTGGTATAATTTTTTGCTTAGGGCACATGCATTTGCCACAAGCTAACTAAGGTTTCAGCCGTTTCTGGAGGTGGTGTTTGTTTCATGTCGTGTGTAGGTGAAAACCTTATAATCATAGATTCTTATTTGTGCAATTGTAAAAAACTGCATGGGTTTAGAAGATTAATTTACAACTACCAATGCAAAACTTGTTTCTTTTTGAGAAAGCATGTTATGTTACAAAGACAACTTGAAATGTGGAAATTTTTTGTTGAAGAGAAACAAATTTTTTTTGTCCAAGGTGAGGCGACATTTGTCAATACAAAGGTGGATTATTTGAAGATGGAGGATGCTATAGCAGATGTTAAATGTGAGGTACTTGTGCTTCAAGTTGAAGAAAAAACAATCTATAGGCAATTGGAGGAGATGAAAAACAAAAGTGGTACATCTTTTTAACCCAAACCCATTGTTCATCCCATGTTGAATAACAAATTTGAAACATACATCTTGGTCAACCCTTGTGGATTTTACAATAGAGGGTATTATTGCCATAACATAGTAGTAGCCTCTTGCAAACACACATTCAATGTTAAGGGAATCTGTCCTTTGGAAACACTACAAACCAAGTGGCCTTACTAGTGATGATCTAAGTGCTTTGTGTTTTGATAATCTCCTTATGTTTGAAAAAATGTTGCCTTCGTTAACATAGGACACATAATGTTTGTTATGTATAAAGTTCTTTTGAAGGAAAAAAAAGGACTAATTTGCAGTTCTAAGTATTTATCTACTTTGTTTTAAGGTCTAACTATGCTTGTGGTTGAGGGATTGCTATGAACATTCATAAAAGGACTAAACATAGTGCTTCTTAAACACATATGTCCTTTGGAGGTCCACCAAAAAGGTGTGATTATTCATTACCCTTGTTTTTTTAGCTACATCAATGGTCCTTTCAATTGATGTAGTAGTGGCCTTTGTTTAGATAAATGCATGTTAGGCTTTCTAACATCCAGATTTCGATTGTTATTTCTATAACATTAATTAATTAAGAGCTTGAATGGTTGACATAAAGTGATTGATTAGAACTTGTTCATGTTATAATGCTAATGTAAAGTTTGTATGTGTGTATTGTCTTGTAGTTGAATAATTTGGGGTTAAACTAACAAAATTGGGTTCCACATGTTCTACAAATCTTCACCAAATCCATAAGCAGAGTTGGGAACCCACAAGCACATGGAGCCCATTTGGATTAATGTCTTGGATTGGAGACAAGAAATTAAGCCCCCCTAGTCACCAACAATCCAAAATAAAGAGGTTCAATCCCCTTTGAAGACATCATACCAAGACAACAACAATCAAGTTTCCGATGATGTGTGAGACGTATGCTAGGAGTTACCTCATGTTAAAATTACAGATTTTGGGGTGAATCAAGTCCAAGTTCTCCTTGCACCTAAGATGGAGAAAGAAAAATGCCACCTTCCTATAATTACTGTTGAGACTCCAAATGTTGGTATGGAACATCTATTTTTCCCTTCAAGTTACCTTTGTTTTTTGCATGTTTTGATGGTTGTACATGATATTTTGCATTTTGATTATGCCATTTTGTTACATATTGAATGTGGCTCATGTGGTGGCGCCTACTTTTTTGGGGGACTTTCAATTTGTCAATAATGAAAATATGTCCCATGGGCAATCTTCTACAAAGGGGACACCCTTGGAGCATGTAGCACTCATTACATCAAGACCTAAAGTAAAATCAAAAGCTAGGTATTTTTTCATGAAGTAAAAAAATTTGGACACTGGCTCAAATGATTTGCCACCTATAAAGAAGGGTTTTATATCTAGAATATTAACTATGCCATCATAAAATGAACGTGAATTTCTAAATTATGTTCTTTGAAATTTGAAGCATTCTATTATCATGTTTTAATATTCTTCTTGATGAAAATTGCTTACACATATGGATTGCATGCTTTGTACACCTTCCTAGAGAATCTGAGACAACATTATAACCTATTATTAGTCTTTAAAAAAAGCAATGGAATTGCTCTAGAAACTGCAAAGTCAAAACATCCCAAGAAAGGTCAACTTACCATTGTTTTGCCTATATTGCACACATAAAGCCAAATTGAAAAGGAAAAAAAAAAACATTCCTAACACCACTCAAACAAACGTAAATTATAAATTTGTATTGCTTTAGTGTCCTTGTTAATGGACTGCCAATTCCACAAACTGTTGTTTTGTGATGTTGTGTAAAGGCACTAACATTTTGAAAGTGGTTTTATTTTGAATAATTTAATGAGGATCTAATTGGGATAGTAATTAATCCAAAATGTGTAAATATGGCATGCAAAAACACTTGTTTATTTTGGATGCTAGTTTTTAAAAACCTTTGGGGTGAAGAGTAGTGTAGTTTGGAATCTACTACAAGGAATTAGAATTGTTAAGGGATTCCAAGTTTAAGTGCTGAAATATGGGATGAACACCTGAATGTCAAATTGCTATGTGTTACAATAAATTTGAAATGATATACCCAAGTATCACATGTTGGTTGGACCAATTATTTGCAAACCAATATTAGTTAGAATTATATATGTAGATAGATAATTTCCATACATTATACACATGGACCATGAAGGTTGTGTTTTCCATGTCATGTGACATATTGCAATTTTATTTATTTTTGCATGTTTAGGACTTCAGTGTTGTCCACCAACTATGTTATCAAAATTTTATGTTATAATGATCTATCTACATTGATGACTTCAATCTGTCAAATTGTCTAAGATTTTCACACAGGTGAACAATGCAAATGCCTTCAAAACTTAAAGGTGGGCTAATTAACTAATTATCTTGAAAGAAAATAGTAATGGAATAAGATGTCCACTAATTTCTATTAATGGTCCAAATTAATTATCAAAACAAATGGAAGAAGTGAAACAATGATGGTAAGCCTATTATGGAATAATTGTTTTAAAGGTAGTTAATTTCCACTTTGATCAAATAGCCAATAAATTAAGTGATACATACTGAACATTAGAAAACATATTAAACTATCAAAACATGAGGGGCGATGAAATATTTTAGACTGAGAATTTTAAAGTTTTGCAACACCAAGTTACATGAATATCCTCAATAATTCCATGTAGGTGTGCTTGGTATGGTGTGAAGGAATACAATTGATAGATTATAGGTTCCATTTTTCCTTCATGGGTGTTTTCAAAGCTCAAAATTCATTAATTATATATCATTAAAAAGAAACAAGGAATGAATGAAAACATTTTCATTGATGATTTTAAAGGTGATGAATTAACTAACAAAATTCACCAGGAAAATTACACAATGAATAAAATTAACCCATTTCAATGACTTCAAATGTGCTTAAATACCAATAGAAAAGGCTAATGAATTAAGTGCTACATAGTCAACATTCAGAGGTGTTTTAACTTCGACTATGAAAACATAGATTACATGAAACAATAATTCATACCTTGAAAATTTGGAATATTTTTCATTAATTGCAAAGTCTGCATGCTCAAAGCTTGACACAAATCAAAAATGTTTTTGCTTGTTCAAAACATTCAAACCTTGAGAATGTACAATCCTTGTTTTTTTCAAATGTCCTTTTTTCTACCAAATGTGCACCATTCCTTTTGAAAATTCGAAAGGATTTTAATATTGATGATTAGAAGGGCAAAAAAACTTGAATTGATGAAGATTGTTTTTATAACCCATTTGAGCACATTTGGTTCAAAAATGCTTTTGACCCTGAAAATTATGGATTTTGAAAATGTGGTTTAAATAAAAGTTGATCAAATATGTGTGATAAAGGGTACGAATGCATAATATACATGATATAAAATCAATTTGTAATCAAAATGTGTTTATACCTAAATGGGTTATTCAAAATATAAAATTTTAAGTTATAACGGTATATAATTGAAGCATTTTTCAATTGCATGGTCATTTGTTGAATATTCTTGGCATCAACAATGTTTCCAAATTGAACTTCTAACTATGTTGGTAAACAATGTGAAGCACGTTTTTCAACTAAGGGGTCATTTTTGAAATATTCTTGGCATCTAAGGTTCTTTAATTGGCACACAGTCAAAACATTGACTATTGTTCAACTATTTTGGATGATAAAATGTATTAGAAAATGGATGAAATACAATCTTGTTTGCAAAATATCTCTTTCAACCAGGTTAAATAAATAATAGGTAACTTTAATTTTATACATATCAAATAATGATACATAATTAATAATATTGTGCAACTATAATGTTTATTCATTTTTATTCACATGATATCTTAATATTTCTTTAAAATTATGATAAAAACTTCATCAAACGCTAATGTACCCTATGTCATTGGCCCAAGTTTGAATGCATTCAATTGAATTTTCCTTCCAAACCCTTTTTTGCAATTTTTTTGAATTTCCAATAACAATATGTACCCACCAAAATTTCAATAGTATTGTTCACATTTTAGGTTTCAAAATTATGAAATCAACTTTATTAAATCAAACTTGGTGAGGGTTTTCCAACAATACCAATAACGCCCCCAAATTCCAATATAGTTTTCAATCTTGGTTTTTCAAAAAATTCTATGAAAAAATGGTTCAATAATCAATAGATTCCAAATTATAGCTCCAGAAATTCTAAACAAAGTCGTTGCACCCCTATTCATTGAGAATTTTTCAATGATAAGTTCCATAACATAACCTAAGACACCATGGTTTGGGAGGTATCATTATGACGAAACAAAACAAACTATCTTCCTTCATGGATAAATAAGGTAACATGTGTTGTTGGCCCCAAGTGTGAACACATTCAACTCATCTTCCCTTCTAAACCCAATTTGTTGTAGTTTGTTTGAATTTTCAACAACAAAATTCATTCAAAATTCAATGTCTTCCACACCTTAAGTATGAAAATTATGAAATAAATTTCATTAAGTCTAACTTAGTGATTACTTTCCAACAACACCAAGTACACCTTTGGATTTGAGTAAAATTTCTATTTATGATTTTATTAATTTTTATTAAGAAAATGGTTCAATAATCAATAACCTTTGCATTGTAGCTCCAAAATTTTTCAACCCAAGTTAGTGCACCCCTATTCATTGTTAGGTTTTTCTAAGATATCAATAACATTATATGAAGTAATTTGGTTTGGGAAATTTCAACACGATAAAATAAAACAAAACAAACTATCTACCTTCATTAATAGATTAAATTATGTGTAAATTATCTTTGTATAAATTGAATGGTTATGTATGATACAAATATTTTTTGTGCACACAAATATTAAAATTTGATTGAAGGAAATTTAAAGAAATTTAAGGAAATTCTGAAATATAAATTTGTAATAATGTGCATGTTCAATACACCTAATTATTATTTATATGTAAATTGGATTTTAGTTTACAACATATCAAATAATGATACATAATTAAT
>Ga0116227_10011277_pt1 | contig 15084 bp, 9 predicted proteins | sample S1TSphgellanicum_FD_89693 | JGI IMG/M metagenome (GOLD analysis project Ga0116227, IMG submission 89693) | Host-associated microbial communities from peat moss isolated from Minnesota, USA - S1T2_Fb - Sphagnum magellanicum MG | ecosystem: Host-associated > Plants > Peat moss > Unclassified... | reverse complement strand
TTGTTTGCTCCCATTTTTCCTTTTTTTCAAATTTGTATTGGAAAGTTTTTTATTTGGGGGTATTTTTAATTAATTTAGTGTTTTAGAAAGTGTTTTTTTTACTTTGGTTTTTTTTTTTTTTTTTTTGAGTCTGGAACCAAACTTTGTGCTGTTTTCTTTCAACACTTATATTCCACAATATGAGAGAGAAAGGGAGGATTTGGAATACCAGAAAGTGGCTTTGATTGAGTGACTACCCTTTTTTGACTTTCATTCAATGCTTTGAAACTCTTGAATTTTTGCATCCTCTTTTGTATGAATGATTGGATTGGGGGGGGGGGTGTTGGGAACCATTCAAGCCTGGGATGCTCTTGCATGAAACCTTGGGCACTTTTAGATAGATGATCATGAGTCTAGCTTGTCTCTATTCTAAATTGGTAAAGATCGACAATATCTCAAAAAAACATTCTTGGCACAATGTTGAATACTACTCATTCATGTGTAAAAAGCTTGCACTCATCCCTCAAAGTGAATCCATAATATTGCCGCACCATACTTCCATTACTTCCAGAGTGGATGATGATGTATACATACACAAGAAGAAATCATTCAGTTGAGGACTACCCACACTTAGAAAGAAATTCAAAGCATCCAGATTTGACAACTGAATTCACCATACATTCATGTATATCTCTATCTGGCTTCGGAACTGCCATGAACCCCAAGTATTCTACAGAAACCAACAAACAAAAAAGTATTGAGACACAGGACACCAACAAGAGTTGCCACAAGCAAAAGTGGTCTTCAATCTCTGGGGATCATCAGATTATGAGAAGGGCTGATGAAAAAAAACACAGAAAAACAAAGATTTCAATTATACCCTAAGGAGGAGTGTTGCTCTGATGACTGATATCCGTTTGCCTGAGTATCATTCATCACAGATTAGATGATGACAAAGCCAAAATTGAAGTCTCGAGTGGAAGAGGGAAATAACACATACTTAGGTTTGGAATTTCTGATAACGATGTAAAGGTTCAAATTTCATTACATGGATATATAATAAATCCTTGAAAGATGTGGTACTTTTTTACTACTTGTTTTTTTCTTTTTCAATTTTGTGATGTAGCTGAAGTGGTGATCATCCATGAGAGGATTTAGCCAAATCTGGCTATTTATTTTTAAAAATTAAAAAAATAAAAAAAAGTGAGCATCCTTTCATATATCTGGATACCTACCAATTATTTGGTAACCGATTACTATATATAACTTTGGTTCTCAATTTTTTGAAAAAGTCAAATAACTGCCTAGAAACCTGGCTGTTCACTTTTGGTTTCTTTCTTGAGAGCTGGCAGTTCATTCAGGTTAATTTTTGAACATACCCAGTTCAAACCCAAACCATTGGCTCTTTTATTCTGCACCGGATACAATGAAAAAGTTTCACACTTGATAACCATGGTTATATATATATATAAATATTTTTTAAAAAAAATTTAATTTTTTTGAAATGGGTATTTGATGTTTGATAATCTCAGTTATTCCAATACCTGGCCCTGCGACCATGCTGGCCCCAGGGGGTCGGCGGGGGAGGGAGTTTTTAATACTTGCCCCACACGGGTATGGAATCCAGACTGCAGCTAGCTAGCTTGTGAAGGAGAAAAGGCAGCATCTTTCAAAGGTATAATTGAAATCTTTGTTTTCAAAATGTGAGTGCAATTCATTAGTCCTTTTTCCATTAGACAAGTGAATTCATTACTTTTCAACTAGTCATAATTCATTACAATCCTTTTTCATTAGACAAGTGAATTCAGTACTTTTCAACTAGTCGTCATTCATTATGATCCTTTTTCATTTTCAACTAGTTCTCATTCATTACAATCCTTTTTCATTAGACAAGTGAATTCATCACTTTTCAACTAGTCGTCATTCATTACAATCCTTTTTCATTTTCAACTAGTTCTCATTCATTACAATCCTTTTTCATTAGACAAGTGAATTCATCACTTTTCAACTAGTCCTTATTCATTATAATCTTTTTTTCATTTTCAACTAGTCGTCATTCATTCCAATCCTTTTTCATTAGACAAATGAATTCATTACTTTTCAACTAGTCCTTATTCATTACAATCAGTGAATTCACTTTACTAAAATCACTCACTTGGCATTCAGGGACCACTTTTGTTGTAGTGGGTGAAACTTTTTCATTAGCTTTAGAACTGTGGTTGCTTATGATCTGGGAAATGAAATAACTACAGTTAAAAAGCAGGTAAGGGGGGAAGGAAGAAAAGCTCTTTGTGAGGAGGAGGAAGAGGAGGAGGAGGAGGAGGAAGAGGAGGCCTGCTCCACCAAGGTCCTAGCTAGCTTCAGAGCACAATGACTGGTTTCAAGGCTAGTTTTGTACAGAGACTTGCAACAACTGCAGTGTATTTTAATAAGACTAGGGTTACAATTGTGCCATTGCAGTTGTGCAGCAGCTAGCAGTTACAGTAAGTAGTAGCCTAGCAATGGCAGTCTGATTTTACAACAAAGTTCTGACCAGTCACATTGTGCCAGAAAAAATTCAGATCCTTTCACAGTGACCCCTCATGATCACCTCAAGATTCTAGAGTCTCACATACTTGCAAAACAAAATTGCATTCAATTATCTAGAGATGATCTCATTGGACATCTATCAATGCACAAAAAAAATTTCAGAAATTTAGTACTAATTTAATTTTGCCTTGCAAGAAGATCACAAGTTTGAAATCTTGATTCTTCTCACAGCTGCAAACAATTTCCTCCATTAAAGTCTTCAAACAAATCTGTTGTAGACATTACATAGACTAGTGGACTTAATTAGTTCTGAAGCAACAAGGTGAAGCTCAGGATAGTCCTCTGAATAACTAGTAGTACTCGCTTACAAAGGAGACTCATTCTCTTTGAGTGTAAGATAGCTACATGCAACTAACAGCAGCTGTGATTTCTGTTTGGTTTCATGATGTGTGTTTTGTGATTCTTCTTCTTCAGGAAAGATTGCAGCAGCTGTCAAGCTACAATTTTGTTATGGGGTTGTAGCAACTGCAGCAGCTGGTAGGCAAGAATTCATGGTGGGATCTATAAGACTAGCAATAGAGAGAGTTTCAAAGATCTAAGTGCTGCAGCAGCAGCAGCAGCAGCTGCTTGGACTCTGCGGGAGCTGATTCAGGGGTGCTTGAGAAAGTGATTTAGAAACCAAATGGGAGAATATTCAGCAGCTGCAGCTGCTTGCAGGAGAAGCTGGGAAGAAAAAGAAGAAGGAGGAGGAATTGTATTAGCGCCCAGGCTGATCAGGACTTCAAGACCAGCTGGAGCAGCAGCAGCAGCTGCGAGCTGTAGTTGCAGGAATATTGGGAGTTTGCTTTCTCTACAAAGTCTGTGTATCCTCCTCCTCCTCCTCCTCCTTGTGCTACCGGCCTTTTGCCAAACTGATGATGCTGATCCGGATCAAGCTGCAAATTCTGGTACGTAAGACTCAAGATGAGTTGCTAATATATATCGGCTCTGGTTTTTACTGCCTAGATCATCTTGTTGTATCTTTCAACCCTAGTGGCAGGATCGACATTAATGCGTCTGTAATCTGTTACACGTAAGTATATGTTGTTGTTGAAGAGGAAGCGAGCTTGCTTAGTAGTAGTGTGCACACTGCCATTGATGGTTGCTCACAACAACTTGGATTGCTTGCTTGTTTGCTTGCTGCTTGCAAACAGGGTCGTACCCAAAAGAGGCAAACACAATAGGAATCAACTACGGGCGCATTGCAGACAATCTCCCGACACCAGAGGAAGTAGTAGTGTTGATCCAGAGCATGAAGATAGGACGAGTGAAGCTGTTCGACTCAGATCCAACAGTACTGACAGCACTAGCCCACACGGGATTACAAGTCATCTCGGCACTCCCGAACGAAGACATCGCCGCAGTAGCCGCCAGCAATGCGACTGCCGAGCTTTGGGTCCAGGAGAACGTCCTGGCGTATTACCCGGCCACAGATATCACCACCATCCATGTAGGAAACGAGCTGTGGGCGGATCCAGGGTTCCAGCCACTGTGGGACCAGCTCATGCCGTGCATCTGGAACATCCATGCGAGCTTGACAAACCATAACTTGTCGCAGACCATCAAGATCTCCACAGCAGTTGCATTGAGTGCCTTGGGGAGTTCCTATCCACCATCAGCTGGAGCTTTCGACGAAGACATTGCTGTTCCTTATGTACAACCACTGTTGCAATTCTTGTCTACCACTTACTCCTACTTCTATATCAATGCGTATCCCTACTTCGCATGGGCTAGCGACTCCGGACAGATTCCATTGCAATACGCGCTCTTCGAGAGTCCTGTTGCCGGGGTGCTAGACACGGGATTGAAGTACTACAACATGCTAGATGCTCAGCTTGATGCCGTGAATGCAGCCATGACCAGATTGGGTTACGGGGATGTGAGACTCGCCATCAGTGAGACTGGATGGCCTACTGCGGGTGATCCAGATCAACTGGGTTGCAATATAGCCAACGCTGAGAATTATAACAGGAGATTGGTGGACAAGATGCTGTCCACTTCTTCCGTGGGTACTCCTTCTCGACCTGGGGTCTTCATCCCCACTTTCATTTTCGCTCTCTTCAACGAGGATCTGAAACCGGGTCCTGGCACCGAGCGACACTGGGGTATCTTATACCCCAATGGTACCAATGTGTATAGCATCGATATGACTGGACAGCAGAGTGGTGGTGGTGGATCATCTCCTGCTGGAACCACTCTGCCTAATTCCAACAACGATCCTGTCCAACCGGATTCCAGTGCTGAAGCATCTGCCCCAGGTTTTGAAATCCCTTTTGACATGAGTAGTGCTGCTGGATCACTACTACTGGGCTCTTGGTCATCATCATCATCATATTCATCATCACCAAGAAGCTTTCAGAAGAAGACACTACTTACAATGTTAAATCTGTCAAGATCAACTACCTCTTCCTCAAATCTTCCTCTGATGATTATCTGCAATCAACTCTTGATCAAATTCCCATTCTTGTTACTCACCATCACATTCTTAACCAGCTTGTCATTGATCTCTCTCTCTCTCTAGTCCTCCAGTTCCTTTTGGATATTTGAATCCCAGTGAAGTACTTAGTTCTTCCCTCGTTGATGCAAAATTTTGCAACAAATCAGACCTAGTACTAGTAGAAGCAGTACTACTAGTGCCAGACTTTAAACTGGTCCTAGTTCCTCAGCATGGAATTGAAGCTAGTGGAACCCTAATGAAACCCTAAACCTGCAGAGTTTGATCATCATGGTGGCAACCTTGTTGTTGAGCAGATTCTGCATCAGACAAATTCTAGAGGTTGATTTTAGGGTTAGTTCAAATGGCAAGAACTTAGTACCATGATCATCATGATCATCTTCTAACTACTTGCCAGGGGAGTTAGAACTTCTTAGCTCTTGAATTTCTGGAAAAACAGAAATTTCTACAAGATTAATGTAGTAGAAAGTTGTCTAGATCTGCATTAAATTCTAGTTGGCAGATCATCTATCTAGATCTATCTGCTCCCCAGCCAGCCAGCCAGCCAGCCAGCCAGCAACTTCTCTCAAATTTTTTTGAGCAGATTCTTTCCAGTTACATTGTAGCTCAGGATTAGAGGATTCTAATCTCACCACTCAGAGGATTAGAGGATTCTAATCTCACCACTCAGAGGATTAGAGGAGGTATTAGTAGTCTGGTAGAATACTAGATGCCATAATTCTTCAATCTGCACACAGTATCTGATTAAGCAGATTTCAAACAATATAGCCTACTGGGTGTGGGTGCATCTACTCTTATCTACCAGGATCATTCGAAATCATTTGGTGTACAGGGACACCTTTTGTTGTATTGCTATCAGTGTCTAGAACATCCTGGTACCTTCTTATCGTGCAGGAGCTATAACTTTAGTATTTGACTCCTAATAAGGTAGGTAGGTAGTCCATTTTTCTCTTTTTTTTTTTCACAAAACTTCAAACTTTTCATTTGGGAAATTTAATCGCAAATTACAATTGGGTTGCAATTTGCAACACTTGATAATAAGGGACTCATGAGATTGGCAGTCATGGACATCATAGAAATACTGTGAAATTCTCATCAGCAGTGCTTTGCTTGCTTGCTTGCTTGCTGATGATCATATTTTACTAAAGTCTTAATTGCAATTGTAGCTTTGAACACATCACTTTTTTTGTAAGCAGGATTTGGTTTTTTTATTAAGATGTTAAGTTAGAAGAACAAATTGTAGTTTGCTTGGGAGTTGACAAGCTTCGGCCAGAACTTGAAATTGATTTGCATAGTAATAGTCAAAAGTATCTGAAAGTCATAACAAGCTCAGAAGAATCCTGGATCAGGTGGGTGTTTCATTTAATGGGTGTGATGTGTGGGGTAGTCTTCGCTTGTGGACTTGTACAAAAGATGCCAAGAACATTAGAGGTACATATATACTCTTGGCTGGGTATTAGAAGCAAAAACAGACCACCGTAGTTGCAACGGACATGATTTTCTCATAGTGGTTATTACCATGATTCTCAGAATTTGCACTTGCAATAAACCTGTTCTGATATATGACCACGATTCTCAAAATGATCATGATTCTCAAAAGAATTGAAAAGATCAAATACTCGCCCATAACCCGCTGGTTCTTTCATAAAAACTGCTGGTTTCTCTAACATTTTTCAAATAACCAGGATCGGTGGTTCTTTGATTCTGAATTATTTTTCGCAGAGAATTGAAACCAAGGGTCCTCTGATTCTGAAATATATTTATAAAAAAACTGGAAGCAGCAATTTCTTTATAAATTCAAATATCCACACCAGACACTGATTTTTACGCTGGACCAAGCTTTAATTTACTTGATCATATACAGTGAACTATTATGTGCGACATGGACAAGATTAGCAAAGAACATCTGTATTGCTACAAAATGTAATGGCAGCCAAGTTCCAGTCACTTTTGGGAAGAACTGTCTTAGTTTACAGTAGGATGATTTGTTTTTGGTGTGGGGTGTTAATATCGCAAAACATGGAGTTGCATGTGATTGACTAGAACCATGTAAGAAGTGGCACAGACACCCACAAATTTTGTTTGGGGTGTTTAAACCAGTGGGTGGGTGGTTCTTAGAATCAGGGACAGATACTCACAGGTTATCAACCCACGTATATATATATATCCGCTTACCCATCGATTCTCGAAAATTCAAAGAACCAATTTTTAGTATATAATCGTGATTCTCCAAAAGATGAAAATGTCAAAGAACCAGCCAGAGATCTGTCAGTTCTTTCTGAAAACCGCCGGTTCTTTGATGTTTTTTTGTGGGGGGTGGGGGGGTGGAAATTACCGCAACCAATCGAATGGTTCTTTGGTCTGAATTTTCCTGGAAGAACAGGAACCGATGGTTGTATGATTATGAAATGTTTAAAGAACCAATCTAAACTTGCGATTTGTTAGAAATGCAAAGAACTGCTGAACAACACTGAATGAAAGGTAGCCTGTCAACAGAGCAAAGCAAATTACAGACCCAAATCCCACATTGGAAAATTATACTATACAGAAGGTATAGAGAGACAGAGAGAGAGAGAGAGGTACATAGTACCAAATTAAGGGAGTCCCAAAAACTATTAGAAAGTAGATGTCATCAGAGTAAGGTGGGTGGCCAACAGTTAGTTGCAAGGAAGAATGTGCCACTACTAACTAACAAGTGGGTTTTACAAGTTCAATGGGTTGACACTTTCTTGGGCTCCCCCTTCTTCTTTCTTTTTTTTCTTCCACTGACAAAATGCAAACTGACTCCCCCAATTCTTGCAAAAAAGACAAGACAAGAAAGAGCCAGTGACCAGATCAGTGATGGAATCACCAATTTGGAGATCTATGTCTAAACCAGTGTTGTACTGATGTATAGGGTGGAAGATCCTTAGTATGGTACAATGGCATGTGTAAAAGCATGTTAGAACTCACTTGTTGGGTCTGTTTCAAAGCACATATTTAGGTTGTTTTTAGAATCTAAGGTTTTTTTTTTCTGTGGACCTACCTGGGTTTGAAACATACTAGCCAAGGTTTACTCAAATTTCGTACTCCGATGAGACCAATACTCTGGATAAAAGATTCAAGTTGGGAGGGGTAGGTATTATGGTCAGTAGGGTAGAGCATCTCTTGTTTCTACTTTAAAGAGATCATAGAGTTTGTAGTTGAGACATTGATAGATGATGGAGGTGGAACAACTTTTTAAAAATCAACATTAATATTGTAGTGGGCGTTCATTAAGGTAAGTGTCAATATTTCTCCTTTCGTTGTTTATGTAAAGATTAACTGCACATTTATTGTAAATTGTGCAAACATACTTTGTGAAAAAAAATTCTGAAATTCAACATTTTAATAGCCTACTTTTATGAATATACCCCTGGTATATCAAGTCGATTTTGATATACTCATGCTAAGGACCAGGGTGTTTAAAGATTCAAGAATATTCATATCATGAAAATATCCTACCTTGGAACAATTTTCCTACCTAGGATCCTACCCATTTAACCATATAAAACCCTTAAACATACAATAAACCCCCTTTATAATCATGACCATCTTAGTAACATTCTTGTTTGTGTCACACATGTTTTGGTAACCATCCATTTTAGCAATAAACACCATTTTTTAGAGTCACTATCACACTCCTTAGTAGCACAAACTATTTGCAAAGGTTTTTTTTTGTAAATGTGATTATAATAGGAGAAATCTAAAGCAAATATTAGGGTTTTATAAGTTATAGTTCCCTTTGGCATTGTTAGTGTTGTTTTGTGTTCAAGTTGTGCAAACTAATAACAATGAATCCAATTGAACAGAAAACAACTTTCTAATGTAGACAAGCAAAAGATGTGCGAACTTGCCAAGAAAGCAAAAAATCTTAATTAAAAAATTCTAATTCAATACACAAGCTAATAGTTAAAGAACTCAAACTCAATGTAAATCATAACATTAAAATAGACAAAAATCACAACCTTCTTCAAGTCTAATAATGTATAGTAGAGTTCAGAATTGTTTTATAAAGTTTTTTTTGCGTATGGTCACAATCTTATAAAGGTTTATATGGAATGTGATTATACATGTATAAATCACAAAAAAAGTAGTCACCAAGGGCTTGATCATAAAAGGGGTTTACTGTATAAATATAAGGTATGTATAAAATGACATACCAGTACAACATTAATCTAAACCCCTTCCCACCGAATTTGGTTTCTGCACTTTTGGGTTTTCATCCTTTTAGATTCCATTAACTCAAGAATGAAACAGAGTTATGGTGTAACCAAAAAGAAGGGCATAACAATTCCTCTTATTATAAAGCTTTAAGCAAATACAAACATTTGTCACCAGAACATGTTGAAGAAACACAATATTGAACAATCATACAGTGCAACCATAACCCAATTAAAAATGTCAAGACCTGGACCTAATAGCATCAAATAGATCAAATCATTCTGAATCTTCTCTCAAATGGACTATCATGGTCTTTTATTGTGGCAACCTTTCTAACACCAAATGCCCACTAATGTGCACCTTTAATGATTCTGCAAACAAACAACTTGCCAATCACGCTAAACTAGAACAATGAAAATGTAGACAAACATAGATTGTGAACTACTAGATATCTCAAGAAGGAACCTAGCCATAATGCCCCAAAATTTCCAATAGCCAAAACCTTGCCCAGGGCTCCTAAAAAACTAAATATTCAATCCCCGACTCCTTTTACAATAGCAATGCTGACATAAGGAAATGAATACAACCTTAGATCTTGATTGCCACACAAACTAGTCCTTTCTTAACCCCCTAGAACTTGTCATCAATTCTATTGATGTTCCTAAATAGAGGTAGACCTATAGGCTTTGCAATTATCTATGCAGTGAAAAGATTAGAAGATTGTCTACCAGAATATCTAAATTTGACCTTCGGGCACTCTTCCAAGAGATCTCATTACAAACAAACCTAAAACAAACACAACTTGTTGAATTTTCATAAAAACAACAACACAATGCTAAGTCAAAAAAATTGACTTACCTTCTCCACCCCTCCATCTATTGTACTTTCTCCTTCCATCCATCTCTAGCTTCAAGAATTCTTGCAACCACACAAACATCAAGCAAAACAACAACTAAGCTTTATCTCAAAAACATCGCTCCTTCATAAACCTATGCCATCATCACCATAACTTCAATGAATAGAATCCCACTTAAGTGAATGGTAAAGAACAAAACAAAAGTTGGTTGTTGGCGCATAAACAAAAATAGGCCATCCTTTGTTCACCTTGTAAACCTTTAAATCAATAAAGTTATTTGCAAGCCATAGTGGGACATACAATCAGTGCCCCATTTTATAAAGCCATTTTCAAATAAATAAATAAATTATATATATATATATATATATATATATATATATATATATATTCTAATTTTTAACTTATTTTTTAATAAATATTTATAAATTTGTATAGAAAATTGCTAGGGTTGGTTCTCACAAAAAGTTCTAAGAACTAGCTTAGTTCTTGAATTTGTTTTTTAAAAAATCTTTTGTAATGCCTTAGGGATTAGATTTTTCAAGAAAAAATTATAGAATATGTTTCCAAATAGGCCAATTTTCAAATTTTTGATACTAATCAATCATCATACATTGATTTTTTTATGTCATTAAAATTTTTAATTAATTTTTAAAATTACAAATTCATTAATTCTCCAATTGATTTTTTTTCTTAAAATTATGTTAAAAAAGTAAAACAATTTAAGCAAAACAAACCAAATACACACATTTTCAAAATACATTAAACTTCATCATGTTCAAATGCATTTTCAATTCCTCTAATTATTATTAGATTTTTGGAATGAAAATTTTGAATTAGTGCTAAAACAAGGTCGAGATGAAATCTTCAATGTCGAATCTTGCACATAGAACAAATAAAATAAGGGGGTAAAAGGAGAATAAAGGAATAAGAGGAAAATAGAAAAAATAACAAACTTCAAAACAAAGTAAGAAAATAAAGGGACTTGAAGAAAACAAAAAAGAAACAAAGAACAAAATAACAATCTTACACACACACAAAACTTGAATTTGGAAAAGAGCTTGCATTCATAACTCACACACATTCAACTTCCAAAAGGGAACTCATAACATAAGATGGGGGTGTGGACTCAAAACTAGTCTAACCAATTTCCCAACACTTTAGGGTTTTAGGGTTTCAAAAAAAATTGGTTCATGGGTAATTTTGATATTTTTGTCTTTGGACTCATGAAGGGTGTCGATGATTTGGTCATATGAGTTTCTTTAAAGATGTAGTAGGTATAATTGTTGTTTTCTTATTATGGGTGGTAATGTGGGGCTAAAAATTTTGTGATGATGTTAGCATTGCATCATCATTGAAAAGATGGTGATGGAGATAATGTAAATGGAAGAAAATAAATGGCTTAAAGGAGGAAGTGACCGATGTTGCAATTGGGTTGTTCTATCTATGAATGTATAAAAGTAAATATTTTTCTTTTGGTGTGAAGCTTTTGAAGTTCATGGTTTGGATCCTTTCTTTTTCGTTGTGCAAGATGCATGACTATGTAAAGACAAATGCAAATGTTTGCAAGTTCTTTTTTTTAATATTGGCATGAAGGTTGGAAATGATGATTGAATCTAGGTCCATGATCAACTAAGTCCCAATTATTGCCAAGAAAATGTAAAGTGGGTTATGAAGTTTGGGATGTTTTTGTTTGTTTTTAGTGTGTGCTCATTTGTGTGTTGGCAAACTCAATGAATAATTTTTTTTTGGTTTAGGATTGGGGGTATTGTTTGGGAAAAAGATATATGAGAAAGGTACTTCAAAGTATTGTGCAAAATAGGAGAGGGGAAAAAGTTACCGGGTTTTGGATTTGGAAAGAAAGGAATGTTTAGAAAGAAAAAAATTATGTGCAAAAAGCTTACGTTTTGGGAAATTGTAAGGAGCTTAACAATTTGGGATGATACTTGGATAAGAAAATTGGAAAGGTGAATAATGGAAAGTTTAGTCCATCTTCATGGGTAGAGTCTGTGTGTTTACTTGTTGTCTGTAGGCCACTTGACAACTTGACACTCATGTCATTGCCATGGTGAATTGCAAGTTATTGGCATATAGTGATGTTGTGAGGTTCCTTTGTAAATTGTAAAATGTATTGTGATTAATAAAAAAATGGTCTAAGTATGATGATCTTGTCCACTTGATTTTTTTGTTAAATTTCAAGCCCTTCCTTTTTTGGTTTAAAGGGCGTTTATTTGAATTAGAACAAAAGGAATAACAATACAATAATAACAACATTTGAAAAGTTTGGTAGTAGCGTCGGAGGAACAAGAAGACACCAAAGATATGTGGGCCCAAATATTGGAATTGGTTGTTTTATGCAAGCCATGGTTTGACCTAACCTTGAACCTTAATGTTGTTGTCCTACACCCTAATCAAACCACCCCAAACCTTGAAGCCCCATTAACCTAAAACCTAGCACCACAAAAACACTTTGAATTCAACCACATTAAAAGGAACCAAAGGCTCTAAGGTCAAAGTCTTTTCCAAGGATTGCATTTGAGATGTGGCATTCAAGTGACAATCTATTTTTAAATTTTTTTCATTTTTCATACTAAATTTACAACTATGTGTTAAATATAAATATTTTGACTATATTTTGATCTTATATCATTTATATTATGCAACCATATTTAAAGTCACTTTTGTTGAAAACACATTCTCAAAATTCATAAATTTCTAAGGTTAAAAACACATTTGAACCAAACAACCTTGAAATATAGTTTTTTGCTTTCAAGATAAGTAATTTCTTCTCTATGGATTAACATAAAAGTTGAAACTTTAAATTCTAAGGAAGTTTGGCAACATGCACTTGAAAGACTTTTTTTTGCCAATTTTGTTGGGGATGGGGGAAAGGGAGGGAGGGAGGGGCTAGGGGCAAAGGGAAATTTTGTATCTCAAGTCATTTGCCAACATTTGCACTATTGTAACCCATACAACTAGGTGAAAGGAGAGAATTACAAACAATCTTCTTTGAAATTGTGAATAATTTTGATGATGTTCATCCTTAAACAAAAAAAAAGGATTTTGGGTGGAACTACAGACCTTCCTAAAAAGGCATTAAAACTTGAACCTTGTCAAAAGGGCCTTCAAACCCACAAGTTAATTCTAGAATTAGGGTTCAATTGAAATTTACATTTCTTGAGTTGGTTTGAAATTTTGGTCTTGGGACTTGGGGCTTGACCTACAGTAAGTCTTGTGATTAATCTTGTCCCATGTATACTCATTGGGACCAATTTTTAAAACTAAGTTAATTTAGAAACTTATAACCAAACAATACTATTATATAAACCTTGTCTTATGAATGTCATTTGGATGTTCCAACAAATTATATTTAATTGGTTTGGGGTTGTGAGTTCAATCACACATAAAATCATGTTACATGACTTTAGGTACTATAACCAAACTAACTATGAATCAAGGGTTACCGGGTAAATCCACATGTCATGTTATAAACAACCATAAAATTTTGTGAGTGTTAATGTAATATTCATGTAGTTTTCTACATGGTTTGACTTCAATTGTATGAAAATTTGTTTACATCTAGATTTTAAAATGTTTAGAACATAAGGTTGGGAACTAGATTAAATAGTAGTTACTAGTTCTTGTTCATAGTTCATATGGTCATAAGTTAAAGATCAACTATGATATTTTGAAACGTTTTTGGACACTAGTCAATGGTCATCTTCTTTTATACCCACACACCAGGCCATGTTCAAAAATGACTTCATTGAAAATGACATTTAAACAATTAAAATAATGTAGGCCATATATTACAATCATAAGACCTTTACATGTTCCCCAACCTCCCCAACTTTTGATCAAATCTTCATTGCAAGACTTCATACAACACATTCAATATTCATTACCTATTTTCATTAATCAAATAATAGGTTTATTTTTGGTGGTTACAACAATATGTTTACATAAAACATTCACTACATAAATAATAAGAGTGATTGCCTTTGTCCCAAAGTTTGCTTTTGTGAGGAATCAACCTACACACTTATAACTATAAAAGCAGTTCCATTGCAAATTTGCTTGATAAACAAATTTTTTAGAGACTTTATAAGTTGTAGCTATGTTTCAAATTGTTGTAAGAACATTGTAGTTGTTATGGACACAAATAACCACAAGAACAAAGGTTAAAAGGAAAGGTATAAATCTAACTTTCAAGAAGGAATAAGACAAAATAATGTGATTCAAAATTAAAATCACTAAAAACAAGAACATGAGATGTGCAAGATGAACATGAAAACAAATCTTTTTTATGCTAACATATCTAAACATGAGCATGAAAAAAACATGACAAGGCTATGGTGCAAGATTGTACCTAAAATTGATGTTGAATAGGTTGAAAGAAATGAAGGGTCCTATTTCTATTTATACCCTTTTGGGGATTTAGTTCAAGGAAGCTTCTAAGGAAGTTTATATGCGTGCATCAAGTAAAGAAGCTTCTTGAGAACCTTCCTAACTAAAAGTCAATTATGAATTAATTAAAATTTAATTGAAAGTTAACTTGGATTTAACTTGAAGTTGTCTTAAAGTTAATTCGGAGCTTATTATGACTTAATTAAAAGTTAGTTTGGACTTAACTAAAATTTAACTTAGACTTAATTAGAACTTAACTTGGATTTAACTAGGAGTTAATTCGAACTTAACTGAAAATTAACTAGGAATTATGGATGGATGAATTCCATCCATTAGAGGATGGTTTTAACATTCATATCCATTACATGAACCTTGCAATATTAAAGGCTTTAGCATGTGCATGTGCATTACAAAGATCATTTGAAAACCACCTTACACTTATAGAAATCAGCCAAAATGTAACCATTCAATTTACGACTACATGTGACTTATAGTCGTTTGCGACTAGATTTGAGAGTATTTGCAACTACAAGACCAACTTTCAACTATTTTGGTCATTTTCACAACTATGATGCAACTATTAGAAATTTCATCCCATTGGTTACATCAATTTTACATTTATTTTCATCCATTAATAGGT
>Ga0116227_10011276_pt1 | contig 15084 bp, 26 predicted proteins | sample S1TSphgellanicum_FD_89693 | JGI IMG/M metagenome (GOLD analysis project Ga0116227, IMG submission 89693) | Host-associated microbial communities from peat moss isolated from Minnesota, USA - S1T2_Fb - Sphagnum magellanicum MG | ecosystem: Host-associated > Plants > Peat moss > Unclassified... | reverse complement strand
TTTTTTTTTTTTTTTTGATGGGTTTTGTTTTCTGTGACAGTTATTACTCAACGGGTGCATTATGCACCAAGTTCACACTAGTCTGTAGGAATGGTGTAATTGAACACAAAGAAACCCTAAGAAATATTTGAAAATTGCAAAGGAGTGAAGAACAAAGGGGAAATTGAAAGGTTGTAATACACCACCACAAAAAGCAAGAGTGACAAAAGGCGTTATATGTGTTCTAGGTTTTCCCTAAACAAAATACATATGCAGTAAACCCTAAACCATAAAAAACTACGTATTATCTGCAACTCAATCAACCATGTATTATGCACAACTCCCCTTTCAAGTAATACAATTAGGCATAGGAATAGTGTGTATAGTACATAGGTACAAACATTTGCCAACTCGCTCTATTTTGTTGCATAGTGAGTAATGCAAGTAAAAGGTAGGCAGAACAGTAAAAATTTGGACCGCTGCAAACAATTATAGTGAGCTATGGAACAGGCATCCAATGCAAAAGCATCTCCTACGCAGTCACTACCCATCCCTCATGGTGTGATTGTGGGTATTTGGATCACTCTAGCCAGAGGTTTGTAGTTTGTACGACCAAATGGATAATTTTTCACATAATTGTGCCAACAAAACTTGAGTTATGAAAGGTCCAAAAGGAAGGTCCAACTGTCCAAACTATAAAAACCGAACAAACAATGAAATCCATATCTATGTTGTCTTTTGTGTAGGATTGTTATTCCAAGTTGAAAAATTAATGCCGCAACTGGGAGATTCTCAAGAGTCCGGGACATCAATCACCCATCCAGAACCTCATCAACAAAATGGTGCTAGTACAAAATCCCTTTGGAAGCAATGTGCAAAATATGACCACTCATTGAAACCAAAAAAAGACTTCTCACTCTCATGATTTCATTACACAAATCTGATAAGGCTACCAGTTATGCTGATCAGTGTACAGGAACAGAAAGATGATTAAATCAACTACTGTGCTACATGTTCATGCTGAGGCTACAGAAGTCTAGTGGGGAACTTTCTGGAGGGAACAATTGCTAGACTTCCAGTGTTTCTCAGGGAGTTCTTACCAGACTGGCCAGTTGTCCTTTCTGTGTCCTTTGATGTGATAATTTCAATATCCCGCATATCCCTTTTGAGCACCAAAGCCAGACAAGAGATTGCCTCTGTTTGCTGCCGCAGCACCTGAAACAAGCAAGGAAAACAACAGTCCATCATTCACTTTGAAAGACTTCTATATGAACTCTCAAAAACCGTTACCACCATTCCTTGTTTCACATAGTCTGGATAGGATTACAGCATACATGGTCAATAAGAAGATCCTCCTGAGCACAAACAGAGTGGCTCTTGAACATCATTTACTTATCAGATCATACCTCATGCATTTCAGCAAGGCTCTGATTCTCAATCTTTCCAGGGCCAAGTAATGCAGACTGCAATCTTCCCCCTACACCAACTTGCATACGAGAAGTACACAGTAGAGCTTCTACTGTTCGGGGTAGCTCTGCACTTGCTCCTTGTAGCTGTAACTCAAAACTTACAGATCAAAAGCTTGATACTCACAATTGAAACAATGGATGTGGTTAACATGAAGACAAACATCATGATAGGCCACAACTACCATGTCTGAAGACCTTTGAACTGATGGTTCTACAAGAGCAGCTCATGAAAGAAAGTTGCAATGGACAATGACTTACTTGATGCATTACTCCCTGCAAATAATCGCCCAGCTGAGCCTCTCCTTGAGTTAATGTCATGTGGAGACCCTTGCCCTCTAATGCCTCAACTATTCTTACTACCTGCAGAAGAAATCTCAAATCAATGCTCATAAACTCAGAAAAAACAAGTTCCTTAAGAGATGGGCATCAATTTGGTCACTCAATCAATAGAGCCACAAGAACATTGATCTTCATATGTGAGAATAGGTGAGAAAACATCTGACAAGCAAAACACGATTGCAAATCCCACAAAGCATGTGACTAAACATATCAGGTGTGATAAACAACATTTACCTTCAAAAGACGACGTTGAAGCTCCTGCTCTTTCTGATGTAGGCGCTGAATCCATGGGAGAGTGTCTGTTTCAAAATGCCGCCGTAACTGCAAAATGGACTTGCTCATGCAGGCTAAGAGAATAGAACTGTTGTACAGCTTGGCAGACAACAGCAAGAGAAAGAAAGGAAATCAAAGTCTTTGTCTAGCAACTAGAGGCAATGCCCTCACAGCAGAAATAGCCTTTGTCATCACATGTGAAGTCCTTGTTGGTTGTGGGGTATGATCAGGAAAGACACTTCTGCAATGTCAAAAGTCTTTTTCTTACACAAAAAATGACAATCTGATACTGGAAAACTGAAGGAGACATGTACCAGCTTCACATTGGCTTCCGTAGCCTGTAGTCGCTGGACATCAGCAGTGATTGCCTCATCTTGTAGCTGCAGTGTTGAAAAACTATGTCATTAGATTTCTTCTTTGACCAGTCTGTTCAATTCTTCCATGGTGCAGCATTTTCAGTTTATAGATACAGGTCAAATCCTGCATTGTGTAGAACATGGTTCGGCAGAAGCCTTTGGAGTTCATCAAAGACTTGATGTCTATATTCAGTAGCCAAAAAGGGCTAAGTGAGAACATTACCTTAACCCGTCGTGAGAGGTCCTTGAACCCATGCACTAATTCTGGCCATAACCGCTCTCTATCATTGCTGTCCATGCCCTCGAGTTTGTTCATTGCCTCAGCCCACATTATCTGCAAGCCTCTTCTTAGAACTAAAATCGGTGAGAGAACTGCATTAAGGTTGCATAGCTAATTGGCCTAATATCAGTGGCAAGCACTTGGATTCTGAGACACAGCAGCTCCACACTGCCAGTTTGCTTGAACACTGCTACTGCAGTACTAGGTGCATGAATTAGTCATCTATTGTGTGAGGGGAAAATGTACACCATTTTACTATCCACCACATGCTGAAATCTGACAATATGAGCCAGAAAGCTTGGCTTTGGAACTATGACCTTCAGCTGATGAATTTATTTGCACCTGACTACAGAAACCCAGCTTGGATTTTGAAAAAGTGGGAAAGAGATTCGCAGACCAATTATACTGTACAAGTTTTTCCGCAGAAAGCATTCAAGCAAGTGATCTAATAGCCTATCAAATAAATAAAACCAGGTACACATCAAAAGGCTAAAGATGTGGCAGAAGTGTTCTTACATCAGAGACACCCACTGGCTTGACACGTGCTGCTGGGTCTGTGACACTAAGTAGCAAATGCTGTAGCCACCATATCCACCCATGTGAGCACCTAAGCTTTTCACCATATTACAGAAAACAAATGCTTATGAAACCTCTTTGAACACAGAAAGTACCATGAAATCTTCAGAAATGAGGGATTCCTGCAAACCACATCCACATCATCACAAATATTCCTTCACAAAACTTGGTTAATGTTTTTGAAGAAATGATAGCCCAAACCTTGAATGCATATTGAGGATTTCCAGGCTCATCCTTGTAGGCATCAACTATCGCCTGCATCTCAACAGATTGTCATGTTAGTGTCCTGAGTTGATAGCAGCAAAGCCCTTACAATCACAGTTGCACGCAAGTTTTATGTTTGCCAACAGTTTACAGTCAAATCTTCTTTTTAAATCAAACCTCCTAAACTCTGTTGAAACAAACAACTTTTTCACCAAGATGGTGGTGGTCATGAATTACTTGAATTTCTCTATCAGGAAGAGGCACAACCAATGGCGCAATTGGCGCCATTTGGGTGGTGATCTGTGCATTATTGAAAAAAGGGCTCTGCTGTTGAGGAATTCCAAATGGTTGAGACTGAAGCACAGAAGGCTGCTGTTGAACAAAAGTGGCCTGTGAAGCCTGTGGCTGCCCAAAGATTGAAGTTTGTTGTGGTTGCCCTCCAAACAGAGAACTCTGTGCTTGTGGTTGTGTCTGGCCAAACACTGGGGTCTGAGGTGTTTGTCCAAATGTGGGCGTTTGTGGAGTTTGCCCAAACAGTGATTGTGTCTGCCCAAACAGGGAGCCCGTTGCTTGCTGACCTAAATAGCCAACATCAAATTTCAGTAAAAGAATATGATACATTATGACTTCATCTTCAAACCTTAAGCTTACCAGAACAAAACAAGTCCTCAACAAATAGCGTGTGGCCATGCCTGCATGCTGCAGACATCGGATCTCATCCAAACTCTGAAATCAGGCAACTTAGCTCAGAAAAGGTACTGGCAGGGGTGACCTTCCTGGAATGCCATGTTCCAATCAAATAGATCCCACCTCCAAGAAGAGGAGGCAGCATGTATGGCCAGAGGGAGGAGGTCTTGGCCACACAAGCTCTGGAAAGTGTGAAATTGCTTTTACTCCTTCAGTGAACAGAGATAATATAAGTTGTAAGCTGACCTGAAGTTTGACCAAAAATAGATGACTGAGTCTGCCCAAACACTGGTGTTGATGACTGTGCCGCTGATTGTTGAGTCTGCCCAAATGCTGGAGTTTGACTAAAGGTATTCTGCAGAGAGCTGCCGAATAAGCTGCTTGTTGGTTGCTGTTGAGGTGTCAATGAACCAAAGAGAGAAGACATTGCTTCCTGGATGAATTGCACAACTGCGTTTAGAAACAAATTGAGACACTGGGAAAAAAAAATTTTAATCAACAATGCTGTTTTTAGGGTTCGGAGATACAACAGTGGTATAACAAGAAGCAAGAAGGAACCCAACAGAACAAACAACTATGAAGATTGAATTTCAAAGTGCATGTCTCATGGAGGTAGGCTTGGAGGGTTAAGGGTTTCATGTCATGAGTTCAGTATTTACAAGTCGAACAAAACAAGACTTTCTGTTCTTCTAATAAAAAATATTCGGGTCTTGTCATTTCATGTAAATGCCCCTACCCATGACCATTTGACAAAATGCCCAAAACACTTTCTCATACACATGAAAAGCGTTTCATGTTTCACACAACCAACCATTGTGAGGTCATGATCTTTAAGCCACAAAATTGCAATGAGAATATACCTTGATAGCCTAAACAAAAACCAGATGAGCTATTTCTACACATATACATCACAAAACAATACAAGAATCACCACAAAAGATAATAATAATAATAATAAATTTCAAAAAAAGAGAGGAAAACTATGTAATATGATGACGTCCAATATCTTATTCAGTCTTGCATACACTAGTAGAACCGAGACTGAAATTTCTCCACCGAATCAAAACTCGCCGCACAATGGCTAACAGCAGCTCAATATCTGAAATATGACCAAAACAGTAAAAAGACATACCTAGTAGCAGCAGTGTATAAGGGGGGGAGAAAAAAAAGCACAGAGAATGCGATGCTCGTCAATCGTTGCTTCCTGTCATGCTTTAGTACTACCTGTGTTTTCTTGGAGGAGGAAAGAAAGCAAAAAAAAACGCCTACAGAGTATTTCACAGAATTTTTTGTTCTAAAAAAAAGCTTCAAGGAAAGAAGCCACAAAGAAGAAAAAAGAGAGCAAGAATGCAAAGAAGGTCACGAAAAGTGACCAAATGCGCTCCTTCCCATCCCGGGCCTCTCTCTCTCTCTCTCTCTCTCTCTCTCCCTCCACTCGTATGCAACAACAGCAACAACAGCAAGAGAGAGCTTTGGTCTCGTCCCACCAAACCCTAAATTCCCAAACCCTCAGTTTCATCCAACAGGGTTTGGAAATTTTAGGGTTTAAAGACCATGATTCTCATCCAAAAAGGGGGCACGAGAAATTTATTTTAAAAAAAAAAAAAGGCAAACATGATGAGGGTTTCATCCAATAGGTCTAATTTTTATATGAGGATTGTTGATGATAATTTTTGGCTTGTGTTGAAACTTGAGATTAGTTATAGAGTGTTATGATATCTTGAAAGATTTTGGTTTTTCTCTTAGACGATTTCTTTGAAGAGTATATTTTTGCATGGTGAAATATTCAAATTTCCATAACTCTTCTTTTGCCTTAAGATACTTTTTAATGTAAATGGCAAAGGTCAAAGTGTGACACACCCCTTGTTCATTAATCAATCTACTAATTCATAACTAATTGGCAAATTAATTATAAATTGGCAGTATATACATTTCTTATGTGACATTCATCTCATCAAGTTTAGATGTATTTTAATAGAGCTGAAAACTCTTGTTTTCAAAATTTGAACTTGAAAAACATTTTGCTTTAGTGCATTGCAATCTTCTTTTGGATTCTCCGCTGAACTATTGTGTGAAAATCGGAGGTGTGATTGATTATTGATATTTTTACACTAGGCTTTCATAATCAGCACGTTTGTCGTGAATTAAAACGCATGTTACAAGATTTGGATATTGAAACTATCTGCAAGAATCTCATCCTTAGACCAAAAACAAGTGAGGACAGTGGATGTAGATGAACATTTAATACTATTGCATAGGTTTGGATCCTACCTCAAAATTGTGTCTGTTTCTCTCTTTCTCGAGTTGATGATGAAGACACAAGATGTCAAAGTGTCTCCCACCTCCATCAACTGTTGTTGCCTTCTCAGATTGCAAACAGAAGGCAGCATCAAATAGTCAGCAAAAAGAAAAGTCCAGCCTGAGGAAGGTTCAACAAGTGCACAAGGCAAGAGACCAATAGAAGCAAAAGAAGGAAGGAAGCCCTGAAAGAAGTAAAAATTCCAGATACCAGGATGCCGACCTACACCCAGCAACTTGTGTCATCCTCTGTGACTTTATTCAACCCAATGAAGGGATTTAACTAAGCGTAATGGAAGTTGATTGGAGTTCCAGTTTCACTTCTCTTTCTACTGCATCCAATTCACCTAGAAAAGGAGTTCCCCTGACAGTTAGAGGTGCTAGTTCATTATTTTCCTCTAATAACATTTCCTCAGAGAAAGCATCCAGTTCCTCTTCTACAAGAGCTACTCCAGATGCTCCATCAGCTACTCCACTCCGAGATTCTTGACTTGCAATGCAGGCACATCCATTTGGACTGCATGTCAAGTTTGCTGTGGAATTGCTGTTTCCTGAAGGATTGCTTAATGCTTCATCAGCCTGACCTTGTTCCCAAACACCTCCACTGTCTGTTTCAGGAAACCTGTGGACTCCAGCCATGGATAGAGGAGCTGCAGATCCTGGGAGGTCACAGAAACCACCACCATATGAAGACAATAATGTTATTGAGTAGAAGGAAGAGCAGCAACAAAAGACACAACCATTAAAATGAGATTGCTAAAAATCCACAACTGGAAAACATCCTCACAATATGTTGAATTTCTGCTTCACAACCAAAAAACTCTTCTTGGGCCAGAGTTAACTGAAGAGGTGGAAGCTGTGAAATTCTTTTGACATATACCCCCGTGTTTACAACATGCCTTTCAACAGAATACAGTCCAACAGAAAAGCTCACCTCCAGTAGAAATTTCAGCAGACACTTGCTGTTGTTCATTGTGCAGCTGAGACCTCTCCGCAGAAGCATGAGATTCTGACAGTCTCACTGCTGAAGGTTGAACTGAATCTCGATAGTAAGAGCGCAATGCATCTGTAGAAGAAAGAGCAGAAATAGTGGTATGAAGAGCTTCGAGGCGGCCTATTACAGAAACGTCACTCACCAGTTTCTCCTTCAGTGATGCTGGCAGTGCTGCAAATGCACTGGGCACACAAAGCAAAAGACTACCCATCTTTAGGGGAGGATGGAAAAAGGAGCAAACTTCTGATGTACTTTTTCAGCAGCAGATTCAAACTCCCAATCTTTTGGTATGGGAGGATCATGGTGGCATCAATCCACCATAAACCCTAAACCCCTAAACCCTAAGCATTCTGAAGCCAGAGAGAAAATCATGATGCTCAAAGGGAAATGCAGCAGCAGCAGTAAAGACTGAAGCAAAAGACTGGACATGAGAGTCAGACAAGGGACAATGTACATTTTGAAAGAAGTGGAAGAAGGGTGGGGTTGGGGGGGGGGAGTGGTTTAAGGACAGACCTGGTAATGCCTCGAGCAACTCCCCAGTTGAAACCTGCAATTGCAGCTTCACGATATCCTTCATCAAATCCTTCCTGTACTGACGAATTCTTACCTTCCTCTACCCCATCCCTGTAACCGAGCTTTTGTCTCTCTGTCAAGTTTCTCAACTTCATCATAAGATTTGTTTACCACTTTCAGACTGTATGATAACCTGAGATTTGAAACCAGGAAGAAGAAAAAGCTTTTAGACTTAGTAGAAATCACATTCGATCACCAGTTTGGCAGGGTAAAAACTCGAGAAGGAAGAACAATTGCAACAGAAACAGAATCAAGAGTAATTGCAACAGACACAGAATCAAGAGAAAATTGCAACAGAAACAGAATCAAGAGTGATTGCAACAAAAGCAGAATCAAGAGCTGATTGCAACAGAAACAGAATCAAGAAGAGCCGATAGCACCAGAAACAGAATCAAGAGCGATTTACAGCAAAAACAAAATCGAGATTGAGAGGAGGTCTCAGAGAGAGAGAGAGGATACAGTGTGGAATTGAGCTTGTCGAGCCTGCCATTCTCGGTCTAGCTCCGAAGTCGAGCTCGCTCCTCCTCCTCGCACTATTTCTTCCTCACTCCTCTCATCCTTGTCTGACTCCCACACATCATCATCATCTTCTGCCATTGTTCTCGCTACTCAAACCTCCACCAAAACCTGCACTTCACGGTCAACATCATCATCATCATCATCGCGAGCTTTCTCTCTTCCCTCTTCCTCCCACAAATTCCAACAACATGTGAAGATCAGGACGAAGAACAACACGGGGAGAAGAAGAAGATATCTAAGAGTAGAAGAATACATGAATTGCTTGAATCTCTCTCTCTCTTTGGTCCTTTCCTCCAGAAGATGGATCCCCGGCCTTCGAGCTCGTGTTACTGCTAAGCTCGCATATCCGTATCCCTCCACGAGCAATAGGCAGGTGACGTTTTGCTCTTTTATTTATGTGTCCATGACGATGATCGCCTCTCTAGAAAGGGGAAGAAGAAGAACCATTACCTTAGGGTTGAAGCCTGTCGCAAGCAACAGCTGCTGCTGCTTCAACTGTTCGCCGACCAGATCCCCCCTGGCCGACATCGACTTCGGGAAGAAGGTGACTAGCGATTCCTCTTCAGCGACCTAGATTCCTCAAGTCCGCAGGTACCGATCGACTTAATATACAGAGAGAGAAGATCGAAGAAGGAGGAGAAAGAGGAGTACCTAGTGAGGATTGTAGCTGTGGATTTAGTTTCTTCGAACTTTGATTCGCGAATGTCAGCGTCCATGGCGCATAGTGATGTAAGGTGAGAGAGATAGAGACAGAAAAGAGACGGACAGGGACAGACTGCAGAAGAAGAAGAAGGAAGACGGACGAGGTGAGGAGCTTCTTCTTCTTCAAGAGGATAATAGCATGGCTCAAGAGGTTCCTCGAGAAGAATCGAAATTCGGTGGATTGCTACATCCGGCGGGTTCTGATCGTGTCGTCTTCAAAGTTCCTCAAGAGCGCAAATCCATTCTAGGTACGTGTGTTGTTCTTCTGCTTTCTTTATCTGTCCGCACTTCTTCGAGCTTTTTTTCTCTCTTCTTCTTCTTCTTCTTCTTAGATCGCAGATTGTGACGAGTGGGCATCGAAGTTTTTGAGAGAAAGTGAGAGCTTTTGCTTTGCTTTGCTTTGTTTTGTTTTGTTAGGTCTCGATTCATTGGCACGCGCAAAGAGAGCAGCAGCAGCTGATGTGGAGAAAGGAGGAGGAGGAGGAGCATGGAAGCGACCACATGTGGTGTCGGTGGCAGCAGGGGAGGACGAGTATGGAGACAAGCATGGAGGAACGGAAGTAGGAAATGAAGAAGATGAAGATGACGACAGGAGCGATACAAGACCTGCTTATGGAGCACGCAAGTACAGAGCTCCTCGACCAGATGACACTCCTTCACACCACGGTTTCTCTTCTTCTCCTATCCTTCTTATGACTCTATGTTTTTTTGTTCTCTCTCTCTCTCTCTTTCGAGAGTCCTTGGAAGAAGAAGAAGAAGAAGAAGACTCTTTGTGGACTAAGTGCTAGGAATCCATCCATCCTCAGCTGGCTGATTCTTGGGGATTTGCACAACAGGTGGTGTGAATGCAGAAGTAGTTGGAGCAATTGTTGAGCGCACACGACAACGGCGGATCACTGGAGTGAGTTTTGTGTGTGTGTGTTTTTCAGTTTCTTTGTCATCCTTGTATCATTATCTTTGTCTGTCCTGCAGATGCCATGCAGTGCACAACAAAGCAGCTTCAAAGTTTTTTTTTTGTGTAGAGAAAAAGCTTCAGGTAGGTGTGTGGCTTATAAGATACAGCCAGTTAGTTCATCACGAAGCTTCCATGCATTTCTGAAGAAGAAGTTTTGTTTTGGTGTGTCAGGAGAAGGCTGTTTACAGTAGCAGCTCAAGAGAAAGGGATAGGGCACGGTTGGGTCGCAGGGAAAGTGAGCACAGTTACAGAAGAAGCTCTCATGAGTCAGATAGAGATTATCGAGAATCAAGTGGCAGCAGACATGGACGACGGCAGCATGAAGAACATGTGCAGCAGCGCACTGGAAGCTCAGACAGGGACAGGAGTGAGCGATGGTCTGATTTCAGTCCACGCCAAAGTCCCTCAGGTTCGCATATCTGTATAATCTCATCACCACCACCAGCAATTCTTTCTCTGTGCATGCATGGTCTTTGTATTCTTTCTTTTTTGGGTATGTCTGGAATTCACTGGCCACTGCTGCTTGACCTTCTCTTCTCTTCTTGTCTGTGGGACTAAATTTTAGCATTGCATGCTGCACATGTTTGCTTACTTGCTGTACTGTGTACCACATTCAGTAACTTGATTTGTGCGGAATGGAGCAGGAAGATCAGCTTGGGATAATGGACGATGGGAGTGGGATGATACTCCACGGAGAGATCAAGCAGCAACACCTGGCCGTGACCGCTCGTATCCACCTCCTTCTCCAGCTCCTTCAGGAAGATTCATTCCTCCTTCACCTGCTGAATCACGGCTGCCATCACCATGGGAGGGTAGTGACTCTCCTTACATCCCAGGTACTACTACAAGCTCTCTACTTCACTACCTCCTCATCAATAAATAAAGATTGTTTTACAGTTGTGTTTCCTCTTGATGATGATTGGCTTAGCTGTGCTGCCTTCTTTTGTGGTGTTGGGTCTTGCAGGATCATCTCCTTCTCCATGGGATATGGTGTCTCCATCACCTGCTCCCATTCGAGCTAGGGGACCCTCTTCATCTCGAGAATCTACTCCAAGAATTTCTAATAATGTGATGTCAGGACAGTCTCATCAACTGCGCTTCCGTGCTCACACTGGGCATTCCACCCAGGTACCCTTGGTAGACACCTGAAAGACAACTCACATGATCTTTGCTTTTTGCACATTTGTGAGGGTGTGAAATCATGTTGTCCTTGAGAAGCAGATCTGGGAAGGGTTGTGAAGTAAAGCTAGATGTGAAATTTTTTGGGTCTTGATTCATCTTCATGTTTCTGAGTGCTTATATGTGTCTAATTTTCAGGATGATGACTCTGATACACACAGAGGAGATGGAGATGTTGAAGGGAGGAGTTGGGCTATGGATGAGAGGTTGCGATCTGAAATGGAGGAAGCTGAGCGTGATGCTGATCGTTCCTGGTATGTTCTAGTTTTTCTGATGCTAGGAAGGATGTCTGTGATGCTCATCATCCCTGATACATTCTAATTTTCATGATGTTAGGAAGGATGTATGCTACAGTAGAAAAATGCCTCTTGATTAAGATGCTCACACTGTATTGTTTCAATGCATGAGTGTTGTTCCAGGTATGGTAGAGAAGAGGGAGGAGCAACTTTTGATGCTGATATTGCAGAGCCATTTCTTGGGGATGAGACAACCTTTAAAAAGAGGGAGACTGCCATGACAAAGCGTCTTGTAAGTGAACTTTCTCTCCTTTGGTCATGTGCATATGGAGTTTTACTTTTGAATCTAAGCAGGGACCTGTTGGCTAACTGGCAATGGGAATACAAAAGTTATAGTGTTTGTCTTAGGGCCTCCCTCTGTTGGAGGAGCACCATTGTCAATGAACAAGTTCAATGTGCACTGAATCAAGTGGTGTTGGTCCACAGACACGGAGGGATGGAACACAGATGAGCTTGGCTCAGAGCAAGATGATGTCACAATTAAGTGCAGACAATGCACAGTGGGAGGACAGGCAGTTGTTGCGCTCAGGTGCAGTGCGTGGAACTGAATTGCAGACTGAATTCGACAATGAAGATGAGAATCGTGTCATCCTTCTTGTGCATGGTGTGTCACGCCTTTCCTCCTCCTTGCAGTCATGTGGATGCAAACTGTTAAACCAGCATTTAGTGTTGGCATCTGCAATGACATGCTGAGTTTGGATTTGCAAATGTTGCAATTGGTACGCTTGTGTACTGGCAGATAATGAATCTGCTAATGAATCTGGCAGATACCAAGCCCCCATTTCTGGATGGTAGAGTGGTCTACACAAAGCAGGCTGAGCCAGTAATGCCAGTCAAGGATCCCACGTCTGACATGGCCATCATTGCTCGCAAGGGCTCTGCCTTGGTGCGTGAAACACGCGAGAAGCAGAATCAAAACAAATCACGGCAGCGCTTCTGGGAACTTGCAGGGTCCAAACTTGGCAACATATTGGGTGTTGAAAAGACTTCTGAGCAGGTTGGTGCTATATGTTTGTACACATCCAGTTAGGAAGATCATGATCTTATATGAGGAGATTGTCTTAAGTGGCAGAGACATATCACTGGTGTTACTTAAACTTTCCAGAGGACCCAGTGGATTTTTACTGTCCATTTTGGAAATAGGGTCAGCAGTGCCATTGTTCACTTCGCTGATTTCTTTTCATGTCATAGTTATGGGCACTCAGGTTGCAATTTTCTACAATTCCCTTTTTCTTAGAGAACATGACAAGCTGCAATAATTTGTTTCAAAGGGCTATCACAAGATTTGGGTAGTTGACTGGCTGAATTTGTTGCATGTGTGTTTTCATTCATTTTTGTGGTGATGATGAGGACAGGTAGACGCAGACCAATCTGATGTGGGAGATGAGGGTGAAGTGGACTTTAAAGCAAATGCCAAGTTTGCAACACACCTGAAGGACAAGGGAGATGCAGCAAGTGACTTCTCAAAGAACAAGTCACTTGCTGAGCAACGTCAATATCTTCCCATTTACTGCGTGAGGGATGAACTCTTACAGGTAAAGTTCTCCCTCTAGCTCAATGAAAGTGAATGCAGTTGTTGACAGGGATTTCTTGAAGGATTAGAACATGGCCAGGATTGGTTTTTGTTGGGACAATGATGGTAAGAGTTTGCTAAATATGATTTCATGGTTATGATTGCATCATTGATGGCAAACCCGGTGGTCAAATGATGCTCCCTGAAAATGATATTAGTTCTGTCTCTCCTGAATTACAGATTATTAGGGAGAATCAAGTTGTCGTTGTGGTTGGAGAGACTGGGTCTGGCAAGACCACACAAATGACACAGGTATATTTTCTCACTTGAATGCACCTACAAGGATCACAGGCAATGTCAAGACTCCCTCAGTCCTCTGAACTTCATACAGAACAATGTATGTGATTCATCAAATTCTGTGTTGATGATAGCAGACAGTCCCTATGTGAATGCTTCTTGTGTAAAGTTTATTTGCCCATGAAGGGTGTTGTGTTGATGTGATAAGTGTGTGTTGTCTGGGGATCTTCTGGTGGTCTTTGGATGTCCATCTTTGATTGTGCAGATGGGTTCTATTCTGGTTCCATGGATTTATATTCGAGGGAATGTTTTTGAGGAAGAGAATCAATATATTTCTGATCTGCAGCTGTTTGCTTAGGCAGTCTCCTGATGGTTTACTTGGATGGGCAGTATTTGCATGAAGATGGACACACAACCTATGGCATGATAGGCTGCACACAGCCACGACGGGTGGCAGCAATGAGTGTGGCCAAGCGTGTAAGTGAAGAAATGGAGTGTGAACTGGGAGACAAGGTGGGCTATGCAATTCGGTTTGAAGATGTCACGGGCCCTAACACCATCATCAAGGTTGTTCTCCTTCACCACCTCTGATTACTACTAGACTTGCATCTCTCTACATGCAGCTGTAGAGAATACTAATAACTTCCTCTGTAGCGGTTGAAGAGGTGTTTGTACAACAGCAGGCCATGCTGGTACACTAACCTTTTCATAAATCTGCTTTCTTTTGTATGAGTAGGAGGGCCCTTTTTGTGTCAGGTAAGATTTATCTGCTGGATTTTTGGTTATACAGAACATCGTTCCACTGATAAAATATCATGGCAGTTGCTTTCGTCTCATCTGCATCCTAAGCTGTATATGATATCTGTGTGGTAGTCCAGTTGAATGATTTCCCGTCTTACAACCTAAGCTGATGGAAAACTCAATTGCATGACACACAGTACATGACAGATGGAGTACTTTTGCGTGAGACATTGCGAGAGCCAGACCTTGACCAATACAGGTAATGTACAGACCATTATCCTTTTCTTGGTCATTAGTAGCTGTCAATGTGGAAACTGACTGATCTTCTTCCATGTTGCACTCTCATGTGCAATGAGCTGAAATGCATCAAGATGTGGAGCATCAAGTGACATCTCAAATGAAATTGTGGGTGATGTGGTGTTGGCAGTGTGGTGATTATGGATGAGGCACATGAGCGGTCCTTGAATACAGATGTACTGTTTGGGATTCTGAAGCAGGTGGTTGCACGTCGCCGTGACTTCAAGCTGATTGTCACATCAGCCACTCTCAATGCTGAAAAGTTCTCTAACTTTTTTGGAAGGTGAAGTTTCTGACCTTGGTTTCTTTGTTGCTTACCAACAAATTTGATTCTACGTGTCTTTAGGAAGTGTATTTTCTTGAGGATGTTTGACATGAGAAGTTTGGAACTTGAGTAGCTTTTTGTTGGGTTTTGCAGTGTGCCAGTGTTTAATATTCCAGGAAGGACATTTCCAGTTCAGATTTTGTACAGCAAAACGCCATGTGAGGACTATGTTGAGGCTGCAGTCAAGCAGGCTATGTCCATCCACATAACCTGTCCCCCTGGTGACATATTG
>Ga0116227_10011274_pt1 | contig 15085 bp, 12 predicted proteins | sample S1TSphgellanicum_FD_89693 | JGI IMG/M metagenome (GOLD analysis project Ga0116227, IMG submission 89693) | Host-associated microbial communities from peat moss isolated from Minnesota, USA - S1T2_Fb - Sphagnum magellanicum MG | ecosystem: Host-associated > Plants > Peat moss > Unclassified... | reverse complement strand
GCTGCACCCCCACGACGTCTATCTATCGCTAGCGGGCGAACTGGGACTGGCCGGCTTGGCCGCGGCGGCCTACGGCTGGGTTCGCTTCGCGGCGTTCGTGCGGCACCGGCTGCCGCTCGCTCCGCCGGCGCGGCGCGCCCTCGCCCTGGGCGTCTGCGCGGCCTTCGTGGCGCTGGCGGTCAGCGGCGTCTTGGATACCATCGGTATCGTCCAAATGACCTTCGTCTGGATCCCGTATTCCGCGCTGGCCTTGGCCGCGCTTGGTGACCTGGGTGAACCCAAAGGTTCACCACTGGGTGAACCCGACGGTTCACCACTGGGTGAACCCAGTTCATCCTCGAACGGGAGATCGTGATGAAGCGCAGCGGCGGCGGAGCCGTGTTGGCGGCAATCCTGGCAACGGGCTGCTCGGGCGGGAAGCCCGCGGAACCCCCGAGTCCGTCGCCCGCGCCGCCTTCACCGTCCGCGTCCGCGCCCGCGTCGAAACCCGCGCCGACGGGAGTGCCGATCGTGCTGCACGCCCACAAAGTCGGTTCGAAGTACATCTATTTGACCAAGCAGAAAGGCAATCGCCGAGTGTACGTGTTACGGGCCGACGCCGAAACGGGACAGTATTTCGGAACCAACACGGGACGCAGCGATTTCGTCCGGCCCCACATCACGTTCTACGGCGCGAACGGGAAACGCCTGACCGCCGACGCCCCGGCCGGGACCGTCGTCGAACGGGACAAGGCCGTCCGCATGTCGGGCGGCGTCACCGCGGTCGATCAGAACGGCATGACGCTGACCAGCGACTCGCTTCGGTACGACGACCCGACCGAAGTGATCCACGGTCAGGGCGACGTCGTGTTGCACTCGCCGAAAGGCGAGGAGCTGCGCGGCGACTCGCTCGATTGGAACCTGCGTGACGGCCACATCAACGTCTCGGGCGCGCATTGACGCGATGACGGGCGACGCCGAGCGGCTTATCCTGATCGAGGACCTCGTCAAGCATTACGGCGCGCGAGCCGTGGTGAACGGCGTCAGCGCGACCGTCCACACGGGCGAAGTCGTCGGCTTGCTCGGCCCTAACGGCGCGGGCAAGACGACGACGTTCTACATGGTCGTCGGCTTGGTGAAGCCCGACGAGGGGCGCGTCGTCTTGCAGAACGGCGACGCCTCGACCGACCTGACCGGACTGCCGATGTATAAACGCTCGCGCGCGGGCATCGGCTACCTCGCTCAGGAAAACTCGATCTTCCGCAAGCTCTCCGTGGGCGACAACATCCGGTTGATTTGGGAGATGAACGGCGTGCCCGCACAGGAGCAGGAGAGCCGGCTCCCGGCGTTGCTCGACGAGTTCGGGCTCACGAAATTGATCGACGCGCGCGGCGACTCACTCTCGGGCGGCGAACGGCGCCGGGTCGAAATCGCGCGCGCGATCGCGACCGAGCCGGCGTTCTTGTTGCTCGACGAGCCGTTCACCGGCATCGACCCGATCGCCGTCGCCGACATTCAAGTGATGATCCGTCAGTTGCGCGACCGGGGGCTGGGCGTTCTGATCACGGACCATCAGGTCCGCGAGACGCTCGCGATCGTCGATCGCGCGTATATCCTCAACGACGGCAAGATCGTCGTTTCGGGCAGCGCGCAAGAAGTGTTGGATTCGCCGACCGCGCGCCAATTCTACCTCGGCGAGGGATTCCGGCTCTGATGCGCGCGAGCGTGCTCGATATCGTTGCCTTGCGGCGCTGGAAATCTCCGCTGCGGGACCTCGTGTCCAGCGTCGCGCGCCCGACGATCCTCGACCGATATATGGTTTCGGAATTGTCCGGGCCCTTCGCGTTCGGGCTCTCGGCCTTCACGCTGATCTTCGCGGCGACGAACATTCTGGCGATCAGCCGGCTCGTGGCCGAAGAGCACGCGCCGCTGCTCGCGGCCGTCGAATACTTTCTGTGGCAACTGCCGCAGATCGTCGTGACGATCGTCCCGATGGCGATGTTGCTCGGCACGTTGCTCGCGATGCAACGTCTCTCGGGCGAGAGCGAGATCACGGCGCTCAAGGCCGGCGGCGTGGGGTTGATCCGCGCCGTCGCGCCGCTGCTGATCGTCAGCATTGCCGTCTCGCTGCTGGTGCTCGTCTTGCAAGAGGGCGTCGTGCCGTACGCCAACGACCAGGCCGCCCATTTGCGCGACGACACGATCCGGCACGTCGGCGCGTTCGGCGGCGGGACGCACACGGTGGTCGCGAACTTGCCCGGCGGCGGCCAGCAGGTTACCTATTTTCGCGGCTACGACGCGACGACACAGGAGCTGCTGTTCGTCACGATCGTGACGTACGGCTCGGACAATCGCCCGCAAGCGGTTCTCTTCAGCGACCGCGGACACTACGATCAGCCGTCTTGGAGCTTCGACGACGCCTCGATTTACCGGTTCAACGCCGACGGCACGACGCAATCCTCGAAGGAGCCGGACATGCGCGTCGACGTCGGTGAAAAACCCACCGAAATCCAGCAGCGCACGATCGACAACAACCGGGAGTCGATGAGCCGCTCGCAAATACGGGAGATCATCGCGTCGGGCCAACTGTCGCCGCAAGAAACGCGCGCGTACCAGACGACGTACGAGGAAAAGCTTGCGCGACCGTTCACCTCTTTCGTGTTCACGTTGATCGCGGTGCCGTTCGGAATGCGGCCGTCGCGCAGCGGCGGCGGAACGGGACTGGGCTTCGGCTTGGCGGTCGCGGTCGCGTTCGTGTACTTCGTGATCGCGAGCATCGCATCGGCGCTCTTCTCGGGGCTCGCCGGCGGGTACGCGGTCTCGACGGTCGGCGCGTGGCTGCCCAACCTGATCTTCACCGCGGGCGGCGCGGCGATGTTACGCCGCGCGGCCCGGTACTAGTGGGACGCTAGCGCGTGGGGACTCTTGGCGGACTCCTGGTCGTCGTCGTCATCGTGCTGGTGGCCGGGCTGATCGCCTACATCGGCGACCGCGTCGGGCACCAGGTCGGGCGCAAACGGATGACGCTCTTCGGCTTGCGGCCGAAATACACGTCGACGATCGTGGCCGTGACGACCGGCATGATGATCGCGCTGATCGTGACCGTGACCACGCTCCTGCTCTCCGCCTACGCGCGAGCCGCGTTCTTTCATTTGAGCGAAATCAACAATCAGGTCAACCAACTTCAAGCGCAGGCCGACGCCCTCGAGAAGCAGGTCCGGCTCAACAACGTGGTCGTCAATCACGGCGACCTGCTCTACAGTCAGTATCTCTTGATCTCGCCGCAGCAAACGGCGTCGGAACGGGCGATGCGCCTGGCCGCGTTTTTCGACGCGGTCGTCGCGTACCTCAATCGCACCTACGTGCCGCAAGGGCTCAAGCCGTTCCGCGGGCGGGCCTCCGATCCCGACATCTCGCGAAAACTCAGCGCCGTGCTCGCCGACGCGAAGGTTCAGGGCTTCTTGATCCGTGGGCCGGTCTTGCTCGTGGCCGTCGCGGATGAAAATCTCTTCGCCGGCGACACGATCGCCTTCACGTTCGCTCCGTATTCGGACCAGCGCATCTTCACCGCGCATCAGCCGATCGCGAGCGTCGAGATCGACGGCGGTACGGCGATCATTCCCAACGTCGCCTACGGGCAACTCTCGGGCGCCGTATCCTCGACCGCGATCGAGGGCGGCATGCCGACCTACTTCGCGAACGCGATCCCGGCGCTCACGCTCGAACGCGTGCAGACCACGCAGCGTGAAATCCGCGAGGGGCACGGCCGATTCTACATCGTGGCCCGGGCGGTGGCCGACGTCTATCCACATACCGGCGGCATTCCGGTCACCTTCGACCTGAGCCGAACGCCGAGGTGAGCGCCGACACAGAAGCGGTGCTCGGCATCGATCCGGGGACGCGAAAGTGCGGGTACGCGGTCGTGACCGGCATCGGTCGCGCGCCGCTGGATCTGGGCATCGTGCCGACCGAGCGCCTTGCCGAGTCCTTGCGCGCCCTCGTGGCTTGCCATCCGATCCGCGCCGTGGCGCTGGGCGGCGGAACGCATGCGGGAATCGTCGGCAAGATCGTTGCCGAGTTGGGCTTGCCGGTCACCATCGTGGACGAAACCGAGACGACGTTGCTCGCGCGCGAACGGTATTTTCAGGCCAATCCGCCGCGCGGCTGGCGCCGGCTGATCCCGCGCGGGATGCTGCTGCCGCCCCGCCCGATCGACGATTACGCCGCCCTGCTGATCGCCGAACGCTTACTCCTTAGCCGAGCGGCGTCGGGCGCGTAAAACGCGCGTTAGCGCAGGTTGGCGCCCCGTCCGGTAGCGTTCTGCGCGCGAGGCAGGGCAGGACTCGAGTCCGTGCCTTCGTATACGAACAGCGCGCTCGCTCGGACACGATCGGCGTCCTTTCCGCGTCTCTCCGCCCAGGAGCGGGCCCGAGCCGTGAAGCCTCGGGCTTCCGATCCCTTGTGGAGGACCTATGGTGCGTCTAGCACGCCTCGCATTCGTCACCGGGCTCGTTATTGTTCTGCTCGTGGGCGCTCGGCGGAGCGCCGCGGTCGCGACGCCGTTTTCCGACGTGCCGGCCAATCACTGGGCGTATCAGTACATTCAAAGCCTGGCGGCCGACGGCATCATCGACGGCTATCCCGATGGAAAATTCAAAGGCGACCGGCCGCTCACGCGCTACGAGATGGCCGTCGTCGTGGCGCGCGTGATCGCCAAACTTCAGGAGAACCAGGGCCCGAAGGGACCCTCGAAAGAGGACCTCGACAAACTCCAAAAGCTGATCGACGCTCTCAAGGACGAACTCGACGCGCTCGGCGTGCGGGTTACCAATCTCGAAGACTCGCTGGGCGCGCTCGACCAGCGCACGAAGTTCGCTCAGTCGCTGACGATGCACGGCGTCTTCCTGCCCAACATCACGTTCCGCCAGCGACCCGGCAACCCCGAGTCGATCACCAACACGACGGGCGGCACGGTCTCGACTTGGTATGGCAGCAGCGTGCCGCCCGGTAGCGCGGCGAATCCCACGGCGGTGGCCGGCATCGACCCGTTCGTCAACGCGTACTTGACGACCGACGACTCGAATAACCCGTTCACGCAGGCGCCGTCGGGCATCGAGATCCGTCAGGACAGCCGCTTTTCGCTGGCATACCAGATCAACGACAACCTGACCGTGTCGATTCCCGTCCATATCTTGGACTACGAGTACGGCGGCGAGTATTCGCAGGACGCGAAATTCGACATCGAACCCGGCGTCGACATCAACCTCGCCCGCGCGGGCGCCCTCTCCAACCTGACGTTCAAGTTCGGCATCATCGACGATATGCAGTCGTCGCGAACGGGACTGGCCTTCCGGGCGCCGCAGGGCTACAACGGCGTCGACAACTATTCGACGCCGTATCAGCCTTACCAGAAAGGCGCCGAGATCGCGGGCACGGTCGGCGAAGGCGCGTTCGGCGCGACCGACTTTCAGCTTTCGTTCACGCGCATGGACGACGTCCGCCTCGACACGCAGCCGAACGTCACCGACCCGAACGTGCTGCCGTTCGAAGCCAACTCGTATCTCTACACGATCGTGGCGCCGCAGGCGACGTACACGCAGTCGACCCCGGCCGGCGCGCTCAAGACCGATACCTTCAACGCGGGTTCGGGAACGCTCTCGCAGGTGTATTTGACGCAAGCGGCCGTCATCGGCTCGGTCTACATCTCGTACTTCGACGGCGCGTCGTTCAATTCGGCCGGCGTGCAGACCGGCGGTCCGGGCGTCGCCTTGCCGAGTTTCACGTTCAATCAGGCCTACAACGCGGTCGTCTTCCCCGTGCCGTTACCGGCTGGCTCCGTGGTCGGCATCACGTATCGCAACATCGATAATAGCGATAATTCGTCTTTCCAGCGGTATATGGTCCACGGCCGTTTCAACCAAAAGTTCAAGGGCTATGCGGGGGCCGAGGTCGGCGTCACCTTCAACCGGATCTTCGACTACGACGACGCGCAGACGAGCGGTTCCGGGGCGACGGGGATCACGCTCGTCAACGGCGCGTCGCCCGATGGCTACGGCGAGATCAGCGACACGGTGTTCGGGCTCGACGTGCAAGCGCCGTTGCCGTTCGAGGTGCTGGGCCCCGACTCGCAGCCGGTCGTCTACGGCGAATTCGCCGACAGCAAATACACGCCCGACTATACCGGCATCGCTGCGACCGGCGGCGCCGCAGGCGTGTTCGGCGTCCGGGTCAAGGTCCAGCAAGTCGAGGTCTCCGCCCAGTACCAGGCGGTCGGGGCCGATTTCTTCAGCGGCGCGCCCTTCCGCTACTTCGGAAACGCGCCCGCGCTCTTCGCGTATTATAAAGGAACCTACTATCCCGATTTCTTCGGCTTCGCGAACGACGTGGGGATCAACGGCCAGTTCGACACGCAATTCACGCGACTTGGGCTCGTCAATCCCAACACGAGCGGCAACCCGAATCTCACGTACGCGTATCCGATCTTCAACCAGCTCAAGGCGACGGGCCCGACGTTCTACTCGGCGTTCGCTCCCGACTCGCGCGGCGAAACCTTAGCGCTCGACTCGCCGGTGCGCATCGGGAGGTTCTCGTTCACCGCGCGCGGATCGTATCAGCACCTGCAAGAGATCCAGCCCGACGGCTACGGCAGCCTGATCGGCAACGGCGTGACCAGCAGCGTGCCCGAGTCGTACGACACGTATTCGGCCGGCACGACCTTCGCCGTGCCGGTGTTCACGCGCAAAGCGACGATCGACCTGAGCGGGCAGTACGAAACCCTCAAGCGCAACGACGCGACGGCGTACCAGTACTACCCGTTCAACCCGTCGACCCAGACCTTCGACGCGACGTCCGTCGCGGCGGCCACCGCGAACTTCCCCGGCGGCAGCGCGGTGACGTATTACCCGAACTACCTCAACGTTCGTCACTTCACGCTCGGGGCCAAAGCGACGATGCCGCTGACGAACGACCTCGACCTCGGCGGTTCGTATTCGACGCAGCGCTTCGGCGGCGCGGCCGGCACGACGCTCACCCAAAACATCTCGGAGCGCAAGGACTACTACACGGGTTCGCTCACGTACACGATCCCCCGCTCCAACTCGTCGCTCACGTTCCTCGCGCGCCACTACAGCTACACCGACGACGTGGTGCCGAACCTCAACCTCTCCGAGAACCGTCAGGACATCAACTTCACGGTCCGTTTCTGATGCGTCCGCTTTTCGTCGTGGCGCTCGTTGCGGTCGTCATCGCGCTCGGCGCCGTCCAGGCCGTCTCGAGCATCGCGTTGCGCGCGAGCGCGCAACGCGGATCGTGGGTGCAGCTCGTGCCGGCCGCCGTGAGCGCGCGGGTCGACCAGTTGCTGCCGGGTCCGCCCCTGCCGCCGGCGCTGGGGCTGGTGCTCGCGCGCAACGCGCTGGCCGCCGGGGATCTGCCGCTCGCGGAGCGGGACATCGCGCGCCTCGGGCCCTCGCGCGACCGCAGCGCGCTCTTGGGCCGGGTGGCCGAGGCGCACGGCGACGCGGCCGGAGCCGTCGCGGCGTATCTGGCCGCGGACGACGTGACGGGCTTGGAGCGGCGCATCGACGAGCTGACGGCCGGCGGCCAAATTCCGGCGGCCTTGGAATTGCAGCGGGCCGCCATCGCCAAACTGCAGGGCGACCACACGCAAGTCGACGCGCTCGCGCACGCCTATTTCGCGCTCGGCCGGCTGGAAGAGACGGCCGCCTATGCGCTCGCGGTCGGCACGCCGGCCCGGCACGCGCGCGAACTCGACTCCCGCGACGCGTACGCCGGCGCGGTGGCGCTCGCGCCGCTGGACGAAAACTATCTGCTCGGGTATGGGAACCAGTTGCTGAACCTGGGCGAACTCGATGCGGCCAAGCGGACGTTCGCGCGCGCGCGCGACGTCGATCCGGCCAGCGCCGAGCCGTTCGCGGGCCTCGGAGAAATCGCGTTACGCGAAGGGAACCCGGCGCGCGCGCGGGCGTATCTGGTCCGCGCGCAAGCGCTCGATCCGGTCTCGGACGCCGCCGGCCGGCTCGCTCGGGAACTCGCCGCGCACTAGTTGGGAAGAAACCGGTAGTGCGCGTCGGTCTCGACGTCCAACTCGCGCGCGGGACGGCCACGGGCATCGGCGAGTACGCGCGGGGCTTGCTGGCGGCGCTGCGCGCCGGCGGCACCGACGTGGTAGCGCTCGAAGCCGCCGCTGTCGACCCGTGGCGCTTCGACCGGCGCGTGCTGTGGGATCAGATTCTGCTCCCGCTCGCGGCCCGGCGCGCGCGGGTAGACGTCGTCCACTGCGCCTCCGGCACGATGCCGCTCGTATGCGACCGCCCGATCGTCGTCACCGTTCACGACGTGGCCTGGCATCGCGCGCAGGCGCATGCCCGGCCCTACGCCCGCGCGTATTTCGGTCCGTTCGCCTTGGCCCGCTATCGCGCGGCCGCCCGCGTGCTGGTCGATTCCGAGTTCTCGCGCGACGAGTTGCTGGCGCTCGCGCCGCTGGATCCGGCGCGGATCGAGGTCGTCTATCCCGGCGTCGCGGCCGACGTGGCGAACGTCGCCCGGGCGCCCGACCGCGAGCGACCGTTCGCGCTCGCGGTCGGAACCGTTGAGGTACGAAAGAATCTGGAGGTCGCGATTCGCGCGCTGGCCGGCGTGCCGGGCCTGCGCCTGGTGTCCGCCGGTCCGCCGACGCCGTATCTCCAGCGTTGCCGCGCGCTGGCCGGCGAGCTCGGCGTCGACGACCGCGTCGAGTTTCGAGGCTACGTCGACCGCGCGACGTTGCTCGAGCTCTACGCGCGGGCGACCGTGGCCCTGGTGCCGTCGCGTTACGAAGGTTTCGGCTACGGCGCCGCCCAGGCGCTGGTGGCGGGCGTTCCGCTGATCGCCGCGCGGTCGTCGTCGCTACCCGAAGTCGTTGGCGGCGGGGCTCCGCTGCTCGACCCAGGCGACGTGGTTGCGTGGAGCGCGGCGCTCGCGGCCGTCGTCGCCGCGCCCGAGGCGGCCGACGCGCGCGCGCTCGCCGGCCGGGCCGGGTCCGCCGCGCGTTTCGGCTGGGCGCAGGCCGCGCGCGCCGCCGCCGCCGCGTACGAATCGGCGGCTACGCGCTAGTAAACCGGCGAATCGGGCGAGCCGGGCGGCGCGCTGCCGTCGTCGGGCGCGACGATCAGGCGCAGCGGGTACGACGACCCGCCTTCGGGCATCGTCACGATGTCGGTGCGCACGAAGCTGCCCGGCGCGATCGTGTACTGCCGCAATTTATAGTGGCCGTACGGCGCCATCGCGTGGGCCTGGACGAGAACGCGGTCGATCACGAACGAGCCCGTCGCGCGCCCGCCGCGCGGGCTCGCGTACAGCGCGATATTGCGCGCGTTGTGCCGGTCGTTGTTGACCATCCGAATTGTCACCGACTGAAGCACGCCGTAATCGCCCGCTAAGGTCTGACCGCGCACGAGGTTGGGCAGCGGAATCTGGCCGATCGGAATCTCGAGGTCGGGGCCGTCGCTATCGTAACTGTAATCGAAGTAGAATTCCGGGATCGGGTAGATGCCGCGCGCGTGCGGATGCCCGCCTTCCAAGAGATCCGTGGCCACGAGCGGCCCGTCGACCGGCGCATCGAGGTTCTGCGCGACGAGCGCCAGATGCAGCTGCGGCCCTTCGATTTCGTGCAATTGCATCAGGCCGCTGACGACGCTACGGGCCGGAAGGGGCTGGCTCGCGAGCGTCAGCGTCGTGTTGGGCGGCACGAGCACGACGGTTCCTTCGTTCTGCGCGAGCCGCACGAGGAAGCGCTGCGTCGCGAGATGCCCGACCGACATCTCGTTGCCGTCGGGACCCGCCTGGCCGACGATGAATTGCACGAGAGCCGGCTGACTCGCGGGGTTCTGCACCTTCAGGACGATCCGGCGATCCGGCTGCGCGGGCGGGTTGTAATGGAAATACAGGAACCGCTCGGAGTACTTCGCGCCGAGATCCGCGCTGAAGAGCGTCCCGTTCTCTTTGAGCGTTTCGGGATAATCGCTAACGAGCAGCGACTTGGGCGGGATCGGCGGCTGCGCGAAGTTCTCGACGCGCACGCGGACGGTGCCCTGGACCGAAAAGTAGGCATCGCCCTGCAGGATGACGGGCACGTCGATCGTCGTCACGTCGTCGACCTTCAGCGGGGAGGCGACGTCGATCGAATCGACGGACGCGACGGCCGTCGCGCCGGGTCGGGCGTCGACGCTGCGCAGCGCGGCGGCGAGCGCGGCTTCGCGCAGGAAGGCCTGCGTCGCCGGGTTCCCGGTCACGCGGGTAAAGGTGGAGTCCGGAATCGTGCCGGCCGGGAAGGCGACCCGCACGGCGACGTCGTGGCTGAGGCCGCGCTCGTCCCGCACCGTCAGGGTCGTCGTGCCGATCGCTTTGCCGACGACCGTAACCGTCCGTTCGGTCTGGTCGACCGTTACGTCGATGATGGCCGGGTTGGCAACGGTCACCGTCAGGCTGCCCAGTTCTTGCATCACGCGCAAGGTCTCGCTCTGACCGGGCTGCACGCCCGCGGCGGCCGGATCGACGATGATCGGCGGCGGCGTCGGTGTCTCGAAGGGCACGGGCGTCCCAAGCGCCGAGCCTTCCGGCAACGGCGGGGCCGCGGTCGCGCCCGGTGCCGGCGTGCTTCCTGCGGCAGGCGTCGTGCCCGCGGCCGGCGTGGCGCCCGGAGCCTGCGTGGCGCCGGCGACCGGCGTGCCGCTGGGTGTCGGAACGCCCACCGGTGCCGGCGTCGCGGCCGGTGTGGGGGTGAGGGCTGGTATTGGGCTGACGGCCGGCCTCGTGGTGACGACCGGGGTTGGGCTCGTAGGCGCGTTTATGGTGGCCTGCGGCGCAGCGGTCGGCGGGCGGGCTGTAGAGGCGGCGGGGACCGGAGACGGCGCCTGCGGGTCCGCACCGGCAGGCCGGCCGGAGGCGGCGGCGGCGAGCGCGGCGAGTGCGAGGGCGGCGTAAAACGCAACTGCCGGCCCGCCGTAACGGCGCGCCGGACTGCCGGATCTTCGGGATCGCGGGACCCCGCGCTCCAATGTGCCTCCTAGGGATGGGCGATGGGGGGCCGGGGCCCCCCGGTCATGGCGAATCGGGGACGGGGCATCCCCGCGTGTGTCTGGCTGCCGCGCTAAGCGATCTTGGCTTCGCGCGCAACGGCCGAAGCCAACAGCGTCTTATAACCGACGCTTGGAAACAACACCGTCACGAGGTCTTTCTCCGCCCGTTCGACCGTGCCTTGCCCGAATTTCGGATGCACGACGACGTCAGCGATGCGGAATCCGCTCGTCGTGCGGGATTCGGCGACGGTCCGCACCGCGGCGCGCAGACAGTTGTCGCACTGGCCGCAGGTGTCGCGCTCGTAGTCCTCGCCGAAGTAGTTGAGGATGAACTTTCGCCGGCAGCTGCGCGTCTCGGAGTACTGCAGCATCATCGCGAGCTTGCTCTGATCGTACGACTTCTTCGTATCGTAGTTGGTGAGACTCAGCACGAGGTCGCGGTTCTTGAGCGCGTCGTGGGTGAGCCCGTAACGCGAGCGCGCGCGCATCTCGATGAAGCACGCCTTCTTGAGCAGGGCCAGGACCACTTTGAGCTTGGTCAACGGCAACTGCGAGATCTTGCGCAGATCCGCGAGCGATACGCCGTCGGCCTGTCCGCCGAAGTACTCGAGCGTCCCGAAGACCTTCTGAACGTCTTCGATATCGGGATATTTTCCGGTCAGGAAGTAGTTCTGGACGCGTGTGTCGCTCATGCGATACAGCAGGATGCAGCGCGAAGGATGGCCGTCTCGACCCGCGCGCCCGGCCTCCTGCGTGTAGGCTTCGACGCTGCCCGGCAGATCGTAGTGGATCACGAAGCGGATATTCGGCTTGTCGATGCCGAGTCCGAAGGCGTTGGTCGCCACGACCGCCCGAATCGCTTCACCCATGAACAATTCGTGAACGGACACGCGGTCGTGCTTTTGCAGCTTCGAATGATAGACCGCCGCCGGCAGGTCGAGTTGGTCGTGCAGGTACTTCTGCACTTCCAGCGCGTTCTTGATCGTCGCCGTGTAGATGATGCCCGTGCCGTCGAGACCGTTTTCGAAGAGTCCCTTGAGGCTCTTGAGTTTGGCCGCTTCGCTCTCCGCGCGGATCACTTCGTAGCGGAGGTTCGGCCGGTCGAAGCCCTTGACGATCGTCTTGGTATTCGGGATGCCCAACTGCAGCAGGATGTCTTCCCGGACGGCGGGGGTGGCGGTGGCCGTCAACGCGAGGACGGTCGGGTTTCCCAGCGCCGCGATGGCCTGCCCCAGGGCGAGATAGGCGGGCCGAAAATCATGACCCCACTGGCTGATGCAGTGCGCTTCGTCGACGACGAAGAGCGGCACGTCAATCCCTTTTAAGATCGAGAGGAACTGCTCGTCTTCGAGTTTTTCCGGGGTGACGAAAACGATCTTGATTTCGCCGCGCGCGATACGCGCCACGGCCGTCGCCTCCTGATCTTCCGACAGCGTCGAATTCAGCGCGACGTTATTGCGAAAGCCGCGTTCGGCCAGGACGTCGAGCTGGTCTTTCATCAGTGCGATCAGCGGGCTGACGACGACCGTCGTTCCGTCGAGCAGTAAAGCAGGGAGCTGGTAGCACAAACTCTTTCCCGCCCCGGTGGCCAGGATTGCGAGCGTATCCTCGCCCCGCATAACGCGAGTAACGACCTCTTCCTGGCCCGGGTGGAATTGCGCGAAGCCGAAAAGGTCCTGAAGCCCCTTTTCTAACCGTTCTTTGAGGTTGACTCGCCTTGCCAACGTCGCTCTCCTGCGATGGTTGTAAGCCGCCCTCTGTGGAAGGCGGTATTTCCTACAACGTCCGTACCCGGTCTTCGGTTTCGTGAAACAGGGGCGCTCGGAAGGACGGGACGAACTCGTAGCGCCGTGTCCTTGTATCGTACGTGGCGGCCCAAGTCGTTCGACGACCTGGTCGGACAAGACGCGGTCGTCCGCACTTTGCGGACCGCGCTGACCTCCGGCAAGCTCGCGCACGCGTACCTGTTTTCCGGGCCGCGCGGCAGCGGCAAGACCTCGGCGGCAAAGATCCTCGCACGCTGCATCGATTGCGTCCTCGGTCCGACGCCCGCTCCTGACAACACGTGCGAAAACTGTCGGGCGATGCTGGCCGGGACGGCGCTCGACGTCGTCGAGGTCGACGCCGCCTCCAATCGCGGCATCGAAGAGATTCGGGCGCTGCGAGATTCGGTGAAATTCGCGCCGGCGTCGATGCGCGCCAAAGTCTACATCATCGACGAAGCGCATATGCTGACGCGCGAGGGTGCCAACGCCTTCCTCAAGACCTTGGAGGAACCACCGGCGCATGCGGTCTTCATCCTAGCAACTACCGCGCCCGAAGCGCTGCCGCCCACGATCCTCTCGCGCTGCCAACGTTATGCGTTCCGGCGCATCCCGGTCGCGGTGATGATCGAGCGGATGCGCGAGATCGCCGCGGCCGAAGGCATCGAGATCGACGACGGCGCGCTCGGCGCGATCGCGTACCGGGCCGACGGCGGCTTGCGCGATGCGCTGACGATGCTCGAGCAAGTCGCGTCCTACGCGGGCGGCCCGGTGGACGCCGCGGCGGTCGACGCCGCGTTCGGCGCGACCGGCCGGCAATACGCGCGCGCCCTCGTCGACGCGATCCTGCACGGCGACGCGAGCGCGGCGTTGCGGATCGTCGACGAAGCCAGCGACGCGGGCGCCGACATGTTGGGGTTGATCCGCGGCACGAGCGGCGAGTATCGCAACCTGCTGGTAGCCCGGATCGACCCCGAGTTGCTCTCGCGAGATCTCTCAGCCGGCGACGCAGCCGCGGCCACGGCGCTGGCGACGGCCACGCCGCAGGCCAAGATCGTCCGCGCCTTGCGGCTGCTGGCCGAGGCGCTAGCCGCCGGCCGTTCGTCGGGCAACCCGCGCCTCGAACTGGAAACCGCGCTCTTGCGGCTGATCGTGCAGCACGAGGATCCCACGCTGAGCGCGCTGGCGACGCGCGTCGCGCTCCTCGAGCAAGGCGCCTCCGCCACGCCGCCCGGGCCGTCAACGAGGTCGGAATCTCCGAGCCGTCCGGAGCCGCCGCGAGCCGAGGGGCAGGCTCGGACGGAACCGCCGGCCCGAACGGAGCCACCGCGGCGTGCCGAACCGGCGACCCGCGACCGGACGATCAGTGAGCCGGCGACCCGTGCTGAGCGAGCGCCGCTGCCGGAGCGTGCGGCCCGTTCGGTCTCGGACGACGAACGCCGTCCGCCGCCCGAGAAGGGCGAGCCCAGGGTCGACTCCGCGCCGAAAACGGACGGCGACGCAACGGCAAGCGCGCCGGCGGCGCCGACGATGTTGCAGATCGTCTCGCTCTGGGACCAGGTGAAGCGGCGCGTCGGCGAACGGTACAAGCCGCTGCTCGGCCCGCTCTCGCAGGCAACGCCGGACGCCCTCGACGGCAACACCCTGACGATCGGGCTGACCGAATCGATTCACGAGAGCCTGCTGCGCCAACGCCACGAAGTGCTCGAGTCCGCTCTCAGCGACGTCTTGCGCGTTCCGATCCGGGTGCTGATCAAAACGAAATCGCCGGGCACTCCGGTCCGCGCTGCGAGCAGCGCGCATCGGGCCGCGCCCGAGGCAAGCCCGGCGACGACCGGCGGCGAAGTCGATCTTCTCGCATACGCTCGTAAGAAGCTCGGCGGAACGGAGACGACATGAATCAGGCGCAGATGATGGCGCAGGTCAAGAAGATGCAAGCGGAGATGGCCAAGGCGCAGGAAGATCTGGCCTCGACCGTCGTCTCCGGAACGGCCGCGGGCGGCGCGGTCAGCGTCGAAATGACGTGCGACAATCGCGTGACCGCCGTCAAACTCTCGAAGGAAGCGGTCGATCCGGACGATACCGAGACGCTCGAAGACCTCTTGGTCGTTGCGATCAACGATGCGGTGCATAAAGCGCAGGAGACCTCGGCGAAGCGCATGAGTTCGGTAACGGGCGGCCTGCGCATTCCCGGGTTGATGTAGATCAGCAGCGCGCTCGCCGGTCCCGTTCAGAGCCTCATCAACGAGTTCTCGAAACTGCCGACGG
>Ga0116227_10011273_pt1 | contig 15087 bp, 11 predicted proteins | sample S1TSphgellanicum_FD_89693 | JGI IMG/M metagenome (GOLD analysis project Ga0116227, IMG submission 89693) | Host-associated microbial communities from peat moss isolated from Minnesota, USA - S1T2_Fb - Sphagnum magellanicum MG | ecosystem: Host-associated > Plants > Peat moss > Unclassified... | reverse complement strand
GGGCTCTTTATTTATTCTTAACAAATTATGGCCCATTACAAATTCTAAAAGATGTTGGAACTTGGGGAATTTGTGTGATGCCCTCAGGGTGCACAAAAAGGAATACCCTAACCATGTTGCTTTCTAAGAGCTGGATGGATTGGTCCAAAGAGTTGTGGAAGATACATGCAATAGTTCAAAGCAAGCCAAATCTTTAAGTACAACTTTATGCCCTGACCTTTTTTGAACACATGTATGGCGTTTCACAATTGGCAAATGTGTCCAAAGGCATTGGTTTTTATCTTGACCAATTAATTTTCGCTAGATTGGGGTATCAAGTCCTGGCTAGAATTGTCAAGAGTAGGACAAATATCAGCATCTTTTGAATTGGCCAACATCAATAGGCGAGTTATGCTTTATGGCAGGAACTTTTTTTGAACACATGCAGTGACGTATGGTTTTCTCACAATCGGCAAATGCGTCCAAACATATTGGGTTTTATCTTGACCAATTACTTTTCCCTAGATTTGGGGTATCACATCCTGGCTAGGTGAACGTGTTAAGAATAGGACAAAAATTGGCATCTTTTAAATTGTCGAACATCAACACGCCAATTATGTTCTTTAGTCTAATCTTTTTTGAACATGGTTTCCTCTCAATCAGCAAATATGTGCAAACACGTTGGCTTTTTATCTTGACCAATTCCTTTCCCTATATTGGGGTATCAAATCCGGGCTAGGACAAAAATTGGCATCTTTTGAATTGCCCTCACATCAATAGGCTAGTTGTGCTTTATGGCATGACCTTTTTTGAACACACGTAATTATGTATGGTTGCTCATTGAAACTACTAATGGCCAGTTACTGAGTTTTGACAAATCAGTTATTAATAACCTACCTCGATGACTCAATTATCATCCAGATAGGTTATCAATCTTTAAACACTAATACAAAATAATATAATAATAAAACTTTTATTTTTAAATCTCTTAAACCCTATAACTGGTGTAGATCCAGTGAGTTAACTGGTGGTTCTCAATCAATTATTTGGTAACCTACCCTTATGCAGAACTGATGATTATTACCTGGCACCCCAGAAAAATTCAAAGAAACAAAAACCCAGTGGTTATTTGAAAAAATCAATAACCTGCCAACACTGGTCCAAACACATTGGTTTTGTATCTTGACCAGTTACTTTTCCCTAGTTGGGTATCATGTCCTGGCTAGAATTGTTGAGAATAGGAACAAAATTGGCATTTTTGAATTGCCCAGTATCAATAGCCAGTTATCAAGAAGGACAGGCATGGGCCAAGCTTCATTTGCTAGTAGAAGGTCAAGAGGTATTTTGTTGAATCACCAGCCATCAATTAGGTCACTCAAAAAAAGGTTTCCACAGGTCACCCACCATCACATTACATCCTTACTGCAATTATTTATTGGGCCCAGTGTTTTGTTTTTCAATTTTGTGATGTTGCTCAAGTGGTGATTATCCATAACTTGTTTAGCCAAATTTGGCAATATTCAAAATATGAAATTAAAAAATGTTAAGCACCCTTTCATACTGTAAGCAATTGTGACAATTTTTGTTGCTTTTTGGTTGTTTTTAGGTAGTTTTTTAAAGTTTAAAGTGGAATTTTTCCTAGAACATTCTTTCTCAAAATATTTTTAACAAAATGACAAAAAAATTCCACCAATAAAATCATTGATTGAGTTTTGCCTTTATGCAGGCCTTATGTGCAACCCACATTAAGGAATAAAGTAATTGTCAAAGAAAAAGTCACATAGAAAACCAAATGTTCACACATGCAAGAAACTAACAAATACGAATCCTATCTACATTTACATATTTTGGTTCAATCATAACCTATGCCATATAAATTACCAAATTCATGTTCCACAATATAAGAATTGTGTGTCTTCATCAAAGTTTGTTGATCAAGGTGTAAGGTTAACTGGGTTAGTTAATAATTAAAGGTCCAAGGATTTGATTTAAATTTTGAAGTTTTTTAAATGTAAAAATACAAACATTGTTTTGTTCAAGACATGACTTCTTGTTTGACCCATCCAAGAGACTAAATTGTGCAACCCAATGGATTTAATTTTTGAAGCTTCAAAACACTTGTGAAGTTTTTTGCCTTTATTCTTTGAGAATTGGATCATCACTTTTTGTTCACGATTTTATCTCCTCTTTACCTTCAACAAATTTTGTGGTGTCATTTTTCATGTCAACTACTATATTTCCTCTTCAAAACACAAGGTTTTGGTGTAGGCATGTTCAAAAACCATTCACTTGTATTGTTCCTACTTTAGCTTTGTGGATTGCATGATTCGACAAAATCCCAAGAAGACGAAATGCTATTGTATTTTACCTCATGTGCAAGTTTCACATTGCAAAACATTGAATCTTTTTTAGTGAAATGCAAGAGTTTAACATATATGGGTCTAACTAAGAAAATGGTTAAATTTGAATTGTAAGTTGCTTGGGGACAATTATACCTCATGTGACTCATGTTTCATGTATACATATTTATAGGCAATTTGATGTACTAAATTGTAAGGAGGCATTAAGTATGTAGCTAAAATCATATTAATAAATCTTTGGAATAAAAAAGCCATTGAATATTTTTCATAAATTGAAATTTGGTGGTATAATTATGAATTTATGTCTTTTAAAAAATGGATTCAAAATAATAATTGCATCAACCAATCTCTTCTCTCTTTTATGCATCATATTTTTCAAGTTGAAAGAATTTGGTTTCAGAACAAAGGAAATAGTGCTATGTAGGTGAATTTAACTCTGGTTGACCCTTTGTCAATGAGCTTGACTTTGGGGGTGCCAACAAGTTGTTAGATTGGGTCTACTATTGTGCTTTTTAAAAAAAAATTAGACAAAAATTATGCTATTATTTGCCCATGCCAAAAATGGTGAGGAACACAATCATGAACAAAATTCCTATCCTACCCAACTAAAGAGACGCCTGAAAACCTTAATCTCAAATGTTTTCCATTGTGAGGGGTGAGGGTTGATAGAAATTTTGTCTATGTCAATGCATGAGGTGGGTAGGAGCATGGCAAACATATTTAAAGGAGACAAAAGCTACTTGACAAAGTGGATGTGACAATTTACAAATGCAATTCAACACTCTCTAAGTTGATCATGTATAAAATTTTCACCATTTCCCTCTCTTATCCCATGACACCCTTTGCCCAATTTTTTATTCTTTTTTGCCTATGTAGTAAGTCGAAAGGTCAAGGTTATCCCATGACACCCTTTGCCCAATTTTTTATTCTTTTATGCCTATGTAGTAAGTCGAAAGGTCAAGGTTATCCCATGACACCCTTTGCCCAATTTTTTATTCCTTTTTGACTATGTAGTAAGTCGAACGGTCAAGGTTATCCCATGACACCATCTGCCCAATTTTTTATTCTTTTTTCCTATTTAGTCAGTCAAAAGGTCGAGGATATATAATATTTTAATTTAACCATGTCACAATCGGCAAATGTGTCCAAACATATTGGGTTTCATCTTGACCAATTACTTTTCCCTAGATTGGGGGTATCATGTTCTGGCTAGGTAAACGTGTTAAGAATAGGACAAAAATTGGCATCTTTTAAATTGCCCAACATCAACAGGCCAATTATATTCTATAGCCTAATCTTTTTTGAGCATGGTTTGCTCTCAATTGGCAAATATGTCCAAACACATTGGCTTTTTATCTTGACCAATTCTTTTCCCGTAGAGTGGGGTGTCAAATCTGGGCTAGGACAAAAATTCGCATCTTTTGAATTGCACCACATCCATAGGCTAGTTGTGCTTTATGGCATGACCCTTTTTGAACACACGTAATTATGTATGGTTGCTCATTGAAACTACTAATGGCCAGTTTAGGTTTAAACCTATGATTATCATTCAAAAAAATCATACCAACATCTTCATCACCAAGGGTCCAACAACTCGCTCTCCACAATTACTTCCCATTAACTCAACCAACTCCCACTAATGGTTGCACATAACTTATAGATTCTACTCAAAATTCAGGACAACCCCATATAATGAAATTACATTTGAAGTTTTTACAACATTTCCAAAAGCAATAGAAAAACTAGTTTTCAGATCAGCTAATAGTCAAGTTAGAGCTAGTAAAAATGTCAATAATATCCTCATTCAAATTACAACAAGCTTGTGAACATAACTTTAATTTCATATTACTTGTTTTAATATTTCTTTCTTCCAATCATAAATTTACAAGAAAGATCATAGTAGCGCTTTCTAGGAAATTTGTCATAATTCACTAATATGAGAGAATTTGTACAAACCTCAAATCTAAATCCTTAAAGTCCATCTAAACTTCCATAACATATTGATTATGCATATAAACCAAAGTTTTTTCCAAATAGGCTGCAAAATCATAATACTCAATACAAGGCCATCATGGGGCCAATGCAAATGCTTAGTAACACTTGACCATAAAGTCACATAACCTTTCTTTAAGAAAGTTTAGTTTCAAATATAGGGTAGAATTTTTTAAATGAGCATATTTCAAAATGGCCATGAGGTTCCACTAATATCATGATTAAAAAACCACCACCACTTCCATTTAAGAAGGACAATGTATAACAAAAATTGGATTTGCTTGTTCCACGGCACCAAAAGAACAATTCTCTTGGATTCAACAAGGAAAGAGCTAACAATACAAAGTTGTTTGAATTGCACATGTAAAAAAGCAGCTAGTTGTGTAATGTCTCTGCCCTAAGAATGGACCAAAAATAAATAAATAATTGAAAAGACAAAATGACCCACATGACATGTCATTGTGTAGATTCTCCCCTTAACCCCTAAATGTAAGGGTAGTGCCTAAAAAGTAGCCCATATTGAGCCTGTCTAATGTCAAAGTCAATAAAATCATTTGCTTTGGCATTACATCACTAACCCAATTCTTTATAGGGCCACACCTTTATGCCATGACTACCCATTAGTTGTTTACTTTTTTATTTATGGAAAGTTACCTGTGGGGTAACACGAATGGTTCATGCAGTGTTTTTTATTTGGAAACATTTTGTCTAATTTCAACCGGAAAATATGACTTCGACCTTATACAAAGGATTTCCCATGGACAAAATGGCCCTCTAGATTTAATTTTTTAAAGGTTCCAAATTGACAGTAGGTAGCCAAAAATACAGAAGGATTCTGATCATTTTCTACTTTCATATCTAGTCTGTAGCCAAATGTGGCTAAATTATCATATGGATGATCACACTTCACCTACATCACAAAATTGAAGAAAAAAACCCTTTTTCATGTTTTGTTGAACTTGCCAAAAGTCAAAGGGAATATGAACTCTGTCTAACCTCACTAGCAAATTTTTTACTCATCTCAACATGCCTGCTAGTTAAATTCCCAGGGTGAAACTTACGCTAGTATATTTTTTAGTGTTGTGCGAGTATCAAAACTGCCCTCAAGTATCGCTGGGTATCACCAGATTATCCAGATTATCCCTATTTGATATTTTCAAAGTATGCTGACTGAAATTCTGATCATCAATTCTCACTTGTATGAGAACCAGATGAATGAGAGCTGAATTCAAGGAAAAAAATTTAATATTGAGACCCGGGTGAGGTAAAACCCATTACCCAGGTCAGGTTCTCAAGGTATAGTGTACAAGGTTTAATGCACAATCATTAAACAAGGTTGTGCATGTAATGTACCAGGTTCGAATGACTAAGAGTAATGAAAATATATGTAGTAGCAATGGAGGCCCTCAAGAAAAGGGAATGATAGGATGAAACTCAGATTGGTAAGTTTCAATCCCTCCTTCATGCTCCTGTATTTTTTCTTGCAAGTTTGTTTTTGAATCTCATCCCATGTATGACCAAACTTAAGGTTCGGGTGCATGTTTTCCTCACTTTATGGATAATTATGATTTTTTAATATTTAGAAAAGAATAAAATCAATAATTTGTTTGTAATTCTGATTTAATTTTTTTGTTCGGAACAAAATAATAATCAATTGATGAAAATCATCACATGATAATCGATTGTTCTGAAATTTGTGAGAATCTACATCATGAGAACTGGTTAAATTTTTTTAATAAAAATAGTGATACCGTGACCTGGTGTATATGTTTTCAAACAGAAATAAAAAATGAAAATTGAAACCTTTTATAATCTATTTTGTGAAAACCGAATCCAACAGGTATAAAAAAACTTATGATGCCCAGCCAACACTGATGTATTTGTGACTCATATTAATTAGTTTGGGAACTGTCGAAGTTCTACTTTTTCTTTTGTGATGGGCATCTTTGATTCATTCATCTCACCAATTTAGCCCAAACTCTATACAGTTCCCAATAGAAGCCCACCCCACGCACCCCCAAAATGGAAGTCCAGTGGTCCAAGCTACTTTAAAATTAAAGTGTTGTACATCAAACAGAATATGTAGTGAACTTGATTATAAGCAACAACTGCCCAACAAATCCTTCAAGGGTGACAACATATGACACCATTTATGAAATAATGTCATGATGCACATTTTGTATTGTTGAACTATCTAGTTGGTAATGCAATAAAATAAAAGTGATGAAGATACCAAAAACCTCGACAAAAAAATATTTCACAAAATATAATGACATTGCATGAATCTGATGAGTAAATTTTGATTTGTCTAAACGCATTGAACTTATTACATATTACAAGAAAACTCTATCATAATTCCTTAGTATATGAGCATGAACTCAATAGACCTTCATATCTAATGTCCATTTTGATGAATATTTTGGCAAGGATTATAATATGGGGACATTGATCCGAAAGAGGACTTTTTTGAAAAATGTAGAGCATCAAAATATTAAGATATATACTCAGCATTGGATTTTTTTAATTAAGTTATTTCCTATTGGGAGTGAGGTTTAAATGTGCAATTTTCAAATCTAAGACTCTACAACACTAAGGACGGCTAGAAAAAGTTTTTTCAAAAAAACCTTACAAGGTAGTTTTCATAATTCAAACCATAATGAAATAGGCTATCTTTTTTACTCTAAATGTGTGGAAAAATGTACCTTTGACATAAAATTCTCCCAAATTATCATCAACAACAATATGTGGATTAAAGATCAGACTGGAGAGGGTATGGCAATCTTTTGAATTTAATGAGAAGACAAGATATGTTCCTTGGTTCTACTTTTCAAGTTCAATATGTCAAATTTGTACATATTTGAGGTATGGATCATGTTGGAACTTGACTCTGTAAAAGGTTTGTTTGAAATTTGACTTAATGGGCTCAATCAAAAGTTGGCAAGGGCTGTCAAAAATCACATGAAGGTAATTCATGTGAAATTATGTGGTGATGATTGTTTGATCTAGACAAATGTGATAACCATATAGTGTGATAACATGACTCAATGATTAGGACTAGGTACGAAGAGTTAGAAGTGCATGAAATGGGAAATTTGATTTTTAAAGTGTTTCTTCTAAGTTTCAAGGGCTGCCTTCTTGAACCCATTGGCAATATAGTTCCTTCCTGAGGGTCATGGATAAATGTACATTTTATTATGGCTTAAGCTGGTTCAAGAAGTCCACATGTATGCTTTAATTTGGGCTGGAGATTTTGGGGCACGGGGATATGGCCTGCTTTATGGTATGGCACAAGCCCAAAAATATTGGACCCAATTTAACTTATTTACACCTAATATTTCGGTCAACCTCAGCCCATAAATGTATTTTTCTGAACACAGGGCAAGGAGTGTAAAGATGCTCCAAGACTTGGGCACAAAAAGGCCCCGAACATTTACATAGTACCCCCCTCCCCCTGCATAGGTTGCATATTTTATGAGATAGCTTCCAAGGACAAAGACTTTTTATAAAAAAACTAAAGATAACTTCAAACTTTTAGTCTGAACCAAAAAGTAGACACCCATATTGTTTTGCTAACTGACGACCCACTAGCAGACATTTCCTGAGGAGGATGTTCCTGGCGGAATCACTGACGTCAAAGTGGATGGGTAATCGGACCGCCCTACTACAGAATTCGAGAACCCACACGGTCTTTCAGGTACCACTATGCAACTGTAGTGTGCTTGGAATCACTTTTATGGTCAGGTTCTGCGCCGGAAATACCTGTGCTGCGGTACAAGAGAAGCTATTTCCAAGTTCTATTCACCACTGAATTTTACTTCAATTCAATTTTAAATAGTTAAAAGCATGCCACATCTTTAAGTACAACTTTATGCCATGACCTTTTTTGAACACATGTATGCTGTTTTACAATCCGCAAATGTGTCCAAAAACATTGGTTTTTATCTTGACCAATTATTTTTCCCTAGATTGGGGTATCAAGTCCTGGCTAGAATTGTGAAGAAAAGGAAAAAATAATAGGCATCTTTTCAATTGGCCAACATCAATAGGCAAGTTATGCTTTAAGGCAGGAACGTTTTTTGAACACATGCAGTGATGTATGGTTTTCTCACAATCGGCAAATGTGTCCAAACATATTGGGTGGGTTTTATATTCGCCAATTACTTTTTCCCAGATTGGGGGTATCACGTCCTGGCTAGGTAAATGTGTTCAGAATAGGACAAAAATTGATATCATTTCAAGTGCCCAATGTCAACAGGCCAATTATGTTCTGTGGCGTAAACTTTTCTGAACATGATTCGATCTCAATCGGCAAATATGTCCAAACACGTTGGCTTTTTATCCTGACCAATTCTTTTTCTGTAGATTGGGGTATCAAATCCCGGCTAGGACTAAAATGGGCATCTTTTGAATTGCCCCACATCAATAGGCTAGTTGTGCTTTATGGCATGACTCTTTTTGAACACGCATAATTATGTATGGTTGCTCATTGAAACTACTAATGGCTAGTTATTGAGTTTTCGCCTGATTATGAACTCAGTTACTAATACCTACCAGCAGGTTATTGATCTTTTGATAACTTATTAAATTGATATCTGTCTGGTATTGAATTTTCAAATTTTAATAACCTGTCTTGATGACTGAATTATCATCCAGATAGGTTATCAATCTTTAAACACTAATACAAAATAATATAAGAATAAAAAATTTAGTTTTAAATCTCTGAAACCCTATAACTGGTGTAGATCCAGTGAGTTAACTGGTGGTTCTCAATCAATTACTTGGTTACCTACCCTTATGCATAACTGATGATTATTACCTGGCACCCCAAAAAAATTCAAAGAAAAAAAAACCCAGTGGTTATTTGAAAAAATCAATAACCTTTCAACACTGGTCCAAACACATTGGTTTTTATCTTCACCAGTTACTTTTCCCTAGTTGGGTATCAGGTCCTAGCTAGAATTGTTAAGAATAGGACCAATATTGGCATTTTTTAATCGCCCAATATCAATCACTAGTTATGAAGAAGAAGAAAACTCGCATTGAACAAGGACAGCCATGGGCCCAGCTTCATTTGCTAGTAGAAGATCAAGAGGTATTTTGTTGAATCACCAGCCATCCATTAGGTCACTTAAAACAAGGTTTCCATCGGCAATCCACCATCACATTACATCCTTACTCAATTGTTTATTGGGCCCGGTGTTTTGTTTCTTCAATTTTGTGATGTTGCTCAAGTGGTGATTATCCATAATTTATTTAGCCATATTTGGCAATATTCAAAATATGAAACTAAAAAATCTTAAGCACCATTTCATACTGTAGGCAATTGTGACAATTTTTGTTGAGTTTTGGTTGTTCTCAGGTATTTTTTAGTTTTTATGTGGAATTTTCAATAGAACAGTCTTTCTCAAAATATATTTCACAAAATGATGAAAATTTTCCACCAATAAAATCATTGATTGGGTTTTGCCTCTATGCAGGCCTTGGTGATGTGCAACCCACATTAAGGAATAAAATACTGGTCAAAGAATAAGCCACACCGAAAACCAAATGTTCACACATTCAAGAAACTCACAAATACTAATTTTATCTACATTTACATATTTTGGTTCAATCATTGCCTATGCCATATAAATTACCAAATTCAAGTTCCACAATATACAAAATGTTCACATGTGCAAAAGCATCCTGAACAGAGAGCAACATTCTTATATTTGGGTTAGATCTAACCTTATGGAACATAAAGTGCCAAAATTGAGGATGGTGTATCATGAATTTTTGTACTACATAAGTTGTAGAGCACAACCTTCATCACTTGGCACTACATCTGTGACAATATAATGCTCAGTACAACATTTCATCAGAAACAGTGCTTTTTTTTCCCCAATTGTATGATGTAGCTGAAGTGGTGATCATCTATAAGACGATTTAGCCAAATTTGACAATAACAAAGTACAAAAGTAAAAAAAATTAAATATAAATTTTTGGCTGCCTACTAGAACTTAATATACAATCTGGCAATTTCAGCAAAAATCCACTCGAGGAAAACAAACAAAAACTTATTTTTCCACGATTTCAAAAAACCTACTCTAGAAAAGGCTCACCCAAAAAACAAAAAACTGTTCACAAACATTGCAATTGCTGCAAATGCAATTAATGTGTAACACCCATGTTTGGCAAAGAGGCTCTTATTTATGGTTAAAGCCTTTGTCACTCACCACTCTCTGTACCACCCACACAAGAGAGAAGTGAAAACAGGTATCAGATCATGTGATTTAGTTCTTGGCACAATAACATTGTAACATTATCCATAATGCACTAACATTGCTTGGCAATGATAGCCAGATGGATCACAGCTAAGACTGGAGGCAACATAAGTCAAGTAAGAGCATAGCACCAGAAGTGGAAGAGGAGTTAGAGGATAACATAGTAGCACCTAACACTGTGAGTAGTGACTCGTGAGGGGACCCTGAAAGGAGCCCTACTATGAACCTTTATAACTATCATAGCCTACTTGGGCATGCAATCACTTGGGAATGTATGAATGCAGTAACTGTATAAGTTTATTTCAAATATGATGCAATATAGTTTTTGTTTAAGATTAGAATCCATTTGTTTAGGAGGCGTGGATAAGTGGACCTTAAAGGCAACCATGATATTAGAAACAGTTTTTTTTTTTTTTCTCATCAATGCTTTTAAAAATCAACTAATTTAAAATCCCAATTTGAGCATATGTGACCACCCAGTCCTTTTTTTTCAATTTTCTCATGTTGTTCCAAAAGTGGCAATCACCCACACGAGGATTTAGCCAAATCTACCTACTAGAACAATATAGAAATAAAAAATCTAAGAATCTTATGCATATTGGCAGATCATAAAACTTATTAGTTAAATATGTTGATTTTCAAAGAAGAAAGCTAAAAATCTACCCAAATCATTCAAAAAGCTTGGCAATTTCATAATTTCTTCCTCTAAATGTGATGATTTTTTTGTAAATTTTCCAAAAAGTTCCTTTGATCATGTTGCTTGGGTCATTTATTTAATGCCTAGTCGCCAGGGAAGCAAAGTCACGATTCTTTCTTTGGACATTTCTTTTCTGGAAAGGACAGCAACTCTTGCTCTTATACTTACCTGCAAATGCTTCAACAACTGTTGTTTGTAGCTTCAGGTCATCTCATGCTCTCATGGATGAATAGTCGAAATTGGACCCCAAACTGTACATGAAATGTAATAGTGAACTCCTGCCACATTCAATTTGGGCTTGTACTTAACACGTGTTCACCCATAGCAGTAAAATGGCCTGCAAAGTATGTTTTGGTTGAAAAGTAGCAGTCCAATTAGTGTGAACTCAGTTTGAGCCTGTAAATAAACCCAAGACATATATTGCCCTTCAAGAGAGCAGGAAAAAGCAAAAAATTAACCATAAGGATTGACCCAGGTGGTGAAAATGTTGCGTGAGTATATTTTTCACCCAGATATACCAACTGGGTACAGATAAGGTATATTATTTGTCTTAACTTACTTATCTCAAATCAACATATTTTAATGAAGTGCATATCCAATGGTATGTAAATTTGAAATTTTATACCTGAATCATAATCTTGGATATGAATAAGAAATACCATACCCAAAGCTGAATATGTTTGGGCATCCAGGTTTTAAAATTATGATAAATATGACTTAAACTAGGTAGTCCTACTAGTTCTTTTCTGCGTCCTCTTTTTTCTGCATTTAGGATTGGCCCATCACAAGAAAAAATAAGAAAAAACTGAAACTTTGGAAGCTCCCCAAAATATGAGTTTGCATGTGAAGATTAAGGATCTTTCCTTTAGCAAGCTATTGAGTTGAAAAGGTGAAAACTTTGGGCAAATCATACAGGTCAAAATTGAGGATTGTTTGTTAACATGTGATAAAACTGCACATATTAAAACTTAGGAGTGATAAGTGTGTGGAAAGGATATATCTCAAGTGAGAGACTCCTCTCCTTTGAAAGGCCATAACTTTCACTTGGCTTAACAAAATTAGATGATTCAAAAACGTATTGGAAAGCCCAAAGATCAGTTACAAATTATCTTGAAGCTTCATCATCAACCAAGTGTCAAACATGATGCCACTCTCATTTCATACATTAAATGTCCACGCATAAATATGTTTGCCCAAGTCAAGGATGATCAAACACTTTGATGTTTTCATTTTCACATTGGATTTGACCTCTGAAATTTGTTTCAAAATTTCCAAAATGCGAATACTTTCTTTCATTTGACATAAATAAATAAATACCCATTTTCAAACCAAAAAAAGGGTTACCTGTGAGTGCTGGATGGGAATTTTTTTAATGTTAGTGCATGAGGTGGGGGTAGGAACATGGCAAACATATTCACAATCACATAAATAGGAGGTGACAAAAGCTACTTGACAAAGTGGAGGTGATCGAAATGATTGAGCACTTTCTCATAGCCATTTTTCACCATTTGCCCAAAAACTTATTTTATTTACCTATGTAGCTAGACCAAATGCCAAGGTTATATAATGTTTTAATTGACAGGCGTCCATCTTGTGATTATTAGTTTTAGTGATTGGTGAATCAAAGAGCCCCCCCCAACCCAAAAAAATGAAAAACCCTTTGCATGCACCCTCCACAATTAACTAATATTCACCATAGTAATATAACATCACCATTGAGATTGAAATCAAGCAAACCTAAAATTTATTAAATTTAAATGTTTATATTTTTGCAATAAATCTCTTGAGTATATATATGTTTGTATGTTGTAGGTTTATATTTGAAAATGATGAAAACATGATATTTTTGTGACATGGAAAAATCATTTTGTAACCAAAAGAAAATTGATAAATTTTGTGACAAAGAGATGTTCTAAAATGGGAAAAAACCTAATTCGTTTGCAATGAGTGTCTCCTTCAAAAATAGAAATGATGATTGTAAATATGTTCCACTATTAATAAAATAATGAAAAATATAAATAACATCAATTTGGTGATAATATTATTTTGTAAACAAATTATGCATTTGGGAACCATTGTGAACATTACTTGTTTTTGAAAAGAAATTGGATTGGGTAGTATATAAGTTGTTTGTTACTTGTACCTTGGTCATGTACTGATGAGATGAAATAAAATTATTTGAATAAAGACAAATTTTTAGATGGTTGCTAGTTTACTTTGTTGATGAAAACCTTGATTGGAAAAATGCACTATTGCTAGTAACTCTATGAACTTTAATATTTATGTGAAAAAAGAAAACACTTCTAGACACAAAAGCTCAAGCTTGAGCCTTCACATCATTAAATTACAAATATTGGCAATTGTTTTTTCATTACTAAAATTTTCCATGCCTAATATATGATTGTTGTATGCATTGTAAAAAGTCACCCATTTGAAATTCATGTATTGGAAAATAAACTTGTATGGCATGTCTCTCTCCAAGGCCCACATGAATTAGATCTATCACACAAATTTGAAGGACATAACTTAGAACTAATGAAAATAATAGTTTAAGAAACAAAAGCGCAAAAAGGAGAAACAATTAAATTTGATCAAAGAAAAGAAATTCACACATGCAATTGGCAAATGTAAGTGGGCCTATGTAACATGTACATACATAAATTGGTAGTGGCCACAATGATCAAACTATAGTTACTCCCCTTCCTCCATTTACATATATAAAACATGAACATGTTTCGTAAGATCATTTGTAAAGACATTGAACAAGTGGCACTCCAACTTTCATCTAAACAATAATTCATTTAAGGTTTAATATGATTGGTTTGGAATGACAATAATTTGATGCCTATTGAAAGAAAGGTGGAAAACACAATTTAGGTTGCAATGACCATTTTTTAAGTGTTTTAAGGTTGCTATGTCACACATGATGACTTGCATAAAAATGTATGGTTGCTTGAAATTTGCTTCCACATTAGACTTGCTTGTATTCCTTCTGCTGACAAACCGAATAGTGGGATACAAGGTGTTGTCAAGTTACAACAGGTGAAATCCAATAATTAGTTTTTTTTATGAAAAATATGTTTCTAATTACATAATTGACTCTTTCACCTCACAATGTCCCCCATAGTGTAGCTTAATTTAATGTCCACATCCTAGATTTGAACCGCTTACTTCTTATTAGAGATGTCATCATTGTTGTAATGAGGTTCACCATTATTATGATAGCCATAGGTGTACCATGTTGGATTCCCACCTTACCACAATGTAAAATTTGAAGTTTTCATGATTAAATCCGATGGTAACAGTCGTACTGAAATTGTCCTTGACTTTGATCTCAAAGTAGTAAGACAATGTTTGGTTGTTCCATGTCATTGGTTGATAGTTGAGACGTTTGAACACCCAACACCAATGAAGACTACAGCGCACATCTACAGTCCCAAAGGACTCAAATACTCCAGGTGAGGTAACAGTCGTACTTTGAGATTTGGTAGTTAGTGATGTAGCCCAAGGGTGGCTCCGACCAACTCTGAAATGTAATCCCAGCTATGAGGCAGCCCAACAAGAAGTACATTGGGGGTTCTCTAGATGGGGTTCCAAGAAAAGATTGTGGGAATTGGTAGTTGGTTTCATATGGCAACGCCAACTCCAACAAGGGGTGTGTCACACCGTGGCCTTGCCATTTGCATAAAAAAGTATCTTAAAGCAAAAGAAGAATTATGAAAACTCAACTATTTCACCATGTGAAAATATAATCTTCAAGAAATCTTTGAAAAGAAACCAAAATCCTTCAATATAT
>Ga0116227_10011271_pt1 | contig 15089 bp, 6 predicted proteins | sample S1TSphgellanicum_FD_89693 | JGI IMG/M metagenome (GOLD analysis project Ga0116227, IMG submission 89693) | Host-associated microbial communities from peat moss isolated from Minnesota, USA - S1T2_Fb - Sphagnum magellanicum MG | ecosystem: Host-associated > Plants > Peat moss > Unclassified... | reverse complement strand
TTTTTTGGAGTCAATGTAAGTTTTGGAAAAAAAAAAATGTTATAAAATTGTATCTCAACTTTTGCTTGATTTAAGGTTCAAATTGATTAATTATCTCTAGTTAAACATCATTCACACCTAATGTTAAGTCATTGGTAAGTTAGTGTTAGGATTTTCTCAATTTGGCATGCATTCATGTATAAGGTATTAAATAATAGAAATGATGACATGGAATTTGGCTTGACACCTGATGTTAATTTAGTGGTAGTGCATTTGTTAGTTAACATTTTATTTCATGAAAGGTAGGTGATGTCACAATTTAGCAACAAAATTATTGTCAAAAACCATAGATTTCATGCAAGATAAACAATGTTACATGTAATGGTTGTCGAAGGTTTTGAGCTCAATGTTATGCACTACAAATGACAATCACATGTGTAAATAGCACACACACCTTGCATGGCTTTTGTCCTCCCCCCCTTGTAAACCTAAACATTAATGAAAAATAACTTGTAAGAACACATGTGCATTCAATTTCACAATCAAGTTCAATTGTGCATTCAGAATTTGCAATTCCAACAACTTCTAGTAGTATATATTATAACATTATATTTTCAAGCTTGCTACAATGTGTATATATTTGGCACAATCATTAGTATTTTTGAAGCTATCAATAAAAAGATGAATGTTAAAAAGAATAAATTGAATTTCTCTTCGATTCCTCTCCATTTTTAAACCACCAATGTACCTATCTACAAATCTACAAATCCCATTATTTATCTGTAGTTATTTTCCATTGTGCTCTTCTTGAAAGCTCCATATGCATTTGAACATTTCTAATGCATATGATACACACGTTAAACATATTGTTTACAATTTCATTTGATGCACACCCCTAAGAGTCCTATTTGTAACTACACATCTTTAAGAGACATATTTGCAAATGCATCATTTTGGGTTAAAAACCTATTTGGAATTGCTTTTTATTCACATTGTTTGTTTTAGTCATTGCATAAAGACTATGAAAATAATTCACAAACCACAATTTGTGTACAAATTTCATATCTTTGTTGGCATCTTTACAAGATGCCATTCACAATGAATTTGAAACTAGTTCAATTGTTAAAGGAAAAAAATTTATATTACCATTGCACAAAGTGGACAAGAGGAAGTGTCATTGTAAGATAGAGTGGTAGCATAGGGCTGAATGATTAGGATTGGTTGAAATTTTGAATTCATATCATGGCCATAAATTAAAAAGGATTTATGGGAAGAATTTTAAGTTGGTGATCATTAGGACATTGAGTTTTTTTAAGGATGAGGATAAGCTCATGATAGGAGTTAAAGAGAATTTTTGATGGAGAAAAATATTCGTATTACATTGTATTTTGTTTCCTCTTTTTTGTTTTCAATTTCATATAGTTTGAATTATTTTTTAGATTATTGTAGATGTTCTATTGTTACATATATGGATTTGCAAATGAATTTTGTTTGGGTTTACTATTTAATTTTTTGTAGTTGGTTAATATCATAGATTTTGAATATCTACATAATAATATTGAACCACAAAATTAAACAATAAACCAATGTTAGAAAATAACATTTAACATCAACAAAAAATTTGCAAATATACAACCCAAAATTTTGATTCCACCATTGAGGTCCAGTTGAGGAAACCATGCCAAGCCAATTTGGAATGTGATGAGTTTTTGAAACCAAACAAAATGAGCACATCAAAGTTTTTGACAAAGTGGATGCATGACACAACTTCAAAATTGTTGTTACAAAATAGAAGAAGATATTAGTGGTTGTTATAAGCAAAAGTTGTTGACAACATTTCAAGAATGGTCTTTGCATGCAATGATGAACGGGGATCCATTTCAAGAAATTTCAAAAAAGATTTTTTTATTACATGTTAGGAATTGGACACAATGAACACTAATGGGCATTTAACTTTCAAAGTAAGACCACTCTTCATTTACTTCATCACTTTGGTCATGAATTTTATGACGTGATACATGGATTCATGGGGAACAAATCAACCTTCAAAGTACCCCATGTTAAAGATCTAATTAATTATTAAAAGGCCAATATGAAAGAATTGAACTTACATTGTTGAAATTCCAAGGGATTGGACTCAAAAGCTTTCCCATATAAAGGATAATCAAAACCATTGCAACATCTCAATAACATTGCTAATAAGTAAAAAACTTAGTGCATTTATTAATAATTGTCAAAATTTTAGAATATTCAAATTGGGGTTGTCAAAAAAAAATTTATCCCAAAACATTAATTGTTTTGACAAACATTTGTTGATTATTGATCATGGACATAATAGTTTAAATGTTCATCTTTCAAATATAATTATATAATAAGTTAATATTAAAAATGATTCAAGCCTTCATGACAAATATCCAATGACACTTTGCCACATGACACATTTGATTCAAAATATCATATTTATACAATGTATTTTACATGGTAAGCAAACTTTTGAATTTTGCCATTTTTGTTCTGCCTTAGTTTGCTTTCACATGTGTTCCATGGATGCACAATGTATATAAGGTAAATCACATTAGTTCTTGAAATTTGTCATCATTATTTCCATTTCATCTATGTTTGGTCAATTAGATCATATTTCAAAAAACATGTTGATAGCATGCACAACTTCATGAGTAACAAAAAATGTTGTAGATTTTTTCACAATGAATAATTAAAAGTGGATGAAAAAAATTACATTTTGTGCTAGTTTATGAATTACACATGCCACTCTAATTTCCATTGAACTTAACATGTGGTATTATTTTGTATCATGGTTGACAATTAGAACTCAATCATATATACATGTGGAAAAACATTTCTTTTGTCATCTCGAAGTTTTCAACCCAATTCTTGTTGTCATATTCAATCAATTGGAATTTATAGAACCAAATAGTGGATCTTGCTTTCACTAAATAAACCCAAGTCGAGAGATAAAAATTTCAAAGCATTTAACATTGGGTTTTCAATTAAAATTATAATTACAAAAACATAAGTGTTAAGATTTTTTTCAAGAGTTGTTTCAAAATTCAAAAATGAAGTCAACTTTGCAATAATCACATTTTGAAAGATTTAATTTAACCAAAAATGCAATACGCCTATTAACAAGTAGAAATATCTAAACTAGTTAGTTCCATGGGCCTCCTAATAACTAATAGTTATTAATAGTAGACTTACTATTCTTTACCCAAGGGGTGAAGCTAATGGGATTAAATAGCCCAAGTTAGTGAGTGATTGGAGGGTAATCCACCCAATCATCTAAGAGATTTTAAAGAAGGGATTATGATAAAAGCCCAATTTTCTAGGGGTCAATGTGGGCTTTGTGTGATTTATGGGGAAAAAGGATTGGATTAGAAGAAGTGTTGGGGGACTTCTATGTCATTTGATACTTTTGTAATGGGATGTTGGAATGAAAGACTCTCATGAAAAGGTGTTTGAGGAATGGAAAAAAGATGCATGGACTTGGTGTGTGGTTTTAATGGAAGATGGTTGAAGGACTTGAGTTTTTTTTGTGTGTGTTGTGTCTCTATTTTGCTAGCAAGTGTAGAAAATAGGATAGTTGGAGGTCATATAAGTAAGTTTACCCCCCTTAACATGGTAGTTTACATTGTTTCTAAAATAGAAAGTAAAAGGTATACCATTTCAGTAACCTTTGGAAGGGTAAATGGTTAGCTACCACAAGAAGGTAGTAGTTTCTATTGGGGGTAGAAATTAAAGTGAGAGAATAATCAAGTAGTCGTTTGTAGATTGAAGGGTTTTACTATAGGTGGTAGGCACTGGCTAGGAGGGAATACACTAGTTGCATATGGTAAAGAGCAGAGGGGAAACCTCTCGAGGTGTTGTAGGTAGCAAGTAGAGCCACTAAAGGGTTTGCAGGCATGGAGGAGATGGGACAATAGTGGTAGAAGGTCTACAAACCCCCACATAATAATATTTAAAGGTGTAGAAGGTATTGTAGTCCATTGGAAAATAGTCACCTTTGGGGGTTTGTTATTTCCCATGTTGCCCTTCTTTACTTTTCTTCCCGACCTCCTTGGATTAAACTAGTTATAAGAAGGTAGGTTTGTTCTTAGACAATAGACCCTTACTTTCTTCCTTTGTTCTTTGTATGACTTCTTACTTTCTACTTGAAGAGATGTAGTAAGGTAAGTTAGTGAGGGTAGTTCTTTCAGTCGAGTAATAAGGTGTTGACCTTGTCCCTTTGGTTTTATCCCTTGGAGGATAGTAATGATTAGGGGTCATAATTTCACCCCTTAACAACGCCCATTACAAGAAAATTAGTAATTTTAATTCTGTTGATCATGAGTTGGGCAAGAGAAAATAAAAAGATAGTGAAATAATGTGAAATCAAATAGATAATAAAGAAATAAGATCTTGAAAATAATTATAACCCAAAATAATTGCAACAAAATTGCCACAAAAAAGGTTGGAGACATCATGTGAAAAGTTGGTGAAGATTATGATATTGTCACATAAAAAGATTACATGGATTTGATTTTGCATGAGTTGCAATGGCATGGACAAGCAACCAAAAAACAATGGAGCAACAATACTAGTGTAAATTTGAGGACAATGGTGAATTGTGAAAAGCTGTTGCATAAAGATAATGAAGAAGAATGAAAAAAATACAATGGCAAAGTGATGTAACAAAAAAAGAGAACAAAATTGATGTTGTGAGATTGAAGAGAAATGGCAAATCAACAGAAGTTGCCACATAAACAATGCAAAATGGAATGATTTGAAGGTGTTATGACAACATGTGATGCAACAATGTCATTGCAAGCAATGATGCAAATCAAGAAAAAGATAGTAATACATTTTATTAATGTGAATTGACAATGATAATACGCATCCTTAGTCTTATGTAAATATCTTGCTTTGTGTGAACATTTGGCAATTGTGTTAATATGTTTTTAGATATGTTAGAGGTAGGAAAATTCATGACATGTCACATGTCAATTTATTAACAAACACCTTAATGTTGAGATGATTTAGAAATATATACCTAATATTAAAAGTGCATTTAACATCTAAAAACATCTCAATCACAACATGAAAATGGTATGTATAAACTATTTTGGATGAATGTGGCTTTCAAATAGTGCGAAATTCAATTTGAACCTATAAATATGCCCAATATACAATGATGTTGAAAAGGATGAAAAAATGAAAAATGATTTTTTTATTGGTCAACCATAATTATTGGCCCAAGTGGTGACATTTAAGTAGTCTGTCACTTTATACTATTTAATTTTTCATGTTCATGAGTGAGAATGGGAGAATAATTAACATTGGATGTTGGATGTAAAAAACATTAATACAAGTCCAAATAGTGGATGTGGGTGGAGATGCTCTTACATTCCATGCCTAAAAAGTACTATACATAAAGGTATGAAATGTGATATAGTCATTCTCTCCATGACAAATCTCATTTTTTGAACACAAAGTTGGTTGTGGGCAAAAGCTTGTAGAAGTTTTCATATTTTTTAGGTGGGGATGGAGAAATAATTAGCACTCTATTTAGGATGTGATAAACATTAGTAGAAGCCCCAAAATTTAGGGGTTGTAGGTGAAGATGCCCTAAGTAAGAGTCAATATCCAATAGACCCCCAACCAACCCCAGGGCTTTTTTCCAACCAGAAGCCTCAATAATTGGGTATGACAAAGCTTCATTCAACCACACTCATTACCAACTATGATGCACTTTGCCTTTGGCATGCACCTTCATGCACAGAATGTGTGTCACCTTCAAAACCATATGGACAAGTCATCCAAAGAGTGGACATAAAAGATCTTGGACAAATTGTTGTCCAAAAGACTTTGTAATTCTAGGGTTTCCTTTACACTAGAGACTGAGAGAAGGGCTTTAAAATTTATTTTTTTTGTGGAAAACCATCAATGTGACTTCAATATTTTGGGGTGTAGTGCAAAATGGTGATTTTATTATTATTATTATTATTGGGGTGAATGACCTCACTACTATGCTCTTCAATTAGAGATTTAACAAGAAACCCTTTGGAAATATGTGGGGCCAAGCCATGGTGACTACTAGTATTTTAAAAAAAGCTTCATTTCACACTTTCATCATAGAATAACCCTCCTTTACCTCATATCAGCTAGTAAGGTGAAGAGGATGACTTTTAGGTACTTGAGGAGCACCTAGGCAATCAAGAAGATTTACAATGGTGCAAGTAGACACCACATGGCCATAAGCGCCCCCCCTTATGGAGGAATGCTATGAACATATTTGCAAGCCATCTGACCCAATACCTCATGACAACATCAATGGTGTTCAAGCCCTAACCCTAAATCATGCTCTTTGATGACCCTAGCCCTCACTTAGGAGGAAACCATAGGTTACATTCTAGAGGTTAGGTGTGATTTGGTGCCCTTCACAAATTCTGCATTTGAAACTCGGCTCCAAAATGGCATTTTCCTCACAAAATTAAAATAGGCCATGTTGTCTAATGAAAAAGAAGTGCAATTTTGCTTTTGATAGCTGAAAATGAAGTGTGGACCAAGAGGCTATGAGTATGGAAATACAAGATCCTGCATCGGAATCGGCAAGCCTTGGTCACATCTAACTACGGTTAACGCTGGGGAGTGGGCAGGGTTTGGCGAAGCTGGAATTAGCAAAGTCCTGCCCTGCCCTGCGTGCCGTGTAGTACACTAAAAGGTGTAGACTTAAGACCAAGGAAAATGTGGATGGATGAAAAGTGAATTGCACGGAAAAGTTGACTTGAATGTTTACTTATTGTGGAGATGTTTATAGTTACTATGGCTCACTATTTCTTCATCATACATGGGGGACTTTTTACAGGGTTATTGTTTGCTTTTCTTTTTCCCTTTAATTTTGCCCTTTTTTTTGTCTTGCATGCTGAATAACTAGCATGTTGTTACTACAATTCCCAGGAATCAAAAGTAGTGAGCCAACAAAAGAGCAATTATAGCTCCCCACTACCCATCATAGCCAATTTGAAGGCTCACCTTCTCCATGAGTGTAATAAGGACCCACTTTAGTTGTTGAGCTGACTCCTAGGTTAAAAAGGAGGGAGGACATTAAGGGTGAAATTTTGTGGGGCATGTGAAGGGCTCACGTTACCCATCATCTCTCTCCAAAGGCGATTCGGGTTTCAATCTCTTAAGGGTTAGGCTCAATTGCGTCATCCTCATGGTAGTGCCAATGAGAGTTGAGAGATTTATATTTGAATGTATGAGCACGATGGCTAACGTTAACCATCGCACCATCATCCACTAGATGCCCGATATGACTCACTTGTGGATGAACCACAGCTGGGTTAATATTTGGTTCCACCTTGGTGACTCTTTTTTTGTAAGAAGTAGGTTCTACATATAAATAGGTAGGTAGGAAAATAGGTGACTACTAAGTAAGTAGATAGTTTATACATGGGTAATGGCTGCTTTTACTACCTACTTACAGCCTCCAAGCTGGGTTGCTTGTAGATAGGTAGTAAAATGAAAAACTTGAGTTAACCACCATGGTTTAGCTAGGGAATCGAAACCCAACAGAAAATTGTTTCCTGATCACTTACCATCCATCTATCCATCATGGTGTGATGGTGAGTCGATTGTTCGCTCTGGACAAACATTTCATCCCAATCACAATTGGACTAGAACATTCTAATGGTTTTCTGGGATGAATGACACAATTACAAGGACTTTTGATTTTGAATGAAAAATAAATAAAATTAAATATGTGCATATATTTAGTGAGCAATATATCATTATAACATTCTTTGAAGTTATGGTTTTCACATCATTCATTAGATGATTCCTAAAGCTAAAATGGCAAACAACATTTGAATGAAGATAGAGATGTCAACCAATTATAAAGGATCAAATTACTAATGAACTATTAAATGTACTCCTTTCCCACCATCTAATAGTCCCTTAAAAGTCTTTTAACATCAAATTGTGGGATTAAAAGACATGATTGTGTGAAATGTTATGCTCATTAAATAACATCGATACAGTAGTTACCTTGGCCACTTCAACACATTTTTGTTGAATAATTCATTAATTAATTGTGAGGACTCCATTTTGACAAATGATATATTCTTAAATATTTCATCATATTCTTTATTTTCCTTTGAAATTTTTTTGTGGATAATTTGGGAAAATTTCAACATTTCTGAAAATAATATAATTAGTGTACCCATGTATGGAAAAAACATCATTAATATATAGTTATACTTTGCCCTAAAGCTTATAAAGGACATACTTTTAGTGAAACTTTGCCTAATACAATAATTCTAGACCACCAATTCCATAACTAAAATAAATCCAACATCAAATTAGATTTTTTTTTGACCTAAATCCATCATGAATTGGCATTTGACCTCCATCCCCATCATAGCAATGGCATATAATGCTATTGCATTGACAACAAAAACATTTGGCATCCTTTTGACAAAGTTGGGATTTAGAACCACAAATGGAGATGGGACTTACTATAGGGAGTATGAATATCTTAGTCTAGGGCTATCCAAATCCCAATGGTGTTGTTTATTTCCTTCTAAATCATGTTTTCCTACCTTTGAATTTGTATTAGATGTGTGCTTGAAGTTTTGCAAATATAATTTCATTGACTTTTTGTTCTAATAGATGTACATATTGCAAGTTTTCATCTGTAACACTTTTGCCCTTCGAATCTACACACTTATTACAAACTTTTACACACTTGTTCTATAAACTCACAATGGTTGCATTAAGAAGAATAATCTTTTGCCTTTTGTAATTGGACCCTAGAGTTGGCATTGCCTCCATGATTTTCATACAAAGTGAGATGGAGGGTTAAAGGAACTTTAAAGGAAGTGAAAGAAACAAGAGAAATTCAACTAAAGCATAGTACTTCCAATGATGGTCATATAAGGTTATCCCAAGGCAAAGGGTTTTTTTCAATTGCAATGTCTTTTTACACTACTTTAGCTTGATAGTGGAAAACTCATTTGGATTCAAATGATCATGTGTGAATGGAGACATTAACCCTATTGGGTGCCTTATAGTGTGAATAGGCAACCATTCCCTCATTCATTATCAACACCACAAAAGAGAGATTCACTAGTTTGGTAAGTCATGCCTACCCTTTGAAAAGAGGCAATAGCAATAAAGATAGGCTTGAAAGGTGATTTCATCCTCTAAAGAGATTCTAAATTTTCATATTAATTTCTCATTTATACACATATTGTGAGCTATAGCATTGAGCCCTAGAATACCAGGCCCATGAGTGATCACAACCTTGGGAAAATGCTTGTGAATTCAAAATTTGGTTGTCATACCTTATTACTACCTTGGCAGCTTGAACATGGGTTATATTATTTTCAGAAATGTTGAAATTTTTGGAATGTTTTTTTTTCAAATAACTTGTTTAGAAAGGAATTAATGAATTTCTTTTTTAGAAGGCAATTATTGAATTTCCAAGAATATTTTATTTATCAAAAGGATAATTTCAAAATTAATTGATTATTTGAGAAGCATGTGTCTAAGGTGCCAAAGTACTATGGTAGACGTTATTGCTAATTGCAAAGTGAGTGGTTGAAAGGTCATTAACTGAATAATATTTTCTTTTGATTTTTTTATAATGATGTACCATACATAGTTAGCAAGCATCCAAAGAAAGATTTACCATTAGTTTGATGAGTGGTTTTTAGAAAATTGTCCAAATAGTAGAAAGAGGGTGAAAACATTCCCCAAAACTAAAAAACTCAATCAAAATGTGACCAAATTGTGTTACCCAATATTCATTATTAACCTATGCATTTCTTTGTAGGGTAAAGCCCCAAGGTGAGCATTTAGGGTTTAAGCCCCTTATTTAGGGTTTAGGGTTTAGGGGCTAGGCCGTGGTGATATGGAGCCTCCCACACCTAGAAGGGATATGTACACACATAAGGTGCCCTACAAATACTCTAGGACATTTCTCTGAATGCTTTCTTTAATACATATATACTCGTGGATGCTTCTTGTTTTCGGGTAAGGACCCAGAATGGGGCTGTTCTGGGAATGAGGACCTAGTGTAAGGCAACAAGAGCTAAGCACAGGACCAGAATTCCCAGAACAGGCCCCTTTGAGGTCCTTACCTGATGTAAAGTGGCAGGTAGGTGAAGCCCGTGACTCCTGTCAAATTTTTAGTTTAAATTGTTTCTCCTAATAATTTTAATTTTGATTGAAAAAAATGTAAAGGCTGGCTACTATGGACACTAAGTTTTTTTTTTTTTTTGGGTGGAAAGACCTGCCCTTTGTGTAGGCAAAATTATGCTTGATAATGTGCCTTCCTAATACACTAGGAAGTTAAATTGCACAAGGTCTTTACGAATTGGTACAACTTTTCTTTTATGAAAAGGTGGTTGTAATTCCTTGTGAGAGGAGAGGAGGCACCTTACACATAAGGTTCTTCAATTAAGGAAAAAAAAAAAAAAACCCTAAACCATAAACCCTAAACCTGAACTTCTACTCACAAGGTCCCATCCTCTCTTGGGGCAAAAATTATACCGAGCATAGGGTAGGGTAAGGTACACCCACCACCACCACCACGACGTATGCTAGAAAATTATTCTATGCATTCTTTACACAAGGATGTGTTCTTTTGAGGGAATGCAAAGACACCACTGTAAATGTAGCTAGTGAGAGCCAGCTTTTTGAAAGCATTCAATGAGTGATGACTAGGATTATCTGGTTTTTGTTGGGGCTGAATACAATAAACCTATAATTACCAAGTAGGGGCCAAAATCCCTTAAGCTACTATACTCTATAATGAATCTAAACACAACAATATCCTTGCCCTTGGTGGTAGGCAAGCCCAACAATTCATTCATCTAGTGATCAGATCACAGGAGTGGATCTCATGCTCTCTCTTTGGCAAGGGTTTTTCAAAATTAGGCTACATTATTATCTGTTTGCAAATGTGTGAGAATTATCACCACTATGATGTGAGACAACCCCCCTTATGTGTGTGTGTGTGTGTCCTTGAAGACAACTTTACTTGTGTGAACCAGCACCCACCACATTCATACCTTTCACCTTCTTGAATAAGGCTTCTTAGTTGCTAAATTAAATTGAAGAAATGTTAGATTGGACTTAGACACCTTGATTTATTCTAAGCATGGGATATTTTATATCTGTAAAGTGAAGGAAACACAATATCAATACCTGAGTTTGGTCATTAAGGAATGAGATTAGAAAAAAAGCAATAAAAATAAAAATATATTGCATTGAATTTTGTGATAATTTGAGTTTCATTCTGGTTTTTAAAAAAATTGTTTCTTGAGTGCTTTCATTGTGGTTGTTGTGGTCACTACTGTGAGAATCTCTTCAAATCTTGTGCACTAGATACTGTGGTACTAAGTTTCACTCCCATTAAATAAATAAATAAATATGTTCATACTGTGAATAGCAAGAAGTTGAAGTAGGGGATAAAGGGTGAAAAGGCGAACCCCAAGAGAAAGTCAGTTTATGGATTTCTCTAATATCTAGAATTAATTTAGATGACTTTGGGGGGTCTTTACCATGGCACCAATGTGGGTTCTGGTTCACCCAAGGCAACCAACACGAATACTAGTAGTTTAGTACCACAGTAAAAACCTCAGAATTCATTTAAAGTTGCTTCTAGATATTATATGAGCATACTGTTGCAAAAGAAAATTGGATGAAGAAAAGTCAGAACATGCTGGTAAAACGTGTTTGGTCCCTGTAGTTTTGCAGAGGATGCTGAGGCAGACAAAAGGCACTGAAAATCCTAACACCTAGTGTTGATTGGCTAGATAGTTTGATTGGTCCAAGTGGGGGTTTTGCTATATGTAATCTCTGCCCTATTTGCAGTCCCAATTTTAGTTTTATGGGTGGGGTTGGAACTAAATAAATAACTGAACTTGGATGTGAGAAATACTTTTGCAGAGATGCATACTGAGCACAGCTGGAGATGCTCTAAGCCGAACTTCTACCCGCAACTACCCGATGGAACATTGTCTTGCCCTAGAGAGCTCCACGCGTTCTAGGTGGAAGGGGCCAAGCATGTTCAATAGGACACGCAAGTTTTTTGCAAGATCCTACAAAATCCACCCAAGTGATCATGATGCATTAGGTATTAAGAACTAGTTAAAAAGTCTTCAAGGTTTGGTACTGGGGTATAATATTCCCTTGATGATGATACATAATATCAAGCCATAAGTCTAGATCCGCAATCTTCAACATTGAAAGGCCTCTGATCTCAAAAAAGAAGAAGAAAGGATTTCTTTTCTAATTGCTAGGAGTGGAGCCAGAAAGGTGCTGGTAAATAGTCCAAAAATAAGAACTTAAGTGAAGTATGGAAAGAAATGCAATATTTTCTAATTGCTAGGAGTGGAGCCAGACAGGTGCGGTAAATAGTCCAAAAATAAGAACTTAAGTGAAGTATGGAAAGAAATGCAATATTTTCTAATTGCTAGGAGTGGAGCCAGAAAGGTGGGGTAAATAGTCCAAAAATAAGAACTTATGTGAAGTATGGAAAGACATGCAATATCTGCACACACACATGTATAAGTTATTACAATTGTGACGCCCAGAACAGGTGCAAACTATAATGTACCAAAAAAAGTCACTAAAAGTCAGGCAACTCCATACTTTGTTGCGGTGGGATGTAAATGATTTTATATCTATAATAAGTTCAGCTTGGAGTGAAGTTTGAACTTGGGACAAAACAATAATAAGTATGGTCGGTTTGCACAACCATTTTCCAACTATAAATAGAATGGTGGAGTTTGCACCGACACATTGCTCATCATGATGATACAAGCACTCTTGCATAGATGTGACTAGTGCCGTGTAGAAACCACACAAAAATCTCCCCCTCAACCCTTCCCTGAACAAAAAAGTTATAAAAAAAAGGCTTTGGGAAAATAATGTTACTCACCTTGGCTCAAAAACAAACCTTCTATCACTTGTCAAGCCACCATATAGCAAAACTATTTCCATACATTGACCATTGGTTTCACACTAGTATTTGGGCACCTTATGTTGTGTTGATATGGTGGAATCCAAGGTGATTAAAAACATGACATGGGGGAGAAAAGGATATCTGCCTTAAAATTTGATTTTGCCATAGATGGACTTGTGGTACTTCTGGGGGTTGCGTTTGTGACAAACATGTAGCAAAAGGTGTGGTTACCATACACATCAAACTAGCAAAAAGTTGTACTGTCGGTATTTAGGTTACATTCGATGCTCTTTGTACTTTGACACTTCCCCCCCAAGTTTCCCTCTTCTTTCGCTATGCGTTGTCAACACCTTCTCGAAGGGTCTCTCCTTCCTATTTGGTAAAACGAACGCAATAGTCAACATGAAGATCACAACCAACAATTATTTATCCATTTCCCCTCGTAGTCACCTAACGCTACCGATGGCCAACTATGAAAGAAAGCAAAAAAACCCATATACATCCAGGATTGGTCTCTCTATTTGGTAAAAAAAAACCCAATCATCAACATGAAGATCATTACAATTTTATTGTTTCACACCTATTAAACTCACCCAATCAATTAGTTATAACCTTAGAGAGAGAGAGAGAGCGAGAGCAAGGGAACCCACATACCATATACACCACATAGACCAAGAGGCAAAGCACCCAAATAATCTTCTTTCTATTTGGCAAGGGCAACCCAATATTCGTTTGAAGAAGATCAACCACAAAAGAAACAATTTTATTCTCCTTAAAAATTCATCCAATCAATCACTAATGGGGGGCACCTATGAGAGAAAGCAGGAGAAATCATATATATGGTGACATAAAGCAAGAGACAAAATCCAATGTTCCTTTGTTCTCTCTCTTTTTTAAAGGAAGAAGGGATAGCGAAGGGTAGGGTATATGGAACCCACACACATGACGATTATATTAGAAAAAACTGATTTTGACTTAGAATCATGGTTCTCAAAATATCAAAGAATCAATCAATTAACCTAATTAAACCATTGGTCCCTTTCCAATTCTTTAAGAAACCCCATTTGTTCTTTCAAAAATTTCAAAAACCCAAGAAACAGTGGCTATTTCTTTTTTATTATATTTTTTATTGAAAAAACCTAGAAGCTTAAGGTTCTTTGATTTTGAAAATTTTGAAAAAACCCAAGACCTAAAAAAGGTTATAATTTATAACAAAATCAAAGGAGGACCCCCACAAAGGACCAAAAACAAAACACACACACACACACAAAGCCATGGTAACATTAGGGCCACCAAGGCTTGTGAGAGAAGTTAGTAGGTAAAGGAATTGTCAGCTAGGGTGTGTTGGCTCTTGTAGAAAGTAATTAAACACAAAAGGAACAAGCTCATAGATACTTATATCATGGTAATAGGTAGGTAGGTAAATAAGGAGGTAGATAGGTACTTAAGTCACCATGTAAGTTGAAAATGTGAAGAAAAGTGGGGGGAACACATGATCCTCTGTTGAAACTTCACTTGTGATTAATTGAAAGGAGGCATGGAAAATGTGATGTGTATTCTTTTATTTTATTTTGCAATGAGCTTCTCTGACAACAAACATTACATATGTTATTATTATGTTATATTATGTGAAAAATGGATTTGAGCTCCACTTGATGATTCCCACACACTTTTGTATTGGATTTGATGATAGGGATCAAGATGAGAGGGTGTGGATTGTGTACAATAGACATTGAATGCAATTAATACCCAATCTTTTGATTTTTCTTGTTTTTTAAAAATAGGCAACACACAACCCTAATCAAGAAGGTAATAAACCTAATTTAGTTCTTAAGTATGAAACCAAGAAAAGAAAATGAAAGAATGATGTATGGGGCCTCTAAGAATGACCTCCACTCTCTTAGGAAGGAAATCATAGGGTAGTAGGTTACATAATCTTCTATTTTGAGAACAATGTGAGAATGTATGTTTTTTTTTGGGGGTGTTGGGCCAATCAGAGAGGCCCATCACCCCAAAAAAGAAAAACAAATCACTTTGGAAGCTAACAAAACATACACACAACTCTTGGCATAATGCTTTCAGGGTTTTTTTTTTTTTTTTTTTTTTTTATTTTTTTTGAAAAAAAAATTTTTGAAAAATTTTT
>Ga0116227_10011270_pt1 | contig 15089 bp, 10 predicted proteins | sample S1TSphgellanicum_FD_89693 | JGI IMG/M metagenome (GOLD analysis project Ga0116227, IMG submission 89693) | Host-associated microbial communities from peat moss isolated from Minnesota, USA - S1T2_Fb - Sphagnum magellanicum MG | ecosystem: Host-associated > Plants > Peat moss > Unclassified... | reverse complement strand
TTACAACATATCATACAATGATACATAATTAATATTTTTTGTGGAACTTTAATGTTTATTAATCTTTATAGACATGATATCTCAATATTTTCTTTAAATTGCAATAAAAATTCATTAAAAAATAAATTACATGTAAATTTTATTTGTGGAAATGAATGTTTATGTATGATGCAAAAAAAATAATCCATATAAATACTAAATTTTAATTTCAAAAAAAATTAAGGAAATTTTGAAATATGAGTTTGTAATAATGTAAGTTCAATATATGTAATTTATTATTTCTTGTAAATCAAATGTTAATTTACAAAAAATCAATTAATGATACATAATTCATAATTTTTGGGAACTTTAATGTTTATTCATTTTCATACGTATGATGTCTTAATTTTTTTTTATTGCAATAAATACTCATTAATTATTAAGGTACATGCAAATGTTTTTTGTATACATGAATGAATACATGTATAATGAATTTTTTTGTGCATATAAATATTACACTTTAATTTGAAAGTAGATTTTAAAAAATTTATGAAAAGTAAATCAACTTAATAATGTGTATGTTCAATACATGCATAATTTATAATTTCTATGTAAATCAAATTTTAATTTACAACACATCAAGTAAGGATATTTAGGGGTTTTCTTTTTTTGAATATGTTCAATACATGTGTAATTTATTATTTCCATGTGGATTCAATTTTAGTTTACAACATATCACATAATGATACATAATTAATATTATTATTTTTATTATAATTTTTGCTATTAGTTCCAATTTTTTTTCATCTATTATATTTATTTATGATTAAATTATTATTACTTGAATAATTAGGAAATATATTTATTAAATTATCATATAATTTCAAAAAAAATTATTTGACACTATTATACTATAAAATAATTTTCTTATTTAATATTTATTATACTAGGTCATTTAATAGTTCCAACAAGTTATATACAAATATGAATAAAAATAGTTAAATAACTAGCTTAACCTAATTACTAGCTACAATATTATTATTAATGTTATTGTTGTAATTACAGTCAATTATTAATTATCACAACATTATAATGATTACCATAATTTAAATATACCTATAAAATTTATTATTGAATATTTATATTTGAGTTAATTCTTTGTTTTATGAAATGTTAATAAGAATTTATAATGAATTTCAAATTATAAAAAATATTCAATTATAATTCATTATTTAATAGATAAATACATTTAATTGTTTAATTTTCAACAAAAAAACTAATCACCATATTATTTAATAAATGATGCTAATATGTTTCATTGTTTAATTATACAACTATATAATTTAAAATAGTTGATGAATAATTGCTATAAGTAATTAAGGTAAGTAGCTAGACCTAGGCTAGGTAAATGATTAGTTTAGGTCCATGCCTAATTAAGCTTAGATTAGCTTGTATAACTAGATTACAACTATTTGAATTGCAATCAAGTTGCAACTGAGTTACAATTAAAGTAAACAAAAAATGGTATTTTATCACCAAATACTTTCAAGTTTTCCCTCATTTCAACACCAAATTGAACATTTTTTATGTCATTGGAAGCATAAAACAAAGAGCTACAAATGATTTATGAACCTCAAAAGCAAAAGAACAAAACAAAAGAACGCAATAAGAGAAAGGGTGATATTTTGTTTGAAATTTTGTCTCTAGACCCCTTTACTTCCATCAACTATATCTTGCTCATTTTTCATTCATTTTGAATGATTTCAAAGGTTACAAATGCACTATCTCAAAATATATAAAATTTGTTTAAAGTGAAAAGTCAAAAAAACAATAATTAAAAAGTTGAGGCTTCAAAATCATACTAAACATTTATGAAAAAATCCAAAGCACAACCCCCTTCACTTTGAAAGGGTATATCTTGATCATTTTCCATTGAATTGTAACATTTTTTACAAATTTGGATATGCCAGGTGGAACATTACACAATTGTTTTAAGTTTCAAAAGGAATAGACCATGGATAAGAGAGTTATAATGATCCAATATCGTTAAGTGTTTGGTGATAGGTGTGTTTTCCTTAAGTTACAACTAAAACTTTTATCCCATATTGTTTTGTTTCCATTCCATGAATCCAAATTATATAAAGGAGTGCACTAGGATTATTGGAGAACACAATAAACATGAAAGGATGAACCAATCAATAAGGTTCAACCTTAAAGGCTAAACCAAATGAAATAGGACTTCATTTATTAATTGCCATGTGGTTCAGGTCTAGGCTTAACATAGGTGCTTAGATCTAACCCTATTTTAAGCCTAGATTAAATGGCCTATGTTTAGGTTTAACCTAAGTGCCTAGGTTTAGACCTAACTTATTCTTAGGCACCACGTGGCCTAAATTATTGATGTGGATGAGCCACGTGTCATTTAACTATTTGTTGACCCCAAAATTTGTGAACATGCCACATGTCATTTAATTATGTGTTGACCCCACATTTTATGAATGTGCCACATGTCACCAAACCACTGGCCAAAAGTTCAATTTTCATAGTTACAACATAGTCAAAATGTTCAACTTACATAGTTGCAACCTAGTTGAAATTGTAATTATATTTTTGGTTGATGTCATGCTTAGTTAGTGGATGAAGTTCATCCATTAGTCGAATGCAATTGACAACATCCCTTGACTATATTAGTAGAGCAATTTTCAACTAAATCGATAAATAGTGGCACATAATGGCTATTATTGTGGTGTTGACACGTGGCATACACTTTCAACTATAATTTCACTCTCAACTTGTACTTTTCGACATTACTAGTTAGTAGTTGCAAAAAATATTTCCCAATTATAAAAATAAAATGCAACTATATGTGTAATTTTTGAGTTAGTTTATAGTTGAACAGTAGTTGAAAATGTAGTTACAAAAGGGGGGTGTTTTCTACTAGTGAAAACATGTTCGGGATGCCATGCTTTTAACCACAAAAGAATAGCTCACATAATACCTCCTTGCCCCTAAACCAAAAAAATACAATTCTAACAATTTTTTTTTAATCGTTGTTCACTTCATGAAGAATGCACCTAGGTTTAACAAACTATAAAAATCTGATCACACTCTAAGAAAACAAAGAAAATTTGAAATAGTAAGGAATACCTTCATGATTATAATTATAAATTAGGTGTTGGGGATCATAGAACACATAAACAACTTTGCATAACATGAAAAATTGCGCAAGTAAATTTGGGCACCTACAAGGGCAAGCTTACCTCCTTGTTTTGTGTTGTGTTCAACCTATTTCTTTCTTGGCCACTGTGATGAGGTTGACGATGGAGGAAAACTCTATTATAGTTTGTGGCTAAAATCAATTGCAACTAGTTTGAACCCTAGCCTTTAAGGAAAGAATCTTCAAAAATAGGCAATCATTTTCGACATTTGTGTCTCTATACACATTGAGCCTTTTGGGCTAGTTTTGTGGGTGGCATGTTCGACATACCTATCTCTACAACCATAAGTGCAACTCCTAGCCAAAATGTTGTGGAAAAGTTGTAGATGGTGTTGGCTTTTCATCTTTTGGTAGCAGGTTTTTCTAGCAACAACCATCATGTTGTAGCTACAACTTTTGTTCAGTACTTCAAATCAATGTTAAATTGTTGTAAAAAAGTATTTAGCAAAAAAATACATGATTTTAACATGCAACTGATGGTCTACACAATGAAGAATAATGAAACCCACAAATGATCAAAACATAATTGACATCTTTGATCACATTCTAGTGAAGATCATTTAGCAAAACTAATTAAATAAATAAAATTTGGGTGGTAGTTTTCACTTATGTACATTTGCATCAGAAATTGAAATACTTGTAAATTACCACATCAAACTCAAATAAACTTACAAACATTGAAAGAAAAAATGGATCATGTATTAAACAAAATGTATTAAACAAAATCGTTGTTGGGTTTAACTTTTATTTTGCATTAGCAATCCATTCAATACACAGCGGAATCACACCATAAAATAGCCATGTTTCACTTCAACTTTCACCCAAAGCAAGATTTTGACAACTTATGTAACCTTTTCCAGCATTAGGCAATCCTATCAAACATTTGGCCACCATATAATCAAAAAATTTACATTCCCAATTACATACCCAACTGCACTTGGATCATAAGTTATTAAAACGTGGTAGTTGAAACTTGAAAATCTTTCTAGAACACAATGTGTATATTAATTAAAACTCAGCATTTGAGTTTATAAAATTTGTGTTTAATAACATCAATTGTAAACAAGCATAATAAGGACAAGCAATTCCCACCACACTCTAATTTTCATTCCATTAGGCAAGGACTGATCTTATGCCTCCAAAAATGTCTACAGTTAATTCATAGACCCCATCATTATCGCGAACCATGTGATCTTTAAGTGGAATTAAGACTTTCATAGCTCATACAAGATGAGCATGCATGTAAACCATATGTGAATCCTTTAATAACACATAGGATGATTCATTATTGCCCCACCTTTGATAGTATAAACTAGCCACCACAACATCTCTTTTGGAAAATGATGTGCCCCACTTATGGTGAAGAGGTTTCATGTAGAGGATGGCTTGTGCATGAGCATGAAACTTGAGCTTGGAACTTAAAGTTCAATGTGATTTTAATCCACCTACATGGATGAATATGTCCATAGATGAATGATTTCATATGGATGAATGTCATTTTTGAATGGATGAATTTTGTTTATGATTTGGATTAAATAAATAAATAAATCATTAGATGAAATTCATCCATGATTGGAAAATAAATAAATTCAAAATTATTTATATCCATCCTCATTTGTTGTCCAAATATTAATATCTCAAACTTGAATGTCATTTAATAATGTTGGATAATGAAATTATGATAATAAGGGAAAATATGATGATGGGACCAAGATGATTTTAAATTTTTTGTTTTAATAACATTTTCATGATCAATGTTAAAAAATTCAAAAAAGATTGTTATGAAATGAATGTCACCCCCATTCCCCCCCCCTAATTGTTGTTAACACATTATATATTTATTTCGTGGAAAATTAAGGTGCTTTGAAAATAAATAATTATTAAAAAACGCCATTGTCATCTATGATAATAGGTTGTTTGAAGAAATATAATTAAGCTACTTAAAACTCAATTTTTTAATTTATTTCAAAAGTTTAGTATCACTAATGACATTATGTTGTTTTAAAATATCTAAAACATTCAGAACCCATTGTTGTCAACAACATTGATTAAATTTTATAAAAATCATGGTTGTTAAGGACATGAAGAACCATAAGAACAAAGGCTAAAATAAATGTTTAAATCTAAATTTCAAACAAGGAACAAAACAAAAATATGTGATTCAAAGACAAAAAAACACAATAATTACAAACAAGAACACGAGATGTGTAAGAAAAACATGAAAACAAATCTTTATTATGCTAACATATGCAAAAATGAACGTAAAAAAAACATGATAAGGCTATGGTGCAAGATTGTGTTGAACAAACTAAACAAAATGAAAGGTTTTATTTATATTTATATCCTTTTAGGGACCTAATTCAAGGAAGCTTCCAAATAGGCTTTTATGTGTGCATCAAAATAAAAAAACTTCTTAAAAAATTTCCTAACTAAAAGTCAATTATGAATGAATTAAAATTTAATTTAAAATTAATTGAAAGTTTAACCGAGAGTTAATTAGGACTTAACTTAAAGTTAATTAAGAGTTAATTAGGAGATAACTGGGACTAAACTAAAACTTAATTAAAACTTAATAAAGAGTTAATTAGAAGTTAACTAAAAATAAACTAAAAGTTAAGCACAAGTTTAATACAAGTCATGGATGAACATTTGAAAAAATGAACCCCATGGCATTGGCATCCATGATATCACCTCCTTTTCTAGTGATGAATTCCACGAAGAGTGGACTTGGGCTTGTTTAAATATTGTTGATGAAACTCATGCACCTTTTCCATAACATTTGATAGGTTTTTGATCGGTTTCCAAGTGCACTCACTCACATCATATCCATGCTAATGAACAAGATATTATAGTTGATAATTAGAAACCCGTGAATCTAAAATGTCTTTCACTTCATATTTTTGTTCCCCGTCAACTTTAATGGGTGGAGGGGGACCATGGATTCTTCCTAGAATAGGAAACATGTGGTAAGGTGCCAACAAGGAAACATGAAACACATGATGGATTCTCATAGAATTTGGAAGCTTGAATTGGAAAGCCACAACCTTGATTTGTTTCATAACAAATATTGGACTTAACCTTTGATGATTCAACTTCTTTGATGGCCTTGTTATCTTTATATGTTTTTGTTGAAGCCAAACTTGGTCCCCAACTTGAAGCTGGGTTGTTATTTTCAATGTTCATTAACATTCTCCTTGTATCATTTTTGTGTTTCTTGAAGATTACATATAAGTTGAGCTCGAACATCCACTAGCCACATGGCTTGATCTTTAGCTACTGGATTCATGACTTTGTGTACACCTTGAATGTCAAACTTGGGGTGTAAACCATGATTTGCAAAAAAAAATGTTAACTAGGTTGATGAATGCATTGTGTTGTTGTAGGCAAACTTTGCAATGGCCAAAAGTTTTGACCAATTATCTTGATGATAATTATTTGTGCACCATAAATATTATTCAAGGATTTGATTGACCTATTATGTTTGCCCATGTATTTGGGGGTGGAAAGTTGATGACAACTTCACCTTCACACCTAAAAGGTCAAAGAGTCATTTTCAGAACATGGATGTAAACTAGGGCCCATGATAAAAAATGATATTTTTATGAAGACCATGATATTGAAAAATATGATCAAAAAATCATTTAGTTGTTCTTTTGTTAGTTATTGTTTTGGTACACATAACGAGATGAACGATTTTTGTCAAATGGTTCACCACCACCAAAATGGATTCATAAGAATTAGAAGGTTGGAGGTCTATGATGAAATCCATGGAAATTGAAGACCACGGGGATGTAGGGATCAATAATGGTTGAAGGAGACCATGAAGGCAATGATGAGGATTTTTTGCTCAAACAAAAACATCATAAGATTCAACAAACTCCTTCACATACTTCCAAAGTTGTGGCCACCAATAATTTCAAAACATTAACTCCATGGTCTTGTTGAATCCAAAATGGTGTACAACCAAATCATCATGTTTAGCCTAAAAAGCTTGAAGTTGTGCAGGGCCATTAGGAACATACAAAAGACCGTCACAATAAAGTAGACGATTTTGAAACTTGAACTTAACATGATTATTGAAATTTTTTTGGATTTGATGATGATTCTTTAATTAACCTTGGATGTTAATAAAAAGAAAGTCCTTTTTGACTTCATGAATTTGACAAATAAATGTTGTGTCATTATGAATTATTGACAATGCCTAAAGTTGAAAATGTTCAAGCTTGATAATGATATCACATTATTGCTTGTATGTTGCATTACCCTTCTTAACCATGAAAGCAATGAAACAATGCATCAAGAAACAAAGATAATGCCCACTAAACTTGGCGTCAATTTAAAACATGAGTTTTCATGAAATATTATAAGTTCTCATGGTCTGAATACACAATGATTTCATGTTGAGCTCCTTCAAGCAAATGACGGAACTCCTCAAAGGCATCCATGATGGCTATAATTCTTTATCATAAATCTCGTAATTACTCTCCACGGGAGAAAACTTATGAAAACGGAAACTAGCATGATGAAGAAAATTATTTTTTCCAAGTTGTGAGAGTATGGCACCTATTGCAAAGTTGAAAGTGTTCATCTCCAAAATAAAAGGTTTGGAAGGGTCTACATGAATCAAAAGTGGCACAATTGTGAAAGAAGCCTTCAAAAATTGAAAGGCATTTTCAACTTCAACTCTCCTCAAAAAAATGGTTGATCCTTCTTAATCAACTGAGTAAGATGGGCCATTATTTTTCAATAATGGGCAATGAAACATTAATAAAAGTTGGCAAATCTAAAAAAACAGTAGATATTTTGAACAAAAGTTGGAGTAGCCAACAATGGTCTAAACCTTACGAGGATCCATGCGAATGCCATCTCTAGAGATGATGTAACCCAAAAATTCCACTTTAGATTAATGGAATTCACATTTCTTCAATTTGGTGTAAAGTTCAACCTCTTGAAGCTTATCTAAAACTAGACATGCATGGCACTCATGGTCCTCCATGTTCTTTGAGAAAATGAGGATGTTATCAATGTAACAAACCTCAAAATCATCCAAGTACTCACAAAAGACATCATTCATCAAATGTTGGAAAACAAGTGTGTTAGTAAGGCCAAATGACATCACATCACAAACTTAGCATTTCATAATTTAGAAATGGAAAATGTGTAACATTAGTTCATTCATAATTCATATGTATCACACACTGATATCGTGCATTGAAAACACATTTGACACTAATTTATGTGAAATTTGTGTGACATTTGTTCATTCATAAGTTCATACTTCATTCGTTGACACATTTATCTGTGTGTCAAACATGTTTTCAATGCATGATATTCATGTAAAATGTATGAACCTATGAATGAATGAACTTCACATGATTTTCATCAATAATTTGTCACATGTTAAATTTGTGATGCACAACATATTCAAAATGGCCATAACAAGTTTTAAACGTTGTCTTCCATTCCTCGCCTTTTCAAATGCGCATGAAGTTGTATGCTCCACATAGATCGATCTTGGTGTACACCTTGGCATGATTGAACTAGTCTAACAACCCTAAGATCAAGGGCAAAAGGTACCACTTGATGGTGAATTGATTCAATCCATGATAATTGACACACATTTGCAACTTGAACCATCTTTCTTTCTGACAAAGAAGATAGGGGCATTGGTTGGAAACTTTAAATGTCGAATGAATCCCTTTTTGAAATTTTCATAAAGTATTCATGAAACATTATAAGTTCGTCTTGCGACAAATTATAAATGGGTTTGAATGGAGGTTGCATTCCTTCCATAATATCAATGGTGTAGTCATATAATCTATGTTTGGGCATGGTGTCTACATTTATCTTTTCAAACACATCCTTGAATTTTTAATATTGGGAATGAATTTCATGTGGATGTGGTTCAACATTTGGTGAGGGAAAAACATAAATAAAAAAACGCATTTCCTCTTATGGCAAGTTTCATAAAGGCTTTAATTCCAACAAATAAAGGCTTGGGCACTTAAGCCATTTTGTACCATTTAGGTCTTCTTTTTGCTTCAAATTTTGTAGGTTTTTAATAAGGGTTTCACATTTTAAGGCCTCGTGCTATGGTGATTCAAAATGAAGACTCCTCATATGTCAATCCATTGAAGATAGTCCATGATGACATTATTTTTTGGAAATGAAATGACATTGAAAACAAACTTGCTAGTGTGGGAACCAATGGTAACATTTAATGGTTTGGTTTCATGTATGATTAGTCTTAATGAAAAGCTCGAACCATTAATGACTTCAATTGGAATTGGTGTGTTCTTTTCCATTAGAGCCAACTTGTATTATCACATTAGCTCTTTGTCCATTAAACATGTCAATGCACTAGAATCAAGAAATGCTTAGGCCTCCAATCGTCATAAGCTTATTACATTTGACAATGATTGGTACCAATAAACATGGTGTTGGGCTTGAAGATAGGTTGGGACTATTCTCATTACATGATGCATCAAAATCCAACTTCATGGTCCCTATTGAAACTGGACATGCTTGTTTTCTAACTCCTTTGGTTATGGATTGGTAACAGAAATGGTCCATGTTGCATGTGGTCCATGTTTTTCTAGACATTCAAAAGCAACATGATTTGGTTTTCCACAATACAAACAAAGATTGTTTGTATGTTGACATTACTTCTTGTTCCATGAAGGGTGTGAATCTTGTCTTATCAATATGCATGGGGTTGTTTTTTGGCGAGGTTAATGGAGGCTAGGTTGGCATTACAAGTGAAAAACTCCTTTGTGTTATCAACATGGGTTCATGGCACCTCTCTTGTCAACATTCAAATAACTTGTTGTCACACCAAACAATTTGTGCAATGGTTTGGTTTAATGTTGAAAGGTTTGGCAAAGTGAGTAACAAGTTTTTCACATCACTTCGTAACCCAAATTAGAACTGATTTCTAAACATTGTTTCATTTCGTGAAATATCACAAGCCAATAATATGAACTCTAATGTATATACCATAGTTGAACGTGATCCTTAACAAAAAAATTGTATTTTGATGTTAGACGTGTGTTTTTTGTTTGAATCTCCAAAGGTGGCATTGAACTCTTCAATAAATGTTTCAGAATCATTGAGCAAGGGTGATTCATGCTCCAACAAAGGTGCAACCAAATAAGGGTCATGCTTGATAGTAAGATGCCAATGAGTCGAATTTGGGATGGGCAAGTTAGATACTGATAAGGATGAAATTGGATGACCAAATGCACTTAGTTGACAAAACCTTGAAACTTTGAACATGTGCCATCAAATTCATTAGGTAGGCTGATATATGGTTCCTTTGGTTGGGGTTGTGTTGCCAAAACACATCCTAAAGAGGTCAAACCTTGATTGGTTTGCAAATTAACAACAAATTCATGAAATGTTTAATTTTCCTATTCAAGATTCTTAAGGACAAGAAGGACTTTTTCCATGGATGTAAACATGATTATGAACACCATGAAATATAACACCAACAAAAAATGGGTATAATCCACAACTTAAGTCAACAAAAAATGGGTAATCTGTGATTTATTGAAAAAAATTCCTTTGAAGAAAAGGGGTAACCCACACTATGTTTCAAAAGGAATCTAACTCTTAAATGACTTATAAACACAAAAATAGATGTAAACTTGATGACATTTGTTCAAATTGTTAAATACATGAAGAACCAGAGGAACAAAGGCTAAAAGAAAAGCCTAGGTGACACACCCCCAAACTCCTTAAAAATCTCAAATGTGAGTCTGAAGGTGAAAACAATGGAAAAAGAAAGTGTTGGGGTACGTTCCTTAGCTTACAACACTTTGAGGGGTAAGAGGGGCGTGCTGAAATTCTAGGATGGGGACTAGGATGAACTCACAAGTGAGAATGTAAAATGAGATCAACCTACACAACTAAGAAAGAGGGCGGTTAGTGCAAGTTGAATGGAAATGGTGTGGTGGACTTAGTAGGGACAACTTCAAACACAAGCTTTACACAGCCTGCAAACTTTGAGAAGAAGAGCCACTCCCCTTTTTATAATATACTTTGTGCCCCTCTGCAAGGACTACATCCAAATGTCATTTTCCCCCGAGACTCCCAAATGGAAGTCCCAAAACTAGGACTTTTGTTGTCCCAAAATTTTGGCCATTCATATTTTTCTCAAATTAAGTTTGTTTTGATAATACAAGGATAATATATTATAACCATCAAAAAGATCTTTCCAATTGTGTATAACATGTCTCAATTAGACCTCATTTGACCCTTGCTTTTGAAGGATTTGTGATCGAGAGTCAAATTGAAAATTTGACTCCTGCCCTTTTTAAAAATCATAATTCATGCAAATCATGTTTAAATTAACAATGCGAGGGCACTTTAAGCATCTATGCTTCAAGAACTTTCTAATGGTGTCTTGGAGGCCCAATTTGGCATTTTTTTTCTTTTTCAACCAAGGCTCTGAACATTCACAACTTCTACACAAGTGTAACTTTCAAAGTGGGAGTGCACTTGGGAATCATTAGGTTTCATCCCTTGCATTTCCCCCCATTTGTGATAATGTGTTTCACACCTAAACACGCTCTCATCCCCATGGGCCCTTGCATTTCACATTTAGTCGCAAACCCAATGTTAGGGTTGCGACACTAGGTTTAATTTTCAAACAAGGAACAAAACAAAAATATGTGGTTCAAAAATAAAAACACAATAACTATTAACAAAAACACAAGATGTGTAAAACAAACATGGAAATGGATCTTTATTATTCTAACATATGAAAATATGAACATGAAAAAACATGACAAGGTTATGGTGTAAGATCATGCTTAAGACTCATGTTGAACATATTGAAGGAAATGAGGGGTTTTATTTTTATTTATACCCCTTTGGGGACCTAGTTCAAGGAAGCTTCTAAAAAGGCTTCTATGTGTGCATTGAGTAAAAAAACTTCTTGAAAATTTTCATAATTGAAAATCAATTATGAGTTAATTAAAAATTAACTTGAGCTTAACTAGGAGTCAATTATGGTTAATTAGGAGTTAACTAAAAGATAAATAAGAGTTAATTAAGATTCAACTAAGACCTAACTAAGAGTTTAACGAAGACTTAATTGGGACTTAATTCGAAGTTGATTTGGAGTTAATTGGGAGTTAACTCAAAGTTGATTTGGAGTTAACTAGAAGTTAACTATAAATCAAGTAAAACTTAACTAGAGGTTAATTAAGAATAGACTAAAATTAAATTAAAAGTTAAGTACAAGTTCAATACAAGTCATGGATGAACATTAAAAAAAATGAACCCCATGACATTGGCATTTGTGACAATGGCATGCTTGACACAGAATGAAAAGAAAACCCCATTGTTGTTTATGATAGTTATAAATAGGTTTGAAAAAAGTTGTGGCACCTTTAAAAAAAGGGAAGGAAAAAACCCACTATTATCAACAACATTCAATCAGTTTGCTTTTTAAAAAAAACAATGACCATGGGGTGGGTGTTAGCATAATAATGGTAATATAATTAAGACATTTCTAAAATAATGGCATTTAAAACCATAAGCATGAGATACATTTATAATGGAGTTTATATTATATTATTCAACAAATGTTATATCATATATAATTAGATTATGTGTCATAAAGCTCTAGTTGATTAATTAAATTATGGAAAAAAAAATCCATAATAATTTAATGATAAAATAATAAATTCGTCTATAATTTTTATGGAAGTTTTATTTTAAAAACATGTATTAAATGCATTTTTTTTCATCCATATATTAAATGAATGAAAAAATTATTCATCCATAATGAGGATGAATGCATTCATCCTTATGTTTGCTTTTAGGTTTATTGGTACAACATTCATTTTGCGATTAAATTCTTGGGTTTTACTTACATGTGTATAAGGGAAGAGACATTTTACCATCCTAAGTTCCAAATTATATGTTATAGGTTCAACTTTAGGTTCATGTAGTAGCTTGCTTCATTTGGTGCAACAAACCAACCAAAAGTTTACATCCTCCAAGTTCCCAACCTTTGCATTAACAACAAAATTATCACTAATGTCCAAGGTAGCAACCAGAGCATTTCCATTTCCATTTCCATCAAAGTCCAATTACCCATCCTAATCATCAAACATGGCATTCCTAATTGCTTTAGTATCAATAGGTTGGAGTTGTTTAGGAACCTAGTTTCTAGTCCAACGTGTGCTTTTACATTCTAACCATCATCCTTTTAGGCATCAAGAACAAAAATAAGCCAAGTCCTTCACCATCAAGGTCGTTAGAATATTCTTGTTGGTGCCACAAATTAAATGCATTTTCATAGTTTTTTTTGAAGAGACACAATTAAAAGAACTAGAGTTTCACAAAACTTCATTTGCCTTCATGAGCCAAAATACCTGACATAAATGCTTCCTCACACAAGTATATGAGGTTTTAAGCCTTTCATATAAATGCTTGTGCATAAAATCTACTACCTCTTTTACATTTTGGAGTTTTACACCATTGGCATCAAGTTGTTCCCTCTATAAAAACCTTTTAATTATTGTTCTTGCACCATTGTGCAGACCTTTCCCATGTCCATTTCCAAATAAGTTCCATACCAACTTGCACCTTCGGTCAAATTGGGATGCTTGCTAATACATAACCATGGCTTGGAACTTTTAAACTATGAAACACAACCATCACTCCAAACCCAATGCCATTCAAGTGCATAACCATCAAAAGTGCACAATAATTCAATCCTTCCAAACTCAATCAAATGCACACAAAAATCTATAAAACTATCATTCAAACTCAGAGCAATGGAAGGTTTAATCAAATAGTCCTCGAGTTTCCATCAAGTAATGTGTAGGTTTTTCATCCCACATTTCAGCCTCAAGGTGTCGCATTGTCACATCATCTTTGTTTGAATTCATACAAGTTTCAAATGCCCATTAAGCAAGGGCAACATTTTTAGTGGCGATAGTGTAGCCATTGGTTTTTTTAAAATTTATAGATAGTGACCATAATGCATCACCTCTATCACTACTAATTGTGTGCCTTTGCATTGCATTGGATAGTTCCTAGGGTGCACACAAGAACCCTAGCAATATCCCTAAAAAAAGATGTAGGTCTTACATTGACAATAACTTCCAAGATATAATGTTTTGATGCCAACTTCACTACTACATATTGTGCCTTTTTGCGAAGGGCCAAACAAAAAACTGGAAGGGTTTGCGAAGCAAAAACAACCTGCCATATTTGCGATGCGACATGCATCACACCTTGTGGTTCATCAACCATCGCTAATTTATAATGTACCTTAAATCATCGCAACACTTTTGCGACATATACCACAAACAAAACTTTGTGACCCGTTCAGTCTTCGTCCACCCTAGTGATATTCCACACTTCGCAACATTTAATCATATTCACAACATCGCACATTTTACAATACAAAAAGTATCGTTAAACATTTTGTGAGTCACAAGAAATCGCAAGCTTGCGTTATTCGGCGCATCACATTTTGCGTTTGAATATGTATCGCAAACCTCATCACAAATTTTTACAAAACTTTTTGGTGGTGGACGTATTGCAAGTTGCGATGTGCGTTAGCTCGCAAAGTAGTAAAAGGGTTACTAGAGAAGGAAGTTTCGCAAAAGGTTTCGCAATGTCATCTGATTTATCACGACCTTTTTTAAGTCGCATAAAATCTCGGTGACATTGAGGTAGTACATGTGGTAGTGCAAAGGAGAGTGGTACAAAGTTCCCAGAGGGCCTACTTACATAACTATAAAGGCTGAAATTCGCTAAAAACTTTGACACAATGAACATTGTGCAATAATATAGAACCACAAGCCTCAATGGCAATTTGCATAAAAATAATGAGTAGTACATTATACGTGGTCATCATCCACCTCAGAGG
>Ga0116227_10011269_pt1 | contig 15089 bp, 13 predicted proteins | sample S1TSphgellanicum_FD_89693 | JGI IMG/M metagenome (GOLD analysis project Ga0116227, IMG submission 89693) | Host-associated microbial communities from peat moss isolated from Minnesota, USA - S1T2_Fb - Sphagnum magellanicum MG | ecosystem: Host-associated > Plants > Peat moss > Unclassified... | reverse complement strand
TATTTGCTGCAAGGCTTCGCGTATAATTTGCTGCTCGCGGGCCATTTTTGCCAGCTGCTCGCTCATGCTGCCGTTTTGCCCGGGCTGGCCCTGTTTTCCCTGCTCACTCTTTCCGCCACTGCCACCCTGCTGCTGCATTTGCTCGCGGGCCTTTTGCATATTTTTATTCAGCGCCTCCTGCATTTTTGCCAATGCCGCTAACGATTGCTGTTTCGACTTTCCTTTGCCGCTTTTGCCATTTTTCATAGCATCCTGCAATTGCTGCAGGGCCTCACTTAGCATCAACGCCAGGTTGTTCATAGATGTCATGGCGTACTGCTGGTTGCTGGTAGCCTCGGGTGTATGCCTGTCGCCCAGGTTTTGTAAAGCCTGGTCAATATGGTCATTTATTCCCGAAATTTCGCGATTTACTGTAGATTGTATTTGCGGTATGCGGCGGCTAAGTGCATATAGGCTGTCCTCGGCTGTTTTAAGGTTATCTTTAATGTCTTTTTGCTTTTGGGCAAGGGCGATATAGTTAGGATCAGTTGTGTTAGTGGTCTTTAGGTCTTCCATTATCTTTTCCTGCGCGAAGGAACTATTCACCAAATTTTTAAGCAGTTCGCGCAGTTGCTGGATATCGATGGTGTTTTCGGCTTCTTCTTCCTGCTGGTTTTGTTTTTGGAGTTTATTGGCCAACTGCTGCATTTGACCGGCTGCCTGCTGTTGCGATTGAGCGGCTTTTTGGCTATCCTGTTTTTGCAATTCATCAGCACTTTGCTGCATTTGCTGTTCGATGTTCTTTTCTTCTTTTTCAGGATTTTCGAACCCCATCTTTTTATCGTTCTGCTCGTTTTCCTTATTCAGTTCGTCCAATGATTTTTTTACATCCTGAAAGGCGTTGTTCAGTTTTTGCTGCTCCTGTTGCGCTGATTGCGGGTTGGCATTAGGTTGTTTATTCTGGTTGGCTAATTTTTGCTGTTGCTGCGATAGCTGGTTGAGTTGCTGAACATTTTGGTCGAGCTTTTGGTCGAAGGCCATTTTTTTGTAGAGTTCGAGCATACGGTCGAGTTCTTTACGCAGCGACTTATTATCCGTTTGCATTTTTTGCAACTGATCGCGGGTGGCGTCTTTTTCGTCCTGCTGTAAAAGTTGTTGCAGTTTTTGGAGCAGTTCCTGTGTTTTAGGGTCAAGCACATTGCTGAACAGTTTTTCCATCTCCTTTTGTTTCTGGGTGATGGATGGATCCTGTTGCTGATTTTCCTGGCGGTTGTAGGCGTTCTTTTTGTTTTCGTCCTGTATGTCTTTCACCAGGTCATCTAAGTCCTTCTTTTTCTGCAGCAGGTCGGCTATCTGCTTTTTTTCATCAAATGACAGATCATTTTTGTTTAATAAAAGCTCATTCAGTTTTTGCGAATCATGCTCCACCTGCCCGGCAAGTTTTATGGCCGATTGCATTTTTTGTTTTACGGCCTGGGTGCCTGCATTTAATTGTTTATTTATTTCCTGCGCGTCGGGCACATTAAGGGTATGCTCGAGAGAACGTACCCGGTTAGGGCCGGTAACATCGTCATTATCGGCTACTTCAAAATAATAACTTACCTGGTCGCCGGGCTTGATGCCCATGTCCTTTAAATTCCAGAAATAAAAAAAGCCGGATTGGGTTTGGGAAAGATCGGCCTTAACGGGCCTTGAATATATTTTTTGTTCCTTACTGCCGGGTGTGCCTACTTTATAATAGAATACCAGCGATGAAAAACCGTGATCGTCCTGTATCCGGCCATTGAAATAGATGGCTTTCATACTTACCGAGTCGGGTTTTTCATCAACCGTAATGGTTGGCGGCTCATCAGCAATAACATTGATGCGGTAACTTGCCGAATCGCTGTTTTTTACGAGGCTGTTTATGGGGTTTATTTTGTAGATAGTGTTTTTTAATATCCGTTCCGAATGCTCGAAAAGGTCATTCCCCGATGAACTAATATTGTGCGTTTTATCATCCATATAAAAAAGCAAACCAGTTGCATTTTGGGTGTGGAACTGCCAGTTTACGGATGTGCCTACAGGAATAGTCAAATCGCCGGCATTGGGCAGGGTTTCGGGTTTTTTATGCAGGTAAGCCGGGTATTTTAATTGCACATCGAAATGCAACAAAGCTGGGCGCAAATTTACCTTGATTTGGTAAGCTGCCGAAGTAAAACCGTTGGCTGTAAACCTGAAGCTGGTGTTTTGCTGCAGGTTTGTAAACGAATAGTGAAAATGAGTGATGTTTTCCTTATCAAGCTTAAAGGTATTACCGGCGGTTTCGATATAAACATCGGAAGGTAATTTATCGCCTGTAAGTTTTAGGTCGAGTTTTAGATCCTGACCCTGAACAACGGATAGGGCGGCATTTTGAACTACGAAGTTAAAGGGTGCTACCGGCGCGAAATATTCGTTATGCCTGATAAGCCTTTTGGTACTTTCGGTAAGTACCGATGGAGCAGCCAGGGCCAAAACGCAAATTACGGCTACGGGCAGAATGATCCATTTGAGGTATTTGCTGTTCTCGCGAATATTTATGGCCGATGGGAAACTTACGGGTTTAAGCAGTTCGATCTTTTGGTCGATGCTGGCTTCGATCAGTTCGCGGTGGCGCTCATCAACAATGGCCTGTTTTTTTAATTGCAGGGTGTTGAGCAGTTTATCGTTAACATCACTGAAATGTTTGCCTATGATTTCGGCGGCTTCATCGTGCGTTAGCGTTTTGCTTAAACGCAGCCAGGCCAACAGCGAGGGGATGACCAGCCAGGCCAGCAGCGTGAGGTTAAGCAGTATAAAAAAGTAAAACAGAATGGTGCGGAACAGCGTATTGAAGTTGCCGAAATATTCACTTAGGGTGATGACGACATAGGCTGAAAATAAACCAGCACCCAGAAATATGAGCCCCCGCAGCAAGTTATTCAGGTAATACTTGCGGATGAAGGTGTTGATCTTACCGATTAAAAGCTCGTAGTTTTCAGTAGCGTTCATTGCCTGCTCACAATTATTGGGCGTAAACATTAACGGTAAAATACTGCTATACAATACAGCAGAAGGGAAGTTGAAGGTAGGAAAATTAGGGGATTTATGAAAAAGAATTACACAAGAGTGATACATACCGCTATGAAATGAAAGGAAAGGCACATACCTTTGTAAGGTAAACTTATTAGTTTAATTTACTATTATGGAAAACCAGGATATTCAGTTTGCAACAGATCTTCGTACCGTTATTACCCGTTTGGTAAAAAAACTGCGAAAAAAATCAGTTACCGGCTTGCAGTTTTCGCTTACCGAGCGGTCGACTTTGGGGTTATTGCTGCAGCATGGTCAACTATTGCCGAGCGAACTGGCTGCCATGGAAAAGATCACCAACCAATCCATGTCGCAGATATTGAACCATTTTTTGGAAGATGGGCTGATCATACGCACCGCATCGGAAACTGATAAAAGAAAGGTGATCATATCGCTTACAGAACTGGGGCGACAAATGATAACCCAGGTCTTGAATGAACGTGATGAATGGTTATCGGAAGCCATAAAGGAAACATTGAGCCATGAAGAAAGGGAACTAATAAGCAAGGCCATAGGGCCATTGACGAAGTTGGTGGATTTTGAGTAAGGCGGGTGAAGCCTCACCTAAATCCTCTCCAAAGGAGAGGACTTGGAAAAAGGCAAAGAATTTAACAAGGACAGAAATGAATATAAGCACATTCAGGGCATTTAGGAGCAGAAACTACAGGTTATTTTTTAGCGGGCAATCCGTATCGTTAATTGGCACATGGATGCAGAAGACAGCCGTGAGCTGGGTTATATACAGCCTTACTAATTCTACATTAATGCTGGGGGTAAGTTTGTTCGCCAGCCAGGTGCCCTCATTTTTATTAACTTGGCTGGGTGGGGTAGTATCGGATAGGTACGACCGCTACAAAGTGTTATTAATTACGCAGATAGCATCAATGATACAGGCCGTATTACTGGCTATTTTGATATGGTTTAACCATTATAGTGTTTGGGAGATATTGGCCCTGAGTGTGTTACTGGGGATAATAAATGCTTTTGATGTTCCGGCGCGGCAGTCGCTTGTGTATGAAATGGTAGATGATAAGGATGACCTGCCGAACGCGCTGGCGCTCAATTCATCAATGGTGAACCTGTCGCGGTTGATAGGCCCGGCTATAGCGGGTATTGTTTTGGAAAAACTGGGTGATGGTACCTGCTTTGCACTTAACGCCTTGAGTTTTGTGGCGGTTATAGCTTCGTTATTATTGATGAAGTTGCCAAAATATGTGCGCAAGGAACACAAAAAGAATGCTTTTGGCGAATTTGCAGAAGGCTTTAACTACATCAGGCGCACACCATCCATCAGGTTTATAATTATAGTGCTGGGGCTAATGAGCTTTTTTGTGCTACCATTCAACACGCTGATCGCTTATTATGCGAGGGACGTATTTAAAGGCACGGCCTCAACCTTTGGTATTATCGACAGTTTTATTGGCCTTGGGGCGCTTGGGGGTGCCATATTTTTGGCATCGCAAAAGCCCGGGGCTAACCTGAATAAGATACTGGCGATAAACACATTGGTACTGGGTATTGGGCTACTGTTATTTTCGCACGAGGGCAATTATCCGCTGGCACTGTTTTTTGCGGTAATTTCAGGTTTTGGTATGATGTCGCAGGTTACGGTGAGCAATACCATTATACAAACTACCGCCGACCCGGCCATGCGCGGCAGGGTGATCAGCTTTTTTGCGATGGCCGTTTTTGGCATGATGCCATTCGGCGGTTTGTTTGTAGGATGGGTATCAGAATTGATAGGAACCAAAGATGTATTGCTGATAGAAGGTATACTTGCGCTACTGGCGGGTGTAGTGCACCTGGTGCATTTACGTACCGTGAAGATGAAGGCGAAACAGGAGCAGGTGATGAAGACAGCGAGGGTTGATGCGGTGACCGGAGCTACAGTGTAGGGGGGGGTGCTGCGAGGAAGTGAAGGCGCGCCGTTGACTCACCCGGTCGTTGCTACGCTCGACCACCCTCTCTTCGCCTGTGGCGGAAAGAGGGTTGAGGATTATTCTAAAAATTTCAAGGAACTACATCAAGGTCGGCCTCACGGTTGTTCTTGCGGAATAATGCAAGTTACGGCGAGTGATTGAGGAAAGTGGTGACATTGTTTTGTCAGTAATATACAATTGATTAGGTATCAAGCTGATAAATTGGCGGTGCCTGATTTCTGATGTTTCCCATCTATTCAGAACGGTTCTTTGACCAGCCCGGCAGAATTGGGAAAATATTTTAAAAAAAATAGAATTATTAGCGTTCTCATTCGTCATTATAAATAACAAACAAGCTATATTTATGAATAAGCTGATACAAGATAAAAATATAGCCATAGTAGGCGGAGGGCCGGGAGGGCTTACGCTTGCGCGTATATTGCAGATGAATGGCGCGGATGTTACCGTTTATGAACGTGACGCGAATAGTGAAGCACGGGCTAAAGGCGCGACTTTGGATCTGCATGAAGAATCGGGTTTGCGGGCACTGGCCGAAGCCGGATTAATGGATGAGTTTTGGGCGAATTACCGGCCGGGAGCTGATAAGCTGCGCATAGTTGACAAAAACGCCAATATAATTTTTAATGATGATGCGGATGGTCGTGATGGTTCAAATAGACCGGAGATAGACCGTGGTCCGCTGCAAAAAATATTGCTGGACTCGTTAAAGCCGGGCACTGTGGTTTGGGACAGCAAGTTTGTTTCACTATCGCAACAGAACGGCGCTTGTAAGCTTGATTTTGAGAATGGCGAGAGCGCTTTTGCTGATATTGTGATCGCGGCGGACGGGGCAAATTCAAAACTTCGGCCATATATAACATCCATCAAACCCTTTTATTCGGGGGTTACGGCGGTGGAGGGCGCTGTATATAGTTCTGCTGTGACAAGCCCGAGGGTACACGAATTGCTGAATGGCGGGAAGATATTTGCCATGGGCGATGCGAAAAGTTTGATCGTGAGTTCGAAAGGTGATGGCAGCCTGGTTTTTTATACGAGTTTTAATTGTGATGAGGATTGGGTAAAAACCAGCGGGATAAATTTTGCTGATAAATCCTGCATAATGAACTGGTTTAAACAGGAGTATGCCGGTTGGGATGACCTGTGGCTGGAGCTGTTTGAAAATGCCAGCACTAATTATGTTCCCCGGCCGCTTTACTGCTTTCCTTTTGACCAGAATTGGGAAACCCTGCCAAATATCACCATGATAGGCGATGCCGCGCACCTGATGCCGCCATTTGCGGGCGAGGGCGTGAACATGGCCATGCTGGATGCTTTGGAACTGGGGCTATGTTTGATGAGCGATAACTATGCTGATGTGCAATCGGCGATAGCGGCATATGAAACTGAAATGCGGGCACGGGCCGGCGCTACTGCCGAACAAACCATGGAAGCTACCGCGGCCCTGCATGCTGAAGGTGCTATTGAATTTATGATGGCGGTGATCAGTTGAGCGGAGTAATATCGAACACTGAATATCGAATTTCGAACATCGAAGTGGGCTTCCGCACTTGGGATTATTTTGGTTAGTTCAAATTTATTTGTGTTGACACTTTTACAGGGGCTTTTTTGCCCTTTTTCTTTTTCAGGTCCTCGGCTATTTCGCTAATAATAGCGCCGTTCGTTTTTAGTTGTTTTGCGATCTGTTTGATCTGTTTTTCGGTTGAATCTTTTTTATTTAATGGAGCCATGACATTATAAATCTTAAAGGTATGATTTGGTTTTCAATGGCTTACAACCCAAAGGAATAAATCCTGTTTATACTTATACCAAAAAGAAAATTAAAAATATCTTAATAGGAAAAAACCGCAGAAGAATTTTCTTCGTTAGTAAGTTTAAACCTTTTAGGAATGCCCACGTTGATCAACAAAAAAATTGCTTTAAACATGCGTAACGGACGATTGATGCGCAATTATTCCCAGGAATACATGGCGCTTCAATTACATATATCGCAAAACGCATACAGCAAGATGGAAATAGGTCGGACACGGATAACCGTTGAATCTGTTTTTAAAGTTGCCGCTGTACTCGAACTGGATATTTATACGCTGATGGATATTAAACAGGTCCCGGCCGCCTAGAAAAGGCTGAAATATAGAACACCGAATATAGAAGCCTATTATTTACTTCTTATGTTTTAGGGTGATAACCGTTATTTCGGGCCAGATACCTACCCGACCTTTCAATCCAAGAAAGCCAAATCCACGGTTTACATACAGATACTTACCTGCGGTTTGATACAGACCCGCCCATTGCCGATAAACGTATTTGATGGGGCTCCACTTAAAGCCAAACAACTCGATACCAAACTGCATGCCGTGGGTGTGACCCGAAAACGTAAGGTGTATGTGTTTGTCATGACCAAGGGTTACCGCGTCCCAATGAGATGGATCGTGCGACATAAGTATATTGAATGACTTATGTGGTAATTTGGAAGTGGCTTTTTCAAGGTCGCCGTATTTATGGAAACCGCCTTTTCCCCAGTTCTCTACGCCAATCAGCGATATTTCCTGGTCGCCTTTTTTGATGGTTACAGCTTCATCAAGTAATAGTTTGAAGCCTATCTCGCCATGTATTTCCTTTAAACGTACCAAATTAGCATGTTTATCGGCTTCGTTTTCCCAGCGCATGTAATCACCGTAATCATGATTGCCCAATATGGAATATTTGCCATAAGGCGCTTTTAGCTTAGCGAATGTGGGTATCCAGGGTTCCATTTCAGTTGCCTGATTGTTTACCAGGTCGCCGGTAAAAAGTATGAGATCGGAATTTTGCTCATTCACCATGGATATGCCTTTTTCAACCCCTTTCTGACTGGTGAAGCTGCCCGAGTGAATATCGGATAGCTGGGTAATGGTAAAACCGTCGAATGCTTCGGGCAGATCGTCAAAAAACAAAGTTTCCTTATGCACTTTATAATAATGTCCGCCACGTGTTAAACCAAACAGGAACCCGAAGAACGGGATGGCGGCAATACCCAATCCCACCTCACTTACCCATACGCTGCGCGGTGGGAAACCACGAAACAGGCGTGTAATATCTTCCAACAATAGTACCGGCATTGCAAATATCTTCGGAACCAGCGATAACAGCATCAGCGCCATTACCCATGATATGGCCTTTGGCGAACTCTTACCCGGCGTGCGAACAATAAAAAAGAACAGCAGGCTGATGATGAGCACCAGGTCAAACATCCAATAACCATTTATGATGAATGGATTGGCGGTTAACGTTTTTACCAGCTGTAAGAAATAAATGTCGGCGAGAATGAATATGTAGAGAATTAAATAAATGCGATTTTTCATATATAGACTAAAGACGGATGAGAAGGGAAAACATTTTAAACAAAAGAAGATTTTTTTATCACAGCATTAAACTGATAAAAAATAGGGGCAAGCATTAAACAGATTGTAATAATTTACTCCTATTAGGTTTTTATTACTTTTTAATTTTTAGAAGTTTATTACATTGCGCCCATTAATACATTCTACAGCCTGTGATAGATTATTTGGTGAATAATGTGTACGAGATTATTATTGGCTTATTTATAGCTTTTATTATATCCTATTACACCGTACAGAATTTTAATCAGAAATACGAGTACGTTGAAGACAGACCGCGCTTGATATCTTTTATAAGGATATCGTTAAGCATATTGCCATTCCTGGTGCTTTTCCTGCTTATTTTGATATTGAGCAAATAGCGTAAAAACAATAGCTATACCAGAAAATTACTTGCTTTTCATTTCGGCCTGTATGGCCCTTAAAAACTCATTGGAATGCTGTGAGCCGATGATATAAACCAGGCCGTCGCGGTCAGTTAGATGGATAGCGTTTTTGCCACCTGTGTAGAAACGAATAGTGCCTTTGCTATGCAGGTTGTAAACGGGGTTATTGAACAGGTATCGGCTATATTCGGCTTTTTCAACTTTCACTATGCTGTTAAGGTCGATCTTTACTAGGCGGGTTGTCCACAAACCATCGAGTAAAATGCTATTATTGATAACCCGGGTACGGAAATGCAGCAGAAAGCCCATGATGATGGAGATCACCAAAATGGCAAAACCTACCACCGCCAGCAGTTCATTATTATTGTTGCCTATATCGGTAAAAAAATAAGCGGCAAAGCAAAAAATGGCCATTACCAGGCGTATGGTTAGCGGTATAAATTCCCTGCCGAGGTATTGCTTTTCAGTATAAGCGGGTTTATCCATTTTTAATTTGATGATTTGATAATTTGGCAATTTGAAGATGGAAAGGAATCTTCAAATCAACAAATTTTCAAATTTTATTCAGTTCGAATATAGTAACTTTTTTAGTGGTTTTACCCACTTTGTATTTATCGCTTAGGCGATAGCCGGCAATCCACATGATATCACCATTTCCATTTACCAGTAACGGCACCTGTTTTTTTTGATGTACAGGCAGTTTTTGCTGGATAAAGAAATCGCTTAATTTTTGTTTGGTTTTCATTCCCAGGGGATAAAAACTATCGCTTTGCTGCCATGAACGGATGGTTAACGGGTAAACCAATAATTCCGTATCGATGCTTACGGCCAGTGGATTGTCGCGGATGATGAGCGGGCTATCATCATGCAATAGGGTAATCGTACATCCGTCATATTTGACCGAAATGACGGATTCGTTTATTTGTACGGTTTGGAAATTATTTTCACTCTTCGGGCTAAGGATCAGTTTCTCACGATCAAGCACCAACACATAGCCCACACCTTCAAAAGTACGGCCCGGGTGTTTGTCGAGCGATGAAATAATATCATCTACTGTACTTTCATTAAAGCCATATTCCTGTAAAAGCTTAAAAAGCAACAGGCGTTGCGGGTTTAAACCTTTTATTGCCGCGATGGATAAATGAATATCATTATCGGCATAAATAAACAACTCCTTTTTCACTTCATCCATACGCATTTCGAGCAATATTTCCAGGTCGCGGAAATGGCGGAGATTATTTTCGAAGGTATTTTCCAGTGCCGGGTTCAGCTCCTTTAATTTAGGGATAACCTCGTGGCGTATCTTATTACGGGCGTATTTGGTAAATGCGTTTGAGCTGTCCTCCACATAACTCAATTTATTTTGAGTGATAAACTGCTGAATTTCATCGCGCTTTAAAAAAAGCAGGGGGCGAACTAAATAACCATTCTTTGGTAGTATGCCATGCAGGCCTGCGATGCCTGTACCGCGGGTAAGGTTCAACAATATTGTTTCGATCGTATCGTTTTGGTGATGCGCAAGGGCAACGGCATCATAGTTGTACTGTTGCCTTAACTGGTCGAACCATTGGTACCGCAGATCGCGGGCGGCCATTTGGATAGATATTTTGTTTTCGGCGGCATAGGCCGAAGTATTAAAGTTAACCGTATGAAATTGAACCCGGAGTTGCTGTGCTAGATTTTGGCAAAATTCCTGGTCGGCGATGGCTTCGGTGCCGCGCAACTGGAAATTACAATGAGCTATGCTGATATCATACCCGGCGGCCTTTAACAAATGCACCATCAAAACAGAATCCATACCACCGCTTACCGCTGCCAGTAGCTTACTACCGGGCGCGAACAGGTTATTTTGTTGAATAAATGCAGTAAATTGTTTAACCGGCAGCATTCATCAAAATTATTAATTTAATAACCCCGACAAAAAACTAATTTTGCCATTGTGAGTAAATACGTTATAATTTTTTTATTACTGCTGATAAGCGGCACGGCTTTGTGCCAAAAAAAATCAAAAGTAAACCTGATATCATCTACCAGAAGCGAAGGCGTTAAGATAAACGGTGTAGACGTTATCAAGGTATATAACGGTGTATGGAGCCAGGATGCCTCACGTATGCGGTCGGACAGCGCTTACTTTTACCAGAGCCAAAACGCCTTTGATGCTTTTGGGCACGTCAATATCAACCAGGGCGATACGCTGAATATCTACTCGGACAAACTGAATTATAACGGTAACACCAAAACCGCCATTTTAACGGATAACGTGAAGATGATTGATAAGGACGCGACACTGACCACCAACTTTTTTACCTATAATACCGGAACTAAAATAGGCACATACACCAATGGCGGTAAACTGGTAAGCAAAACTAATACGCTGGTAAGTAAGAACGGGTATTATTTCGCGGGTTCGCATGATGCCTACTTTAGGTATGATGTGGTATCGACCACTAATGACGCGATCATAAAAACTGATACCATGCGGTATAATTCGCAAACGCGCATCAACTACTTTTATGGGCCCACCACCATTTACGGCGCAAAGGATAAAGACACGTTGCTAACTGATAATGGCACGTATGATACCAAAACTGAGATAGCGCTGTTCAACAAAAACAACTTGTACAAGCAGGGGACGAAATCATTAGTAGGCGATACGCTTTACTATGACCGGCTTAAAGGCTATGGCCGTGCGGTAAAGCATGTTACGTTTAATGATAATGAGCAAAAAGTAACCATAAAAGGTGGCCTGGGCACGTATTTTAAAAAGAACGACCTGGCCATAGTTACCCGCGACCCTTATGTTATTATGGTAACGGAAGATAAAGACACCACAAAAACCGATACGGCACATAAGCCCGTACCCATTGCTTTAAAAAAGGGTAAGGGCAACGATAAAAAAGCTAGTGCTACCGCCAAAGCCAGGCCACCGATAAAAGGTCAAGCAGGCCAAACCGCGCTGATCGATTCGGCGAACAGAAAACTGACCATGCCGGTGATAGACTCATTCAGTAAAAGCTCGCGATTAAAAAATGCCGCTACAGCGCAGGGCTTAAAGATGCCGGTTATCGATTCGTTCAGTAAAAAACTGCCCAATAACATGACGGTTGATTCGGCGGGGAAATTAGCATCGGCACAAAGCAAAAAACTGGACAAGAACACGCAGAATAAATTGAAGGCTGCGGCCAAAAACCTGGCGAAAGGCAAGCTGGATACTAATGAAATATTATCGCCCAATAAACCGGTGACGCTTAAAGATACCAGCAAGATAAAAAGAGACTCGGTTTATATGAGTGCCGATACCATTGAAACGCGGATACTGACCGTTAAGGAATTGGATAGCCTGCAAGAGGAAGACAGGCTGACGCATAAGGTTGATACCTCGAAGAACGCGGTTAAGCATATTGTTTATAAAAAATCGCCTAAAGAATTAACGCTCACCGCGCCTAAATTTCCGAGAGACACTTCCTTCTGGCACCGGGATTATTTTGGCAAGCCTAAGCCTGTAGCAGCAAAGCCTAAAAAAGATGTTTTAGTGGCTAAGACGAAAAAGAATGTTAAGATTGACTCGACTTTTTTGGATAAACCGTTGCAGTTGAAGGATACGGCGCGAGTCAGGATCTTGATGGCTTTTCACAACGGCAAGATATTTAAATCAGACTTGCAGGCTGTAGCCGATTCCATTTTTTATAGTAACAGTGACTCCACCATCCGATGTTATACCAAGCCTATGGTGTGGACGCAGGGTTCGCAATTATCGGGTGATACTATTAACCTGATATTGAAAAATAAGAAACTGGATAAGATGGATATGTATCCCAACGCGTTTATTGTGAACATTGAGAAGGGTGATTCTACTCATTTTAACCAGGTTGGTGGTAAAAAAATGCGGGGCTTTTTTAAGGACAGCAAACTGCGAAAGGTGGTGATAGATGGCAATGTGGAGAGCGTTTATTTTGTGCGCGATAGTACCACGCACCAGGTAACTGACATGAATCATTCCATAACCAGCAGGATGCGCCTGCTTTTGAAAAATAACGAGGTAACTGACCTGGCCTATATAACAAAGGACGACCATTCATACGCCCCTATGGATAAGGTTAAAGAGGATGAGAAAATACTGAAGGGATTTATTTGGAAGCCAAAGAACCGGCCTGTATCGAAAGAGTCGGTTTTGCCATCGTACAACAAAAAACCGGATACTGCCAAAAAAGTAAAACTGCCGGTAGCAGGTGAGCCGCGGGCCAAGAAAATGTACACAGGTAAAAATGGTAGTAAAGCACCAACGGATGTAAAAGCTGCCACCGATACCACACTGAAAAAACTGCCGGGTACTAGCGCAGGCAAGGATACTACCAACGCGCTTAAAAATTTACCTGGTGTAAAAGGAAAGCCCGATACCACTTTAGAGGCACCGGCACTTAAACCGGGGGCCAATGTGAAAAAGGATTCCGTTCCACCAGTAAAGCTACCGCCACAAAGCCCGGCTAAAAAGGATACGACGAAGAATTAATTTATTATGTCATTTCGATCCTGCTGAATGGCTTGAGGTCGGAGGGCAGGTGAGAAATCTTATATGCCTTAAAGTTCGTTATGCATAATGTATAAGATTTCTCCTCGCCCGCTGCACAGTCCTACCCATGCTCGTCGAAATGACATTACGAATTATAGCTATTATTTGTTATTACTACCTGCGCCGGTAGTTTCGGTGATAAAATGCCCGGTTTTTTGATCAGTTGTTAGCACCACTTTTATAGCGCCGCTGCCACTTATCCATTCGTTGTCCTTTACCTTTTTGTAGCCGTCTTTAGTCATTTTTTGGGTGACCAAATCCAATACCTTTAGGGGCAAAATACTCCTGGAGGCGTAGCAAACATTGTTTTTATAAAGTATTACGGTTTTAAGATCGCCCTGCATGGTTAGGGTATCGGCATCCTCGCCCCGGGCCAGTTTAATGGCTGGATAAGGCTTTACCATGGCCCTGATCTGATCCTTTGTTTTACCGAGGGTAGAATCCTGGGCTTTGAGGCAGCAAGGTATAAGGCAGATGATTATGAAGAAAAAGACGTTTTTCATTGTTTGAAGGTATGACTTTTATTCTATCACTAACCTGTCTTCATAAAACAGGAATGGCAATTGATTTTGTATGCCTTTTATTTTCCATATAGGGCCGTTTTGGCAGTAAAGGAGTATGGTTATTGGCCGTTTTTGCTTTTTCTCATATTCGGCCAATACCTGCAGGCATGCACCGCATGAGGTGATGGGTTTATTGATAACAAATTCATCGGTATGGGCGGTTATGGCCATAGTTTCAATCGGGTCATCAGGATAATTAGCGCCCCAATTGAAAAGCGCCACACGCTCGGCGCAAAGGCCCGATGGATAGGCAACGTTTTCCTGGTTACTGGCATATAGTATTTTGCCGCTGTGCAACCGCATAGCTACACCTACCCTGAATTTTGAATAAGGCGAATGCGAGTTGGCCAATGCCTTTACGGCATCGAGACATAATTGCTGGTCGGGTTCGTCAAGCTCGGTTAATGTATCGTATTCCTGGAATGCTATTTTTATTTCGTGGTTTGTCATGGCTTCACCCTGCCCTCTCCAAAGCAAAGGGTTCTGTTAATTAAAAATAATTTATCTGCCTTCAAATAAAAGAAGGGGATACAAGATAAAGAAAATTCATATTACTTTAATAAACGTGCAGAATGATGAATGCGTATTATGCCAATCTCGGTAATGGAATTGATTTTATAAATAATGCGATAATTACCTACTATTAATTCGCGAATAAGTTCATTTTCAAATTCAGGAACTATTCTTCCGGCTTCATTATGGTCAATTAATATATCTACACTATCAACAAGTTTGTCAGTAAACCTTGCAGCATAGCTTTCAGAGTCCAGAGCGATGTAATCGTAAATAGCTTGTAAATCTTCTAAAGCGTATGGCGTCCATGTTATTTCTGCCATTGCTTAACTTTTTGCTTTACCTGCTCATGGGTGAGGGTATTACCCGAATGTAATTGTTCAAGCCCTTTTTCAACTTTTTCAATAAAGATTAATTTTTCCATTAATGTTTCCAGGTCAAAATCCTGTGGCATATCATTAATCGTAGCTATTAATTTCTCTCTGTTCATGGCTTTACCTATAATACGAATTTATGAAAAATTCACAAGTTTTTAATGTAAACAGTTATAAAAACAAACTCACCTTTAGATTAGCTTCAAACAAAATAAACAGGTTGTTATTATTGTTGAAGCTTTCTTTTTGCTTCTTTTTCTTTGTTAACAACTCCGATTTTTGTTGAAAAGATTA
>Ga0116227_10011268_pt1 | contig 15090 bp, 17 predicted proteins | sample S1TSphgellanicum_FD_89693 | JGI IMG/M metagenome (GOLD analysis project Ga0116227, IMG submission 89693) | Host-associated microbial communities from peat moss isolated from Minnesota, USA - S1T2_Fb - Sphagnum magellanicum MG | ecosystem: Host-associated > Plants > Peat moss > Unclassified... | reverse complement strand
CCGGGACCGATATCCTGCTGTGCTACTTGCGCGGGACCAACATCCTCACCCCCACCGGCGAAACGAAGGTGGAAACGCTGGGAATCGGCGACCGCGTCGTCACGCGCTTCGGTGGCATAAGGAAAATCAAATGGATCGGCCGGCAGAGACACGAAGCCGCGCGCGCGCCGCATAAAATCCCCATCCGCATTCGCGCCGGCGCGCTGGCCGAAGGGGTTCCGGCGCGCGATCTATACATCTCGCCCGGCCATTCCATGCTGATGGGCGGCACGCTGGTCCTCGCCACCGCCCTGCTGAACGGCATCACGATCATCCAGGAACTGCCGCCCAACACCCCGCAAATCGAATATTTTCAAATCGAACTTGACACCCACGACTGTATCATCGCGGAAGGCGCCTGGTCGGAAACGTTTGCAGACGGTCCGGGTTTGCGCGGCCAATACGACAACGCCGCCGAATATGACGCACTCTACCCCAACGAACCGCCGCCCGAGTCCTTGAACCTTTGCGCCCCACGCCCGGAATCCGGCCCGCCACTGGAAGCCGCACTGCGCCCAGTGGTGGCGCGCGCCGCGTCGCTCGCATCACCTGGTCCGCTGGAAGGCTATGTGGAACGGGCCTCCGCCTGGAAGATCGAAGGCTGGGCTTTTGACTACGCCAACCCCGATCTGCCGGTGTGTTTGGAGATCTTCGCGGGCGACGAAATGCTAGGTACGGTGCTGGCCCACAACCACCGGCCGGATCTGCGACAAGCGGGCAAGGGTAGGGGCGCCTGCGCTTTTCGCTTCACCACGCCGAAGCGCCTGGCGGACGCACTGCCGCCGTTGAAAATACGGCGCGCTGGCGACGGCGCGGAACTTCCCCTCAGCGCCGAAATTCTAGGCCGCATCGCCCCGCCGGCAGGGCCACCGGCAGGGTTGCGCCTGGTGGCGTAGGTTCAAATCCTGACCTTATTCCCTGATATCCTGCCACGCCTCGGTAAACGGTTTTTTGCGGAATGTCGCCCAGAAGAAATTCATCGAATAGCGCAGCCCGATGGTGAAGACGCCTTCGCCGACCAGGCGGCGGCCCGAGGATTCGGCGGGGAGCTTGAAGGTGAACTTTACTCCGCCGACCTTGGAAAGCCGCCGCGCCATATCCGTATCCTCGCCGTAGAACGAAAACCGCAGGCTGGGGGTGCCGAGTTTCAGCATCGCCTCGCGCTTTACGATGAAATTGCCGCCTTGCAGCATCGATCCGACATTGAGCAGCCGGTTCACCAGATAAGCCGCGTAGGCTACGCGGTAATACGCCGCCACCACCATGTTTACTCTCCGTGGCACGCCATAATATTTGTAAGGCCCTGAAATCGCTACCAATTTTTGGCTCCGCGCAAACTGCCGCATCACCTCGCTCAGCCAGCCGCGAGGAATCACGGTGTCGGCGTCGATATTCGCGATAAGATCGCCGGAAGACGCCTCGAACCCGCACCAGCGCGCCTGCACCAGGCCTTTGCGCGGCTCATCGACCACCCGCACCCCCTCAATCGCCTCGGCCACCTCGGTCGTGCGGTCCGTGCTGGCATTATTGACCACGATAATCTCGGCATCCGTGCCGAGGACCATGCCGGCGCGCAGAATCTCGTCGCGAATGGCGGTCAGCGAGCGCGTCAGCAGCGCCTCTTCATTATAAGCCGGGACGACAAAGCTGATCTTCATGTGTTGCTCCAGGGGACTCGGAATGGCCAGATGATTAAATGGCTATCAACAGGGGAAGCCGCAACAAAGCGAATGACAATTCCATGACAGAGGCGGCGATGGCCGGCGGGTTGACAGGGCCGGGGCCGGGCGGCATACCGCGCCACCGAATAACTTTGATCATTGTGTGAGACTGAGATGAAGATCCGTAACTCCTTGAAATCGGCCAAGACGCGCGACAAAAACTGCCGCGTGGTGCGGCGGCACGGGCGGGTCTATGTCATCAACAAGAAAAACCCACGGATGAAAGCCCGGCAGGGGTAGTTTTCGCGTCCGGCCGGATTGGCCAAGCCTCTCAAAAGGTTGCATTTTTGCCTTCTCTGGCACATACATTTGCTCCTTTAACGTGCAGGAGCAAGCCATGGCTGATGTCCTGACAGACGACACAGAAATCCGAGGAATTGACCCGCCGCAGCCGCGCGGCCCTGTCGGAACGCCGGGTGCGGGGCGAGATTACGACGTATGTGCGGGACGGCTGGGTTTTTCGAGAATATCCCGGACAGCGTGTGGAGGGTATCTGATTGCTTGAGGATTATAGGGCAGCGGACCACCCAACGGCGGAGTAGCCCGGGTGAGCAGGCTCATCGTATAAGCCGGCCATAACGGCGCGATAACCGTGGCCTTGTGAGCGATCTCCAGAGCTTTCGAAAGCTTATCGAGGCTGTCCGCATAATGGCGAACGATCGATAATTCTGACACGGAAAAGCGCATTCTGCTCCGCGCCGAGTGGGGCGTGATCCTGGAACTCGACCCAAACCCGCCGCACTGGTTTTAGTCACGATGGCCCGAAATTCAGCGCGCCTTTGCCACGCATACCGGCGGCGCGGGGTAGGGGGCGGTTTTTCCGTATTGCGGTCCGAGGTTTCGCGCTACATCATGCGGCATTGGAGGGATCAGAAATGTTGCAGCCAGCGCCGAAGCCGGATGTGCTCGCCAAGCGGGCGGAGATAATCGCCGGTTTGCGGGCGATTCTCCCTTCCGACGCCGTGATCGGCGACACGATTTCGTTGAAACCGTATGAGACGGATGGGCTGACGGCCTACAAACAGGCACCGCTTGCAGTGGTTCTGCCGTCGGACGAGGGTCAAGTGGTGGCGGTCATGCGGTTTTGCCATCTGCACGGCATACGCGTGGTGCCACGCGGCGCCGGGACGTCGCTCTCCGGCGGGGCGTTGCCGCTGGAAGATGCGGTGGTCGTAGGCGTGATGCGAATGAACCGCATACTGGAAATCAATTATCCGGACCGCTACGCCGTGGTGCAGCCCGGCGTGACCAATATCGGCATCACCCAGGCCGTGCAGGACGAACAGTTTTTTTATGCGCCGGACCCGTCCAGCCAGCTCGCCTGCATGATCGGCGGGAATGTCAGCATGAATTCCGGCGGCGCGCATTGTTTGAAATATGGGGTGACCGCGAACAACCTGCTGGGGCTGCGGCTGGTGACGATTGAGGGCGAGGTACTGGAAATCGGCGGGACGCATTGCGACGCCGCGGGTTATGACTGGCTGGGGCTGATTACGGGCAGCGAGGGGCAGTTGGGGATTTTGACCGAAGTCACGGTGCGGATTCTGCGCTCGCCGGAGGGCGCGCGGGCCATGCTGGCGGGGTTTGATTCCAATGAGGTCGCCGGCGCCTGCGTGGATGCGATTATTTCCTCCGGCATTATTCCGGTGGCGCTGGAATTCATGGACCGGCCGGCGATTCATGCCTGCGAGGATTTTGCCCATGCCGGGTATCCGCTGGAAGCGGAGGCGATGCTGATCATCGAGGTCGAGGGCAGCGAGCAGGAGCAGACGGATATGCTGCGCCGGATACGCGACATCTGCGCCGCGTACCATCCGATTTCGATGCGGGTTTCCGAAACGGCGGAAGAATCCGCCGCCATCTGGAAGGGTAGAAAAGGCGCGTTTGGCGCGGTGGGACGCATTTCGCCGGATTATTTGTGCATGGATGGCACTATCCCCACCAGCCAGTTGCCAAACGTGCTGCGGCGGATTGGCCAGATGAGCGATGATTACGGGTTGAAAGTGGCGAATATTTTTCATGCGGGCGATGGGAATTTGCACCCGCTGATCATGTTCAATGCCAACGATCCGGAGAGTTTTCATAAGGCCGAAGCATTTGGCGCGGATATTCTTTGCCTTTGCGTGGAGGTGGGCGGGTGCTTGACCGGCGAGCACGGTGTCGGGGTGGAAAAGCGGGATTTGATGAGCGTGCAGTTTTCGCCCGCGGAGTTGGCGCAGATGCGGGGGATCAAGACCGCGTTTGACCCGAACTGGCTTCTGAATCCCGCTAAAGTGTTTCCGCTACAGTGATCGCGCCTGAGACGGAGCAAGACATCGCCGAAGCCGTGCGGGGCGCGGAAGGGCCGCTGCTGGTGCAGGGAAACGGGACGAAGGCCGGGATGTTGCGGCCGGTGCAGGCGGCGGCGACGCTGAGCACCAAAAACCTGACGCGCATCACGCTGTACGCGCCGAATGAGCTGGTTATGTCGGCGCAGGCTGGAACCCGGCTCGCGGACATTGAAGCCGAACTCGCCACTGCCGGTCAGCAGATGATCGCCGAGCCGCCGCATATTTATGGCGAAGACCAGACGATTGGCGGCATTGTCGCGACGAATTTTTCCGGGCCGCGCCGGGTCATGGGCGGGGCGATGCGCGACCATGTGCTGGGCGTGCGCGCTGTAAATGGCAGCGGTGAAATTCTGCATTTTGGCGGCCGGGTTTTGAAGAACGTTACAGGGCTGGATGTGAGTAAATTTCTGACCGGCAGTTTTGGCACGCTGGCGGTGATGACCGAGGTGACGTTCAAAGTGCTGCCGGTGACGGAAGCCACCGGAACCGTCGTGCTGCATGGGCTGGATGCGGCGCGCGGCGTTGCGGCGTTGAGCGCCGGGCTGGGGTCGCCGTTTTCGGTCTCCGGTGCGGCGTATCTGCCGGCGGAACAAAAAACCTTGCTCAGGATTGAGGATTTTGCGGTTTCGGTAAAATACCGGACGGAAAAACTGGCGGCGCAGCTGAAGGAATTTGGCGCGGCTGAGATTTTGGGCACGGCGGCGAGCAAAACTTTTTGGCGCGACATACGGGATTGCAAAATGCTGGATGCAGGCGAGGCGGTGTGGCGGGTTTCAGTTCCGCCGTCCGCCGGACCGGGCGTGCTGCGCGCGGTTGAAGCGCTGGGGGTGACGGGGTTTCTGGATTGGGGCGGCGGGCTGGTTTGGCTGACCGGGCCGGCGGATGAGGCAACGCACGCGGCCGTCTGCGCGGCGGCGAAAGCGGCGCGCGGCGTATGGTGGTTGATGCGGGCACCTGAGCCGTTGCGGGCGGTGGTGGATGTGGTGCCGCCGGAATCTCCGGTGCTGGCGGCGATTCGCCGGCGCGTGGAGGAAAAATTTGATCCGCGCGGGATTTTTAATCCTGGAAGGCTGAGGGCGGCGTAATGCAGACCAGTTTCACCACGGCACAGCTGGCGGACCCGGAAATTGCGGTTGCGAATGATATTTTGCGGAGCTGCGTGCATTGCGGGTTTTGCACCGCCACCTGCCCGACATTCGTGACGCTGGGAGATGAGCTGGATTCGCCGCGGGGACGAATTTATCTCATTAAGGACATGTTGGAAAACAACCGGCCGGCGGGGGATGAAGAGGTTCTGCATATCGACAGGTGCCTCTCTTGCCTGTCCTGCATGACGACATGTCCGTCTGGGGTGAATTACATGCACCTGGTGGATCATGCGCGGGTGCATATTGAAAACAGCTATAAGCGGCCTTTTGCCGACCGGCTGATGCGGGACGTGCTGGCGCGGATTCTTCCTCACCCGAAGCGGATGCGGGCCGCACTCGGGCTGGCGCGGCTGGGTAAGCCGTTGGCGTTTTTGCTGCCGGGTGAGAGCATGTTGGCAAAGCGCCTGCGGGCGATGCTGAATCTGGCGCCGGAGCGGCTGCCGGCGGCGCAGTCGCTTGGCGGGACGGTGCATAAGGCGGTTGGCGAGACGAAAGGGCGTGTCGCGCTGCTGGCGGGCTGCGCGCAGCAGGCAATTGCGCCGTCCATCAACAATGCAACAATCTCGCTCCTCAACCGGCTTGGGATCGAAGTGATGATTCCGGCCGCCGCCGGCTGCTGCGGGGCGCTCGTGCATCATATGGGCCGGCATGAGGCGGCGCTGGCGGCGGCGCGGCGCAATGTTTCCGCCTGGGGTGCCGAGACCCTGGATGCGATTCTCGTGAACACTTCGGGCTGCGGGACGGTGGTGAAGGATTACGGGTTTTTGCTCCGCAACGATGCGATGGCGGGGCAGGCAGCGGAGATATCCGCCAAAACCAAGGATATTTCAGAATATTTGCTGAAAATCTACGAACCGACCCAGCTGGCGCCGGAGATCACGGTGGCGTATCACGCGGCCTGTTCACTGCAGCATGGTCAGCAGATCACCAGCGCACCGAAGCTTTTGCTCCGCAAGGCGGGGTTTAACGTGGTCGAGCCGAAGGACGCGCATTTGTGTTGTGGCTCCGCCGGGACGTATAACATCATGCAGCCGGAGATTGCCGCTGCGTTGCGACGTCGGAAGCTCGATACATTGAAGGCGAAGGCGCCGGACGTGATCGCCGCCGGGAACATTGGGTGCCTGACGCAGCTTGCCGGAGACGGTATTCCCACCGTTCATATGGTGGAGTTATTGGATTGGATGGCGGGGGGTGAGAAACCCGCCGCATTACGAGGAGCCGAACATTGACATATTTGCGCGCGACGGATTTGCCGGATCAGCCGGCCGGAGCAAGATTTCGGGCGTTGCTAGAAAAGCCTGGGATTCTTGGGATTCCGGGGACCCATAACGGGCTGGCGGCGCAGCAGGCCAAGGCGGCGGGGTTTGCGGCTTGTTATCTGTCGGGGGCGGCGATGACCGCCTCGATGGGCCTGCCGGACCTTGGGATTATCACCGTGGATGAAGTCTGTTTCTTCATCCGCCAGGTCACGCGGGCCTCGGGTTTGCCGGTGCTGGTGGATGGCGATACCGGCTACGGTGAAGCGCTGAACGTGATGAACATGGTGCGCAATTTCGAGGATGCCGGCGCCGCCGCGGTGCATCTGGAAGACCAGATTCTGCCGAAAAAATGTGGGCATCTGAACGACAAGAAGCTGGCGGCACCAGAGGATATGGCGAACAAGGTGGCGGCCGCGGCGCATGCCAGACGGCACCTGTATATCATTGCGCGGACGGACGCCGCGGCGAGCGAAGGAATGGACGGGGCAGTGGCGCGCGCCAAGCTTTATATGGAAGCCGGGGCGGATGCGATTTTTCCGGAGGCGATGAATACGGCCGACATGTTCAAGGAATTCGCTGCCAGAATGCCGGGCGTGCCGCTGCTTGCGAACATGACGGAATTCGGCCGCACGCCGTTTTTCAGCAAGGAAGAGTTCGAAAGTTTCGGCTACAAAATGGTAATCTGGCCGGTGACATCGTTACGCGTGGCGGCGCTTGCGCAGGAAAAACTTTTCTCCGCCATCGCCCGCGACGGCGGCGCGCATAATTGCGTCGACCAGATGCTCACACGCAAGGCGCTTTATGCCACCATCGACTATGCCGGGTTCGAGGCGCTGGATGCGAGTATCGTGAAGACGGTGGTGCCGGAAGCCATGCCTCAGTAAGTCTTCAGTCGCCAGTTATCAGATTCGCTTTCTGAGAACTGAAGACTGGCGACTGTCAGATCAGCTCCAACGGAACACCGAATTTGACGTTCTGCTGGATGAATTCATCCAACACGCGGTTGAAAGCTTCGGGATATTCCCAGAACATCATATGGCCGCCGAACACGACGTAGCGGCTTTCCGGCAGCAGGCGTTTGAGGAACGGCACCGCCTTGTCCGCCCAATGCTGGGCGATGACATGCAAGGTCGGCCGGCTCTTGGCGACCGCGATGGCGGGCTGTAGACTATCCGCGAACATGCAGGAGGCAAAAAGCTGTGCGGCGATGAGCGGCCGGCACTTGCGCGGCTGAGCGAGAATCCAATCCAGCTCCTCCGGCGTCAGATTGCGCTGGATCATGGTGGTTTCGGTATACATCCGCACAAAATCGGCAAAGCCGCGGGAATCCCGGAGCAAAACTGTATGAATGGCGGAAATTTCGTCCAGCGTGCCTTCCACCCAGTCATCCTTCTCGACAGAGAGGCATCTTGGCGAGAGGTCGATGCAGACATGCGCGGCGACCGAGTCTGGTCCCTTAAGCTTGACAAAACCCCAGGTGGCGTGGGCGCCGGCGGACCAGCCGACGAGCACCGGGTTTTTGATCTCCAGCGCCTCCAGCAGCCAGGCCAGGTCTTCGGCGTGCGTCGTGTAGTCATTGCCTTCCAGGGTGAAGCTGGAGGCGCCCTGGCTGCGCGGGTCGAAAGCAATGACGCGGTATTTTCTGGACAGTTCCGCGACCTGTTTTTCAAAGATTTCCTTGGCGAACGTCCAGCCCGGAACAAAAACGATGCTGGGGCCGGAGCCGCGGTCGAGATAGGCGAGTTCGACGCCCGGGGCGACAGGCAGGCGGCCGTCGGTCATTTCCGGCGAGAGATGAGGGAGTTTTAAAGCCGGCATGGCTGAATTCCTCTTAATCTGAGACTCTATATCTTAGCGTGAGACAGGCGAGTTTTCCAGGAAAATTCGCGTTTAGGGACTATTATGGTTGATTTTTTTTGGTTATGAACCATCATAGGTTGTCGTAATTGTAACAAATGCGCAACAACTGGCTCAAAACCTGCAACTGGAATCGCGGCGTGATGCGGGCTAGGCAGGGTTATGCCGCCACGGTTTATCGGGTCCGAAATCTACCGCCTGCCGGTGTTCAAGCCCCCGCACCCGCTGGCGGTTCCCCGCGCCATGCTGGCCGCCGATTTTTGCACCGCGATGGGCTGGGTTGCGGACGGCCAGTATGTGGATAGTCCGGTGGCAAGTGTTGCCGAACTCTGCCGGTTCCACGCGCCGGACTACATCGCAGCACTGGTGCAGGCCGAGGCGGAGCAAGACCTCCCGGTCGAGATGCGGCAAAAATATCGGATTGGGGCGGATGCGAACATTATTCATCCGGCAGTGTTTCGGCGGCCGGCAACTTCGGCCGGCGGGGCGCTGCTGGCGACGGGACTGACGGCCGATGGCGGCGTGGTGTACGCGCCTGGGGTGGGCAATCGCCACGGGCGGCCGGCGCGGGCCAGCGGGTTCTGTTTTGTCAACGACATTGTGTTGGGGATTTTGCGTTGGCGAGAGCTTGGCGTGCGGCGGATCGTTTATCTGGACCTGGATGCGCACCATGGCGACGGCGTGGAGAATTCTTTCTCCGAAGACCCGGACGTGCTGACAATTTCGGTGCACGAGGCCGGGCGCTGGCCGCGAACCGGCGTTGCCTGCGACACGGCGCGGGCAATTTGGAACTTTGCCGTGCCGCCAGGATTCAACGACAGCGAATTTCTTCTCCTCCTGCACGAAAAAATCTTGCCGGTGATGCGCGCCTTCCGGCCCGACGCGATTTTTCTCCTCCCCGGCGCGGATGCACTGGCGGATGACCCGATGGCGAAGCTCGCACTAACCAACAACGCCATCTGGGAGGCTGTGCGGGCGGTGAAGGGGATGGCGCCGAGGCTGGTGGTGGCCGGCGGCGGCGGCTACAACCCTTACGCGCTGGCGCGATGCTGGGCGGGGGTGTGGGCGGTGCTGAACGATTTTCCGATACCAGATCATTTGCCCCAGGCGGCGCTGGACGTTCTTCAAGGCGTGGCATATTTCCGCGCGGCCGGCCGCAACCCGCTGGCGCATTGGTTGAACACGCTGCGCGACGCGCCCGTGCCGGGCGAAGTGCGGGATGAGGTAAAGGCGATGATTCTTTGAAATATCTTTTGATGGCCTTGTTGATGATTTCCGGCGTGGCGCGGGCGGATGAGCCGACCCACGCCCAGCCGAAACTGCCGACGGAAACGCTCTCGATTGTCTCCGATGACGGCAAAACCCATGTCTTTACCGTCGAACTGCCGGTGACCGAACAGGAGCAGGAAACCGGAGAAATGTTTCGGAAAAATATTCCGGCCGATACGGGCATGTTGTTCATGTGGCCGCAGCCGCAGGTTTCCGAAATGTGGATGGAAAACTGCCCGGTGCCGGAGGATATGGTGTTTATCGGCGCCGACGGGACGATAAAATCAATTGCCGAGGACACGGTGCCATTTAGTCTGAAGAATATTTCCAGCGTGGTGCCGGTGCTGGCGACGCTGGAGCTGCAGGGCGGGATTACCGCGGCGGAGGATATCAACGTGGGCGACAAGGTGATTGCCAAGCAGTTTGACGGGGGCTAAGCCCGCGCCAGTTCGGGGCGTGGCGCAGCCTGGTAGCGCGCTTGTTTTGGGTACAAGAGGCCCCCGGTTCGAATCCGGGCGCCCCGACCAGTTGGGGAGAAGGATATGAGGGCTCGGATATTTCTGCCACCGAAATCGGCCATGCAGTCCGGCACTGCGAAGACGCATCGCTGGGTGCTGGAATTCGAACCCGCCTCCGCCCGCTTCCGCGACCCGCTGATGGGCTGGACCGGCAGCGATGACATGCTGAGCCAGGTGCGCTTAAGCTTCGAGACGAAAGAGGCGGCGGTGGCGTACGCGGAGAAACACGGCATCCCGTTCGACCTAGAACTGCCGCCGCTGCATTTGAAAAAGCCGAAATCTTACGCCGATAATTTTCGGGCGGACAGGAAAGAGAACTGGACGCATTAGGCGCCGTGCGGCTTTATGCGGCAATGCCGCGAAAGATGCGGTCGAGCAGGGTTTGTACCTCGTGGCGGCCTTCTTCTGTTCGCAGCAAATCGATCGGCGCATGGTTGTGCAAGGCGGCGCATGGCCGGCGCAGCCAGGTCGCAGCCTTATCGGCCGTGCCGACCGCCTCTTCCACGGCAGCCAGCGTTTCGCCGGAAATATCCATAATCGGCGCCTTCATAGTCTATTTGCGGTGAATCATGGAGGTTTTACGCAAAAATGCCAGAACCCGTCATGCCATGAACCTTGCCCGGCCCGGTTGCCCGGTTTACCAAAGCGATAGAAGCGCCCTTAGCTCAGCCGGATAGAGCATCGGATTTCTAATCCGACGGTCGGTGGTTCGAATCCACCAGGGCGCGCCAGGTTTCAGCCGTCGGCCTGCACGAGCGGCGGCGTGAACATCCGCTTTGTTATTTTCCTAAACGAAAGGGATACTAAATCTAATTTATATATTGACCACAATGTAACCGCCAGTTTAGCTTTATGTAACAACTGGGATGGCGTAAAAATGAAAATTATAATGAATTTGGGACGGTCCATTGTTGCAATGGGCCTGTTAGGCGGATGTGCGTCGATCGTTGACGGAACGAATCAAAGTCTCTCGGTAAAAACAGTGTCAACGGCCGGTGATGTGCCCGGCGCGGAATGTCAGCTCGAGAACAGTAAGGGCACGTGGTTTGTGACGACGCCAGGAAGCGTAACGGTACACCGGGCCTATGGCGTGCTTAATGTTAATTGCACGAAGGACGGTTTTCAGCCTGCCGTGCAGACGGCGCAATCCTCAACCAAGCCGATGGCTTTCGGCAATGCAATCTTCGGCGGGGTGATCGGCGCGGGCGTGGACGTCACGACTGGCGCCGCCTACGACTATCCTGAACTGATAACCGTCCTAATGCGGCCGGTCGTCTTGTCGGAGGCGTCGTCCGACACGAAGTGATTGCGATGCGTGATCAATACCCGTTAAACCCCTGCGCGTAGACCAGCGGGCCGATTTTGTTGGCGGCGTCATCGTTGCAGTCCCAGCCTACGGTGGCGTTGTCATCGTCCCAATCGGGCGCGCAAATTGTACCGGCGGCGTTGGCGGCGCCGATTTCGTCTCCGGCGGGCTCCGGGCGGGAGGTGCAGGCGGCGAGGAAAAGGAGAGAAAAAGCAAAAATGAAATAATGCATCGAACACGCTCCTTCCGGGATTTTTGGTCCGGATTGACTCGATGGTGTTCATAAAATGATGAACGGAAAGTTAATCCGGCCGGAGTGACCGCGCCGCGCCAGCGACGCAGGCCTCAAACACGTCCAAAGCATCAAATGCCAGGTCCTGGCCGTCGGCGGGGAGAAAAATCGGCAGCCCGCCGCCATATTCCACCGCACCTGGAATCATCAGATTATCGGGGAGGGAAAACCCTTCCACCGCCAGGCCGGGGATGGGGTCGGCAATGGCGGCGACATGGGCGGCGCTGCGGGCGGCGAACAAGGTGGCGGTGTTGGAGTAACCAAAAACCTTTTTGCCCCGCCCCAAAAACCAGCCGACTTCGATCAACGTGCCGCTATCCGCCGAGGCGCCGCGGAATGGGGTGAGGTTGGCGATGATGATGTCGCATTCCTCCATCATCTCGATGTCTTTCAGATAGATTGCCCGCCAGGCGGCATCGTCTGGGAGGGTCAAAATTTGCGCAATTTCTTCGTTCAGCGGCGGCCGGCCGATGATGCCGTACTTCGCGCAGATCGCCATTTTTGCCGCGGCGTTTTCGTGTGCGTTCGGCAAAAACACGTCGGGGCCGGCCAGATAGGCTTTCATCAGAATTCCCTTTGTGTGTCTGGGATCCAATAAAGCAGCTTTCTTAACGCCCGGTCCACGGCGAAGAACAACAGCACCGCGATGACGCAGAGGAGGAACAGTGCCGCGAACATCACATCGGTCTGGATGCGCGCATTGGCGTTGATCATGACATAGCCAAGGCCGGAGGACGCGCCGGCCCATTCGCCAATGATCGCGCCGATGGGGGCCAGCGCGGTGGCGACGCGCAGGCCGGAGGCGAAAGCGGGCAGGGCGGCCGGCAGGCGCAGCCGCAGCAGCACCAGCCTGGGGGTTGCGTTCATCGTCGCTGCCAGGTCGAGCCAGCCGGGCTCCGTCTGCCGCAGCCCGTCCGCCATGGCTGCGGTGACGGGGAAGAAAATCACCAGAATCGTCATGATGATCTTTGATCCCATGCCGAAGCCGAACCACAGCACCAGTAACGGTGCGAGGGCGAAGAAGGGGACGGCCTGGCTCAGCACCAGCAGCGGCATCAGCCAGCGGCGTACGGGCAGCCAGGCGGCCATGGCCAGCGCCGAGGCCGCGCCGAAAATCGTGCCGAAAACCAGGCCAAGCAGAATTTCCGCAAGCGTGACAAGCAGATTGTCGAACAGATATTTTTGATCCGTCCACAGTGCCACGGCGACTGATTGCGGCGTGGGCAGCATGTAAAGCGGCACGGCGGTGAACCGGGTGATCACCCACCACAGGACCAAAAAACCGACAAAGGTGATCAGCGGCCTCATTTCGCCAGCATTCGCAACAACTGCGCCTGGGTCTGCAGCACGGAAAAATCATCAGGCGGCCGCGGCGGCCGGCCCGGAACGGCCAGCGGCGCGCCGAGTTCCGCCGGCTGGCCGGAAAGCACGGCGAGATGATGGCTGATCCGGCAGGCCTCCAGCGGGTCGTGCGTTATGAGGAGTATCGTGCAGCCGGCCAGCAATTCTACCGCCAAATCCTGGATGCGGGTGCGGGTGATGGCGTCCAGCGCCGAGAACGGCTCGTCCATCAGCACGATGGGTCGTTGTTCGTACAGAATGCGTGCGATGGCGACACGCTGCCTCATACCGCCGGAAAGTTCCGCCGGCAGCGCATCGGCGCGCTCACCAAGGTCCACGCGGTCCAACAGGTGCATCGCCCGGCCCGGCTCAGGCGGCTCGCCGCGCAGCTGGGCACCCAGCATCACATTGCCGATCGCGGAGAGCCAGGGGAGCAAAAGATCCTGCTGGGCCATGTAGGCAATGCGGCCGGCGATGGGCTGGTTGTCGGAGGCGGTGACGGTGCCGGCAAATGGCGCCTCCAGCCCGGCGATGATTCGGAGCAGGCTGGTTTTTCCCACGCCGCTTGGGCCGAGCAGGGCTGTCAGCTGGCCGGCGCGGATGTCGAGGTTAAGATTCTCGAAGATTTTTTCGCCGCCAAAATGCAACGCCAAATTCTGTACATGCAGCGCGGGGGCTGAAATCACGTGGCGATTTGCACGGCGTAGGCGGAGACATCGCCCTTTGTCTTTATCAGCCCTTTGGCGAACATGAAGTCGCGATAGGTGGTGTAGCGTTGCATATCGAGATGGAATGGATTTTTTGCGAAATAGGGCACGGTCTGAAACCAGGCGGTGTGGTTGAGCGTGTCATTCAGGCTGGTTTCTTCCTCGATGAATTTTTGCCACATGCCGTGTGGGTCGGCGCGCAGCGCATCGCCGCCAGCTTGCACGGCGGTGAGGAACGCAGGCAGGCGCGGGTCATTTAGCGCCTTGGCATTGGACATCATAATCAGCTCGTCGGAGGGCGGTACGCCGTAGTCTTCCGGCAGAAACACGACGGGGTTCGCACCTTGCGCCTTCAGCTCGTTCTCCTCGAAATTGCGATAGCCACCAATCACCGCGTCCACCTCGCCTGACAGCAGGGCGGTCACGATGTTGAAATTGACGTTAATGAGGGTCACATCGGCTAACGTGAGACCTGCGGTGCCGAGCATGGTGCCGATCAGCACATCCTCCACCCCGGCGACGGAATAGCCGATTTTTCTGCCTTTCAGATCGGCGATGGCGTGAATGTCGGATTTTTGCGTCGCCATCAGCGTGTTCAACGGCTGGTTGATGAGCGTGCCGGTGCGGCGCAGCGGCAACCCCTGGTCGCACAGAAGGTAAAGCTGCGTCTGGTAGCTGAGCGCCACATCCGCCTGGCCTGCCGCCACCAGCCGTGGCGGAATGTCCGGGTCCGTTGGCGCGATCAGGGTGACATCAAGCCCGGCTTGTTCAAAAGCGCCGATATACTTGGCGCAGAACAGCGGGGCGTGGTCTGGGTTCACGAACCAGTCCAGGAGCACGGTGAATTTCTTCTCCTCCGCGGCCCGTGCGCGCGGCGCCATCGCCAGGGCGGCGGCTGAGACTAGGGCGGCGCGGCGGGAAAGACGCATGGAGTCTCCTGTTTTCGTTAGGTGAACCCATGCCAAAGGAAGCTGCTTGGGACAAGCCGTGGGCAGGTTTGCTTGCGTTATGGTTTGAACCTTGTATGATGGAGCGTAAATTTTGTAAAAGTGCCTTCGGATTAGGCAGTGGCGGCGTATAATAGACCGGCCGGCCAGTCATTAATTATTTGGCAACCATAACTTATCCAATGAACTTTTGAATGCTAGACCGACCGTCCGGTTTATTTGTAACGGTTTTATTAAGTAATTTGTGTCTTCTTAGTAATTTGTTAACGATTTACAAATTTTTGTAAAACAACCGCCCGCGCCGGGGCGGCCTCTGATGACTGACGATTGAAAACCGGTGGCTGAAATTGACTTTT
>Ga0116227_10011267_pt1 | contig 15090 bp, 9 predicted proteins | sample S1TSphgellanicum_FD_89693 | JGI IMG/M metagenome (GOLD analysis project Ga0116227, IMG submission 89693) | Host-associated microbial communities from peat moss isolated from Minnesota, USA - S1T2_Fb - Sphagnum magellanicum MG | ecosystem: Host-associated > Plants > Peat moss > Unclassified... | reverse complement strand
TGGGTTCAATCATTTAGATACCTGGGCTTAGAGTTACATAGTACAAGAGGCATGGTAGTAGCCATAGACAAACTGACTGTTGCTGAGAAGAAGGCACTATTTGCATTATGCCGCAGATGCAATGATCTTAGCATAGCAGATCCGGAAGTAATGTGCCAGTTGTTCAACTCACTGGTACGCCTAGTACTGAGTTATGCATACGAGGTGTGGACAGGTTGTATAGGGGTGAAAGAGTTGCAACAAGCAGAACAAGTACATAGAATGTTCATGATAGAAATATTAGGGGTTAATAAAACAACAAGCACTTTTGCTATGTTGGGGGAGTTTGAAAGGTATCCATTGGAGTATTTCTGGTGGCAACAAACTCTCAAGTATTATGATAAACGACAGGAGTCCACACCAGATCGTCTGTTGTACTATGCCTACTAGACCCAGCTCCAGATGCTTAGTGTGCTCAATGATAACCAACAGTGTTGGCTCCGGAACGTGTAGTTGTGGCTTGAGGACCAAGGGGTTGGGGTTCTCTATACTAATGTCAAGTGTGTTGTAACAAGTGCACAGGCTTCTTATCTAGAATCCACTTATGGTGAACAGGCCAGAGCCAGAAGTAGCAGATTATGTACAGATGAACACGAGCTGTACAACAGAATCTGGGTATTCATATGCACATCAGAGTTATTTGCAAGTGATCACAAATGTTTAGCTCAGGCAATCTTTGTCAAGGTTCAGATGTTCAAACCATCGTTTGGAGGTAAAGTGTGGCAGGCATGCAAAGCCCAAGAGTGTACCGAGGAGAGATAGGGTTTGTCGCCTATGTCCCCTAGGAGCTGTTGAGGATGAAGACCACTTGTTGTTAATGTGCCCAGCTCACCATGACATTCGGTGCAAGTTTGGTCAACAGCTAGGGAAATAGTTGACACCGTGCAGTTTATTGCCTGAATTGATGCATTCGGGTAATCAGAAAGCAATAACTTTGTACTTAGTTTCTTGCCTAGACAACAAGAGTGTTTTGCTCAAACCAACTAGGTAATAGTCGTCAAATGGATCTCTCTGGTCCGGGTATTGACGTTAAATTAAAAGAAAAGAAAAGAAGAAAAGTTCTACATTGGAATTTATTTTTCCGTTTGTGCCAAAAAAATTTATAAATAATAGCCAAAATAAACCTCTCATGCCTATTAGTGACTATTAAAATGCCAACCGGTAGCACAAGCTAAGTAGCTTCCAAGGGTACAAGGTAACAGTCTTGCTCTAAGCTATGTTCTTTTGGTGCAAAATTTTGTCAAAATGTGAAAAATGAAACAGGAATATTTTGTGACAGTATTCTTTTTTTCTTATAAAAATGGTGAAATTTCCCAAAACAAAATGAAAACTTCACATCTGGATGTTGACGTTAATTTGCGAGCATTTTAAAAACCAACTTTTAAACTACTTAGACATGATCTAAAAACCTGTTGCCATTTAATGCTAACTCCCTCTTGGGATGCTAGCCAATGATGCAACATCAGAAAATTGAAAAAATATTGCTGGCTCTAAGGGTAAAAGGAAAGTGATATAAATAAAATCCAACAAGCAAAATCTTATCAATAAGTTAAGTAAAAAAGATTCCATCAACACCAAATCAAAGTTGCAAAATGTGAGAATTTACATGAGTTAAAAAATTATCCTTTCATGTATCACCTTTTTGTCCACTTTTCAAAACAATTCCACACGCTCAATTAAAAGTAAACTTGGAATACATAACACCCAAGTATGGCAACGAAAAGGATAAGAAATGTTTTTTTCCAACCGAGTGAAATATATATTTATTCTTTCATTTGTGAGTGGACATGTCTGCGGAAAGGACATACCCACCCATTATTGGTGGATATCTCTAGGTAAATTGGTTGCCAACAAAATATTGATGGACAAATGATTTACCCGTGCCCAACATTGGGTTTCCCAACAGTCCTCTTTTATTTGAATTTCAAAACGATTGTATGTATGTATGGAAAATTCTACAAGGACACAACACCAATCCATTTTGGGCTAATGGCCACAGCACACAAGGTTTGTAACCATCCATGAAATACTTCAAAAGAGAAACTTTATTGAGGATTGAATGACATGACAATCAACTTAACCTCTTTCATGTCAAGTGGAATACTTTATCTCATTCCCTGCATAAAATTTGATGCAGTGCCATAGAAAGTTTCCCACGAATCATTTAAAGGTTGCATCTAATGCAACTTCTATGAGGTATTTATGAATGTATATGACCTTTGATTCAAGGTTTCTTATTGGCAGCTTCGACTGTGTACTTGATCTTTTGGATCGCCTTTTCACCTAACCCGAATGCTTTTTCCAAGACCATCTTGCTGATGCCGGAATTAAATAACGCTACTGCCTGTATTTGTTGTACCTGGGTTCTGGCTGTTCAGTGCTGCAATTGCAGTACCATCGCACACATTGAGCTCAAAGTGCAAAAGACCTCTGGTGAACACAAACACATCGCTCTGCTGCAATGTGGTTGCAAAAAGTGTTCAATTGGTGCTGACGAAACCAACGAACAAAGAACCCTCCACCACGAAAATGATCTCTGTGGCCCGAGGGTGTGTGTGGGGTGGGACGAGACCTCCTGTAGCGAAGTCGAGGCGTGCCATGGAAATGCCCAGAGTGTTGATGCCCGGGAACTGAGCTGCAGTTGCTGCTCTGACGCTACTTCCAAGGGGGTTGTTGGTGTTTCCAGGGGTGGCCAAGCCGGTGAACACGAAGTCATTTGCCTTCACAAAGGCAGGGTTCTTGCAGACCAGACCGTTAACGACGGTGGGGTTGTTGCGATCGGCGACACAGAAGTCTGTTCTGGGTTGGCATCTGATGCAATGGCCATCATCGGCAGGAGAGCTAGCTGCAACACAAAAAGTGCCACTGTGACACGACGCACATGAGCTGAAAAGCTCCCAGCCATTATGTTGATGAATGCTGGTTGTGAGAGGGCTGCAAATTGAACAGAATTAATCAATCTTGATGCTGCTAGGCAGAAAACAATTGAGCCGGCACTACTAGTGTAGGAAGAAGGGGTCTGATAGGCAAGGAAAGCAGTGTAAGAAGAAGAGGAGTCTGGTGTGCTCTGCAGCTGGTGAATTGGAGGAGTGTGCAGTTTGGATTTATAGTGAGATGGCCAAGGTGGCGTACGAGGGAGGCCACAGGTCGAGGTTGAAAGTGTGTACACATTCAATCGATTGTCTACTGTTGTTTGTCAATCCCGTGATGGACCATTCTAATCAATGGCTCTAGAAACTGTAGGAGATAACTGCCTACTCAGGACTGCTGGGAAGAAGCCTTCTTCCCCCAAAGCATTTTCCAATTGGTTTTGGAAGGGGCCAAATTGATTGCCCCATCACCAATTTTTGGGAACATCGGCCACACCCCAATAGAAAAATCTCTTTGGACCCCAAGTCGCAAAATATATATAAATGTGCTCCCCTATGGCCCATCTTTCCAGTTTGTATACATGGGAGTGGAAATTTGGGCAAACCATGTGGGATAAAATTGAAGTGCTGATGGGAACAAATTGGGAACTTGGGGAGCCCTTTGGGAACTGGGCGAGAACCTCATGTGAATATGATGGGAACACATTTGGGAACAAGAGGAAAAAAATCCCTCAACTCTCCCCCCCCCTCTTCCACCCTAAAACACAAAAACTGATGAGTGCATCCTGAGCCTTGTCATTGGCTGCATAAATGTTTTTTTCCAAAACTGTTTGTCACTATTTTTGGCCTGGGCTGATTAAGGAGAGGGGCACAAACTGTGGGACGTTGTCCTAAATACGCACAGGGTAGTATTTAAATGAGGTCTCCCCCACATCAAAGGGTGAACTTGAAATTTTGGTCCTCTTACAAACTAGCCTTCTTAGGGGTTTAGTCCGTCTCAAAGTTGATCGATCAACCTCCTAGCAAAAAATGTGGTTACTTACAACTAATCACCTCAGCAGCTCTACAGGCTGCAGTCCAGACAACGCGTATACACAGTCGTGCATTTCCTTTGGGAAGGGCTGATCCTCTTACCGGTCATCAGGGGTCCCAAAGTTGTTGTGCTTATAAGTCTTCCCCCACAACAGGTTACAGAACCCACCCAATAACCGTTGGTCCACCTGCATGGAAAGACAGGGTAGACCGTCACCACATGGGCCGGCCATTTTCACACGTGTCAAAGAAATGGTCAGAGCAGCCTCTTTTGTTGGTGTGACATTTCGCACAGTGCGAAAATTTTGAAACTTTATGTCACAAATTCAATGATTTTTGGGAAAATAAATCACAAGAATTTGAATTTAAATAATCTAGAAAAATCACCAGATTTCTATACATGTTTCAAGTAATTAGCCAAAAAGTATAAGGATGTTTGAAAAGTTTTCCTTTCAGCTAAATCAGCTTATGGATGCTTGCCACCTCACCTACATCAAAAATTTGAAAAAAAAAACCACTAAGTGACAAGAGTTTTCATATTTTAAATATATTTATAAGGACTACCCCTACATATGATGCATGAATGGGTATAGACACTATATCAATTGAGCCCCCCAAAAAAAGTATGGTCAAAGTATATGCTGGTATCATTGTGTTAAAGGAGGAATAGTTAATAGTTAGTAGTTTGTGGTTTTCCCCCAGATTTTGAATTTTTGGACATATACTCGGACATGGGCTTTGTTGATGGTTGATTCCGTACACTTCCAAAACTGGCCACAAACCATCTTTGTTCTTTTTGCTTGTACCCACTTGTTCATGCCACAATCCACACTTGTTGTAGCCACTTGCCACAATCCTTAAAATTAACATTGCTGATTGTGAAACCCAATCTCCCACTTTTTGAATCACACATGTTTTTTCTTATGAAAGCTTCATCGCTTCAAAAGTTAATATTTGATATCTAAGTGTTGGTGCATAGGATGTAGAGTTTGGCTTAAAGGATGACATAGTAATTCACCATGTCATTTTTAAATGCCCTATTACAAAAACCCTTTGTCATAAGCTATGGTTTTGCCAAGCTCAAATGAAATTAAACATCTTTAACCTTTTTTCCTCTCCTCCACCTTCCCCAATGTTGCTGCTTGCAAATCCACATTCCAATTGCAACAATTGAAAGCACAACTAATTGTAGGGGTCGCCTCACTAACGTGGCAACCTGCCATTGGACAAGAGCTACCCTCTTATATCAGGTATCCTCCTATGTTCTGACATTTTTGTAGCTGCATAATTCCATTTTGCACATTCCTGGTCGTTGGTTGGCTGAACCTCATAACTCACACTCTCCTGCATGCCATAACCAATAATAACTCACACTCTTTTATGTCCTATAACTTGTAAACTTGGTACGCTGCTACAATTGGTAATGTCCACTAACTAACTTCAGCACACTGGTTACCATGAATAGTCTCAGCGCTTGTGCACCTGAATATTCATGGGTTACCCGGTCCATAATCTATGTACTATTCTTTTACTTATTTTTCTCAGGGTAAAGATGGTTTTCACAGGCAAAGTGCCATAACATTAGTGATCACAAACTGAGAATCAGTGTTTTTCTTTTCAATTTGTTGATATTACCACATTGATGATCATCCACAAGGAGATTTATCAATGTTTGGTTATAGACTGGGTAGGAAAATAAAAAATTATTAAAATCCTTCTATACCTTGTCTACTTGGTTGAACAATGTGACAAAACATGGCAATTTTGAAGAAAAAATTCCAAGTATTAGTATTTTGAAAAAATATTTTGCCAAATGGCCAAAATTTGTCAGCAAAAAAAAAAATGCTGCTGATAACCCAAAAAAAGAAAATGAAAACCACAATTACTCCAGTCATCCTGTAACCTGCTGGATTCACTTGGGCAACATTCATAAAAGGAGATTCCACAACAGGCCTTTAGTAAAGCCACCTTTGAAATGTCCATCCCATGTTAGGGTTCACAACCACAACTCAAATCACTGACCACATTTCATCTACCATTACAAGGTGTGGGCATACTAGGATTTAAGGGTCCTAAGTCTTTTGCTGGCCTCCGGACTGCCACCAGTTATTTGTAGAGCAACACTTAAAACCTCCATGGACAAGAGCTGGAATGTGCATCACAGTTGGTAGTGTCGCCTGTGCTTGAGAGTGTCCTACATAATGATTAATGGCATGGCACTCCTGTAAGATGTAATTCTGAGACCTCATTGCTCTCTTTTCTTTTCTTCCATCTGAACCTAATTTTGGTACAAACTACAAACATTCTTCTTGTACTGAAACTTTAGCATACAATTTGGTGGAGCTTAATTTGATGGAACACCTTGTCTCCTCATTTGAACAAGTTGAAAGGATTCAGCTGAGGAAACTGATTGCTGAAAAGGGTCTCCTGCTTTTGCAAATCAACTGCGGATGCCCCTCTGCCGCTTTCGCCCAAAATCAAGATGCTCAATTGGCTCAGAATGGTATCTTTGAAAGCACATGCCACGATGGCATAACCTCACTTTGCAGTCAGGACACCAGTAGGTAGTGCGAGTGGGTCTGGTCTGAGTTCCATATGCTGCTGCACTGCACACAACACAAACTCCCTTCTTCTCCTTCATGGGGTGCTTTGTGAAGTAATGCCTCCCTGTGTACCTGCAAAAACAAACAAAAACAGAAAATCATGCAAAGTTTCCATATGACACTACACAAATCTGACACTGATATGAGGCAGTATTGATATCAGATTCCCTCACCCACTAATTGCCTACCAAAAACAAATGCATCAACACCCAAAGCATTTCATTTATCTTAGCAGAAAGAGGTAATTTCTGGCTTGCAGGCAAGGAATCACACTTGAATCAAGCAGAAAATACTGGAAAAAGGGTCCGTGGCAAGTCACCTGCCATTTTCATTGGCAATTTCTCCATGATTTACATCTGTGTCACCAAATTGAGTGATACCCTGATGATCCTGGAGTTCCTGGTAGAACAAGTTACAAAATTGGAACTGCATCATTATGGATGTAACCAGACCTAGTTTGATACAACACTCTTCATAATGTCAAGTCGGGCTAAATCTAGATTGAAAAAACAAGAAGGGTAGAGAGGGTATGCGTTTATGTTGTTGTTTTCAGGGGTTTGCATCCTCTAGAGTACAAATGGCAAACAGCAATCGAGGATTGTCGCCACAAGAGTAACAACAAGCAATCATATGAAAGTGAATTCTCCTGTCCTGCTAACAACCCATCTGACAGGCAGTCCATTGTGTTCCCTTCAGTGGATGTGTGAGGGCTTGGCTCACTTGGGTGATATGTCAAATCTGTGGGGAATGCAGGACTAGCTTAGCAGCTGGCAAAGCAGCATACATCCTGTCTTTGCCTTGGAGACATTTCAACACAGTCTATATCTATACCTGTAGTGCATATACTTCAGTTAGTCATCAGAATAATTTCACCATGATCCAGCTTGTCTGGAGTATGTGGGGAAAGGAAAATGACTGACTGATGGCTATTACCTTCATGGGGAATGTGAGTGTGATTTACCTTCATAGAAATGGATTTTATGAGTTGTTCCAAATTCTCTAACCGGTTGCTTACTCACAAAGTATACCCCAGCCAAGGGACTCAAAGTTCAGTTTTAAAACACACAAAAATGCATGGAAAGGTGCAGGGAAAGGCCCTTTTTGGACACTTTTAGACTGAAATCCGAATCTAACATACACTCTAGTGTCAAAGGGCAGGGTCAGACTTTCAGGACGCCCCTCACCTCACCTATGTATAACTATTCTTGATGACCTTGGTCACATGAGATGGCAGAACTAGATCCTCTTCATTGAGATTTGAAAACCTAGAATCTCACTACTTTCATACCATAAGACATCTTTTCCCAACATCAAAGGATTTACACAAAAACCACTCTACAAAGCCATTTTGGAATAATTAGCAATTGAAGAGCAGGTCGCCATCTTTCCTGTCTGGGAAGCCAAAATTTGATGGACTCTACAGCAGATGACTGCTAAGAGTTTGCTCACCACATGCATGCATAATGCATGCATGAGGATGGGACTTGTGATGACACAGGTTTGCAATCCAATTTTGTTCAATTCAAGTCCTCTGCTCTCACATCCACACAAACACAAATACACACGAAATTCAACACTGACCTGGGCAGAGTGAACCTCTTTGATGGCTCCCGTTTCTTGAGCATAAAGGATCAATTCAGCCCCCTGAACAGGTTGAGACTCTGCTTGGACACAAAACCACAAAGAACACAAGACTTGCATTGTAAGTAAAATCCACAAATACTAAAGCGAATTTCACACCCGGATTTTCACGTATCATAATTCATCGTCACCAGGAGAAGCGAAGCATCCGTGGGAAAAAACCCTAAATACCTATATATGCAAAATGCAACAAGGGTAGGGGAGGAATTCAACAGAAACCTTGAACAGCTCGCAGCTTCCAAGATTGTCCGTAGACAACGAGCTCTGCGTCAGGACCAAACTCGATAGGCTCCTCCCCCTCTGCAATGGCTTCGATGCATACCACCTTACCGGAGGACTCCGGAAGCCTTTTGTTAATTCTATCCACAGCAAAACCCGCTCGAGTCCCCACCGCAAATCGTAGCACCGTTCCATCTGGACTTGAAACTTGGATGAAGCGACTAGCCAGCCCACTTGCCGTCACTTCCATTCTCCAACCGTGAATCACAAAACACCACCGCACTGCACTCTCCTGCAGAGGATCGCACCACCGCACCCTCTAACCCTAATCAGAATTTCACGCTTGACCTTTCTCAAATTTGCAGCAATGGAAAACGAGATTCATCGTCAATCTTCTCAAATCCAATTCGCGCTGGAGAAACAACCATCTCTCTTGAGCTTATCAGCACCAACACCTGCTGCATCGGTTCTCTGATACCAGAGTAGCAAAATCGCTCGCTGCCATGGGAGCAGGGTTTTCAAGACCGTCACCAAACGAAAACTCATCAAACCCTAATTCCTAAAACTCCTAACCTAATTCCACTCCCCAGTCTGCGTTGCTCCTTTTACACCACTGCTCAAAAACCCTAAAATACCATTTTTTTTTCAAATAATTTTTTTTGTGAAGAAAATTATTGAATCTTCAAGAATATTTTATTTATTGAAATGAAAATTTCAAAATTAATTAATTATTTGAAGGACTTGTGGAAGCTGGCAAGGTACTAGAGTATAAGCCCCAAGGTGAAAGGATTCCAAACATAAGGGGCCTAAGCCAAGGCAGTGATTGTTGAGTCTGGCCCTGCATTTTGGGAATGTCCTAGACATGGGCTTTACGCTTCATAGGGCACAAGGCAACTCTGAACTGAAATGTACCATGGAACTAATTTTTTAATAATAACCATCAGTTATGCATATGGGCTGGTTTTTAGATACCTAGTTGAGAATAGCCAAGTATGTAGATAGTTATACATCACCTACAAGGTTTTTAAAAAGAAATATATTTTCCTTTTTACTTCATTTCACATGTTCCATATTTTAGGATTGATAACATACTTGGATGATAATTGGGTCATGAAAAATCAATACAGGTGATTAAGTATTGACCGATTCTCAAAAAAATCAATAATTGGAACTCTTCTCAATAATCAGCCAACATTGGTTCTTACCAAGTGTTACACAATTCCATAAGATGGCGCCAAATTTTCAATATCACAAGTTATAAAGGGGCAAAGGGAAGAAGCTCCATTGTGAATCTATTTTGGGCAAGTTCATAGTGTACGAAAGATTGTGTGATGGGTCAAATTCTGCGGTTTTTCAACATGCTGTCACACTTACTCACAGTTCTTTATTTTTTTCACACATATGAACTAATGCACCTCCATCACTAGCTCATTTGTGGCAAAGGATGCCCTTTTAGCATTAGGTCTTCTACTTCATTGCTATGGTTTTCAATTTTCTCTCATGTGTTTACATTTGTTTGGTGTGTTTACATTTGCTTTGACATGCCTTATACTTTTTGTGGATGGATTTTTATCCATGTTTTTATATATACATAGGGTTTTCCCAAATTCAAATTGGCTACTTGCAAGATCCCCCTTCACACTGGCACCTCATTCTGTTGACACCCCTGCCCCTACGGCCTTACAGACCACTTACATCCACACTTCTTCACTTCCTCCCACCGAGGTGGAAACTCAAAACCACCTGGTGGTACTTGACAGTTGCCAAACATCTGCCAGAAACTCAGAAGAAGTTTAATGAAGTCTGAGAACAATAACAAATATGAATTCAGGAGCCTGCAGGCTCTGTCTCACATCTGGACACTCTGCCTTAACCTAGTTATCAAGGAATTGGGCTGGGAGCTTGGCACAGGTTTCAGGTTTCAGTAAGTAAGTAACATGGTAAGTCAGAAGATTGCCTACCTACTCAAGAATGACCCAGGTACTTGAGTTTCTCTTGGCTACATTGTGTAAAAATTTCTAGTGTGTATCTGGACGCACCCTCACAGAGCAGAAGAACCTGAGGGGCATTCCCAGAAAATGAAATGCCCCAGACCCTGTTTTTCTCTGTGATAACCGGAGGGTATCTAATGTGTACATTCTGGGTATCAAGGGAGAAAGTGAAAAAAAAACTATTAAAAAAATCTAACAAAAATCTGTCAATTTTTATGTCATGCAACGGCCTCAGGTCGAGGTGTTCCTGAAGTAACTCTCCAGCCTTGAGGGCCCATTACTTCAGGAACACCTGGGGCTGAAGGCAATTGCATTGTGTAAAAAAATGGACAGACTTTTGTCGATGTTTACCGTTTTTTTAAATCCCTTGATACCCAGTGGGTACCTGCCGGATACCCACTGGGTATCACAGGAAAACGCCCTGGACCAGACCGTACACAAAACTCTAACCCCTCTTCAATGCCACATGTAAAGACCAGCTGGATCGAACCAGTATCCACCAGTGCACCGTGCTGGATGGATGATGTGTGGAATAGGAAACACTTTTTCATTGTATCCCTGTCACATTGCTGACCACAATGGTTAGCTATGTACTAACCAATGTTGGGCGGGTAAGAATGACCGGTTCAGATTCTGCTTAGTAAGAATTAGACCCAAATGGGGCTTAATCTTCGGAACTGGAACTGGAATTTCTGTTATTTAGAAAAATACCCAAAACTGGGTTTGCAGTTCTATTTATCTGTAGAACCAGAACTGAGATATATTCTTTTGAAAATAAAACTGACTAAAATTGAGGGTTATCTGGCAATTAACTTCCCATTTTGGTCCAGTAAGAATTGGATCCAATCTGGTACTCTGACTTTTGGGCCACAGTGAACTAGCACCTACCAGCACACCATCCACTGGATGCCTGTTATTACTGTAGCCTAGCCTAGGGTGAGTTTCCACATTGACAAAACGAATAATTATTTTTGTTCAAAAAATGAATTCGTCTTTAAAATTTGAAATTATTGAATTTTCCATGATCTATTATGATATTGTCACATGAGTAGCTAAGTTAATTAGAGTATAGCCTATGATAATTATGATGATTTTCAACATGTCAACTTCATATTTTCACAAAAAATAATTTCATTATTTGAGGATTATTTAATGAAAAAATTGACCTTAGGGTAAAGTACTTAGTTGTGGATGAACCTCAACGAAGTTAATATTTGGTTTCACTGTATTAACCAATTCAGTAAGAAATAGGTCTCATATATAAGTAGATAGGTAGGAAAATAGGTAACTACTAACTAAGTTGATGGTTTATACACAGTTAGGGGGCTGTTTTTACAACCTATCTACTAAGAACCTGCCAACTGAGCTACCCACCATGGTTAGCTAGGGAACTGGAATCCAACAGAAAACTGTTTCCTGACTACTTACTATCCATCCTCCATGGTGCGTTGATGGGTGCTGGCTCACTGTGGCCTGATTCATGAAGTTCTCAGGCAGTATTAAATGGCACAACTTGGCCTTATCATTTTCCTCTTTAACTTCTGTGCTTTTATGACCCACCTTTTGGACTCTTTCACGCTAAGCAATGTGCCATAGGCGGCAGTAATTAGTATGCCAGATCTAGGGTGGTGTGTGTTCTATCAGATTTTATCCACATGATTAAGTCAGTAAAGCCCTTGCATGATTAGAGGTGTGGGTGGGCCCCTGGGCATTGACATTAAACTCAGTTCTACATGGTCCCCACAATTTAATTTCTGCCCCTGCCAAAACTTGGGCTAAACCTAAGTTAACCATACAAACTAACTTACATGGACCCACATGATTCTTGCCCTTGTCATTAGCTTTAGAGCATCTCAATTGATGAAAACCTGCCAATCATAAATAAACCAAAGCACCCACAAAAGGGGGAATACAAGGAACAAAATGGAAGGACCCATGTCCAAGAAGATGAAAGGACCACCTAAGAGGGCGAACCACAAAGGGAATATCAAGTCCTGAATGCCCTCTTGTTTTGATAAGCATATCAAATAAGGAAAGGGGAGAAACTCTTGAAAGGATGCCTAGCCTAAAAGAACCCTCGCCTATTGCAACATCTCAAAATAAAGATCACATGTGCATGTTGTAATGTCATTAACACCCTTTGCTTATAAAATGTGCGTAAACTAACAGAGGAGGGCCTTTAGCATCCTTTGTTCCCCATGCCATCTTGGCGCATCGATGAAAAAATTCGTCTACCTATAGTTAGAGAAAAAAACATGTCCGCTACAAATTGATCGTGATAAATATCATCCTTCACTTAAGTCACAAATGTTGTCAAACACAATGTCAGTTTAACAACACAAAGACTATAAGGCAAAAAGTGGAAGGACATTAGTTTGTTCTCGTGAAACATGAAAATTTTCGTCTCTCGTAATGGCCATGAAAGCATCTTGCACAATATCATGCAAAACTGTTCTCTCCTCACCATGTGCGCAATGAAAAAGGTGAATATTTATAAGATCCAAAGGTTGACTACAAATGCAATGTGACACCCCAAGGACTAAAAAATGAGAAAGATATAACTTAGTGTGCAATGCAATGGAGAAAACATTTGAAGATAGATGAAAGGAAAAAAAAAACTAGGCAAGCTAACAATTAAACGCTTACATTTAAGCTCACACCAAAAACACATGATTTGAGTATGAACAATTTACTTTACTTTTTCTAACCACCCTCTCCTTGTAATGGGTAAACATTTTGTTTCTTCTTTTAATTTTTTTTAATCAATAAAATATATTTCTCTGTTCAAATTTGGTCTTTTTTTAAAAAAAAAAAAAAAAACTTGACCTGTTTAATGTTTCAAAAAAAATTTGAGCTTTTAAGTCATTATGATTGTTGCTAGGTCCAGATTTTAAAGGAATATCAATTTGACAAACAATCTCAAATTTGAACATTCTTAGTAAAAATTCAAATTGGTGAAATATTTGATTAGGGAATGACCTAAGCTTGGTTAATACCAAAAACACATTGAAACAACACCAAGGACAATGAAAGATGAGGAGATGGAAAAAATGAATAATAAAATGACAATAAGCTTTAATAAGGGTGTCGAAACAAATGATGAAAACACCAAAGATAATTTGATGTGAAAAGTTTCTTTTCGAAATATAAGGGGTGCCAAGACATTGAGGGTCAAGGGTGTTGAATGTGATCTTGGAGAACAACAATAAATACATAGTGTGCAAGCACTATAGTTAAGAATATTTTATATATTTTTCAAATCAAAAGTTGTTGAGAAGTATGGTAAGAAAGATGAGATGGAGGGACATTGGAAAGGCCTAAAAGAATTTTTTTAAAGCAAGGAGGGGTGTGAAAGAGACATCATGGATGCCATAAATATTAATATTTCAGTAGGCAAGAATTCATGAAAATGTTTTCATGATCAATTTATATAATTATGAATTATCAATATCTAATAAATAATTATTTTTAAAAAATATTATTCAATAAACTTATATATATATTAATATTTTGGCCTTATGTCAGTTGATCGTCCTTGGTCGTGCCAAATAACACAAAGACCAAGTAATCAGTACAGCGAAATTGCTCTTAGCCAAAAATAGTGATAAACATAGTTAGTCATATAAACTATAGAAACCGAAATGGTCAGATTTGATCCTAATATCCACCTGTTTCTGTTTGTTAAAATTCTTGGAAAAGTAAAAGGGCGTGAAGTCTTTGGGCATTGACGTTACAATTGATCTTAAATAGTCCCCAAAATTGATGTCCCTTCCATAAACTGTGGTCCAAAATGGGTGACAAACACAGTTACTTGTTACCCGAATGAGGTGAGGCAACATGCATCCCAAGATAGACAGCACAAGTAACTTGGCAGAACTCAAAATCTTTGAGTAAAATCAGAGAATGATGTGTAAAAATTCTAAACCTTTTTTTCTAAAAAGCTCCTTGTAAATTGCATGTAGTTCACATGCAACATGTAAGGATCCTTAAAAGAATTGAAGGCATCCATTTTAACAATCTCATTGAACACATTCTTATTTTTCACATGAGGACAACTGGATGATGTTATCACACAGTTTAAGTGTCCATTTTCTGAAGTTAATTCCTCAAAACAAATTCAAAACTCCCATTCTAACAAACTAATTGGTCATATGAGCTTTTTGTTTTCTTATCCCTAGGCAGGCACAAGCCTATTCTACAGACCCGGGATACTTAAGCCTCCTTTACACTAGGACTCAGGCCCTATGCTTAACCCAAATCAAGCTTTACTATTGGTGCAAAAGTTGAAATGAGCCCCAAGGGCTTTCCACTAGGAGTCAAGGCTTAAATAGAAAAAAAATCTTTTCAATCTGCCTCAAGTTAGTAATAAATGCTGAACTTTACGGCCTTGTATTGGCCCCAAGGCTGGAAAAAGGATACCACCGAATTTGGGAAGCCAATTTGTAACCCTTGGGGCCAATGTTCCAGCATTCATTAATATCCTGACATCAATGTTCTAACATTTATTAGTAATTTGGGACCAAACAACAAGCCGAAAATGGTCAAAATTGGTCCCAAGTTTTTTCAGCCCTGATTCCTAGTGTAAAGTGGGCCTTATTTGTGTATATTTTCTACGGTAATCCTATAACCCTGGTCCAGAGGCCCAATTTCCTTTTGCCTTGGGGTTTTGGGGGGGAGGGGGGAGGGGGGGGGGGG
>Ga0116227_10011263_pt1 | contig 15094 bp, 15 predicted proteins | sample S1TSphgellanicum_FD_89693 | JGI IMG/M metagenome (GOLD analysis project Ga0116227, IMG submission 89693) | Host-associated microbial communities from peat moss isolated from Minnesota, USA - S1T2_Fb - Sphagnum magellanicum MG | ecosystem: Host-associated > Plants > Peat moss > Unclassified... | reverse complement strand
CCGCCCGCTTAAGCTACCTGACTGCATCACGCCTGTATGGCGCGGGCTGCTGCCGTGACCGACGAACCAAGCAACGTCAATACCGACCTGTTCAAGAATATCGAGCGTCTGCGCCAGCTGCGCATCGAACATCGCGATCTGGATGACGTCATTTCACGCCTCTCGATGGACTTCAAGGTCGATGAACTGCAGATGAAGCGCCTCAAGCGGCGCAAACTGATGCTCAAGGATCAGATCGCCAGGCTGGAAAGCCAGCTCATTCCGGATCTCAACGCATGATGGAGTTCTGGCTGCGGCTCGAAGCCTTCTTCGAAATCCTCACGACCCGCAACGTATTGATCGAAATCGCAGCCGTGAGTCTGGCGCTGATCTTGGGCGGCGCGTCCGCCCTGGCGCTGCGCGGCCGCTATCGCCGCCAGCGCATCAAGATCTCGATGGCGCTGAACTGGGACTATTTTCTCTCCCAGAGCAGCGTGGCGGTGATGCCCGCCGTGATCGTGCTGGTGCTGGTGCTGCTGGCGCGCAGCGGCCTGCAGGCCACTTCCCTCGATGTGACCTTGCTGAGCACGGCGTGGCGCCTGATCGCCGCGTATATCGTGGTACGCATCGGCGTGCTGCTGTTCGCCGCCAGCCTCGGCAACAAGTCATGGATCCAGAGCTGGGAAACGCGGGCCACCATGCTGATCTGGCTCACCATCGCCGCTCAGTCTCTGGGATGGCTGGATCCCATCATCGCCACCTTGGACAGCATCGGCATAGCCGCAGGCAGGAGCCGCATCACCGTCTGGTCGGTGCTGAAGCTGCTGTTCATTTTGACGCTGTTCATGCTGGTCGCCGCATGGATCAGCCGCTGGGTGGAACGTCGCGTCAAAAAAATGGACGGCGTGGCGCTCTCGACCCGCATCGGCATCGCCAAGTTCTCCAATGCGTTTTTGATCGCGCTCAGCATTCTGATGGGCTTGAATGCGGCCGGCGTCGATCTGACCGCGCTCACGGTTCTGACGGGCGCCATCGGCTTGGGGTTGGGATTCGGCCTGCAGGCCATCGCGGCAAACTTCGTCAGCGGCTTCGTGCTGCTCATGGACCGCTCCATCAAGCCCGGCGATGTCATCAGCCTCTCAGGACAGGCCGGCACCAGCACCGAGAATTTCGGCTGGGTGCAGGAATTGCGCGGCCGCTACGTGGTGGTGCGTGACCGCGACGGCGTGGAGATGCTGGTGCCGAATCAGCAGCTGATTTCAAATGCCGTGATCAACTGGAGCTATACCGATCCACGAATACGCCTGAAACTCCCCATCAGGATCAGCTACCACGACGATCCGGAATTGGCGCTGTTGATTCTGGTGTCCGCCTGCGAGGGCCAGAGCCGCGTGCTGCGCGAGCCCGTACCCGTCTCGCGGCTCATGCACTTCAGCGACAGCGGCATCGAGTTGGAATTGCGCTTTTGGATCTCGGACCCGCAGGAAGGCGTGAACAACGTCCGTTCCGAGGTGAATCGCGCCATCTGGAGGCTGTTCAAGCAGCACGGCATCACCATCCCGGTCGCGCAGCGCGAAATCGTCATGCACACCGTCTCATCGCAGCTCGACTGACCAGCCATGCCGCTGGTCATCACGCCCGGCGTCGTCATTGGCGACGATGAGCTGGAGTGGAAATTCATCCGCGCTTCGGGCCCCGGCGGCCAGAACGTCAACAAGGTATCGAGCGCAGTGCAGCTGCGCTTCAAGCTGCCCTTCAATTCGAGCATCCCCGTGGCCGCGCGGAACCGGCTGCGGCAGATTGCCGGACAGAAGCTGCTCGATGACGGCACGCTGCTCTTCAGCGCGCGCAACGAACGCAGCCAGGAGCAGAATCGTCGCGCCGCGCTCGAGCGGCTCGCGGCCCTGATACGCACCGCGCTCATCGAGCCCAAGATCCGCCGGAAAACCAAGCCGACCAAGGGCTCCAAGGAGCGGCGCATCGAGTCGAAGAAACATCGCGGTGCAACCAAGCAGGGCCGCGGCGGCCGCTGGGAATGAGGGCTGAGCGACGACAGTTGCACATCAGGCGCGGCGCACTTGTTCTCCAACGCACCTGCTGTCGAACGTCTCGGTATCAGGCAATCAACGTCACCTGCAGGATGCTGTGCCGGATCTGCTCGGACAGCACCAATTGAGCGTCGGCGGCGACGCCCAGCAACGGCTCGCCGAACAACAGCTTGTCGTCTTCGGAAATCTGGATGACAGCGCGCCTGCGCAGCAGATCCAGGAAATTACGGAACAGGCTCTTGTCGAAGAATTCCGGTGAATTGAGCCCATAGAGCACCGACATGCGCTGTGCCATCAGGTGGCAACGCTCCTCCAGCGCCGACTGGGTGATGAGTCCGCTGCCCGCCTGCAGCAACAGCGCGATCGCCAGATAGTAGCGCTCGATGGTCTGAATGGTCGACTGCGCGAGCAGCGACAGCCGCATGGCCTCGGGCGAGGTGGGCGCCGGTCGCTGCCATTCGCTGCGATCGTCGTTGCAGTCGAGCAGATTCAACCGCTTGAACGTGTCGAGCATGGAGTCGGTCACCGCTGCGATGTTCGCTTCTTCCCAGATCAGGAATAATTCCGCGGCGATGTACGGATAGACGCGCCACACCAGTCTTTGAATGTCAGCCCTGCGCATGCGCGCATTGTTCACAAACCCGCAGGCCAGCAGCGACGGCATGGCGAACAAATGCATGATGTTGTTGCGGTAGTAGGTGGCGAGCACCGCATTCTCCTCGCTCATGCGCATGATGTCGCCGAGCGCATTTTTTTGGCGTTCGAGCAGCTTCAGGGACTCGGCGTAACGGATCATTTGTTCGCTGCTGTCCTGCGTGACGGTCACCAGCGGTGAATAGGGCGCATCGCGCAACAGCTGCTGATACAGCTCGATCTGCCGGCGGAGTTCCGCCTCGGGCAGCGCCTGGCGCGGCGTGGCGAGGATTGCCATGGCGACCAGATTGATCGGCGTGACCGCCGCCGCGGCATTGATCTCCGTATTGATACGCACCGCCAGATCGCCGATCGCTGCGCCGATCCAGCCGGCTCGCGGAGGGTCGCCGCCCGGCGGGTCGCCGCCCGGCGGATGGCCGGCCCGCGGTTGGCCGCCCCCCGGGTGGCCGCCCCGCCAATCCGGGTTGTGCCTGGATAGCAGCTCATCGAGGGCGATCGGGTTGCCGAAGTTCACATGAACCGTGCCGAATTGACTGCGCAGCACCGACACGATGGACTTGAGCAGCACGAAAACGTTCTCCTTCTGCTTCGGCTTGCCGGACAGTTCCCCGATGTAAGTCCGGCCCTCGACGATGCGCTCGTAGCCGAAGTACACCGGCATGAAGAACACCGGCCGCTTTGGCTCGCGCAGATAGCTGCGCACCGTCATCGACAGCATGCCGGTGCGCGGCGACAGGAGTCTGCCGGTGCGGCTGCGGCCGCCTTCGATGAAATATTCCAGCGGATGGCCCCGCGCCATCATGAAACCCAGGTATTTGGTGAATACCACCGGATACAGGACATCGCCTTTGAAGCTGCGCCGCAGAAAGAATGCGCCGCATTTGCGCATGAAGCGGCCGATCAACGGCATGTTGAGGTTGATGCCGGCGGCCACGTGCGGCACGGCAAATCCCTTGTGGTAAATCACATATGACAGCAGCAGGTAGTCCATGTGGCTGCGGTGGCAAGGCACGTAGATGAGTTCGACGTCATCGCCGACCTCGCTCAATTTTTCCACATGCTCGATTTCGACGCCGTCATACAACCAGTTCCAGACGCGACCGAGCGCCGCAGCCATGAACGATATGAAGTTCTGCGAATAATTGGCGGCGATTTCCAATGCGTATTTGCGCGCCACCAGCAACGCGGGGCGCCGCTGCAGGTTCCTGGCCTGCATTTCGGCGCGTACCGCCTGACGCACCGCCTGGGTCTTCAAGATTTGCTGCACCATCGTGCGGCGATGGGACAGGTCGGGGCCGATGGTGGAGGCCCGCTGCGCCCGCAGCACGGTGCGCAGCGCGCGCAGAGCCCGCCGCACGCTGCGCGGTTCGCTCAGCGTGTCCTGCAGGAACCCGCGCAAGCTCAACGGTTCGCCGAAATACACCAGCGTGTTGCGGCCATTGAACACCACGTTGAGGAAGCGCCGGAAGCGGCCGACCAGCACCCAGTCCTCGGCGATCAACTCGCGCCACCAGCTTTCCTCTTTATGCGGCGCACGGCCCCAAAAAACAGCCACCGGCACGAGGTCGACATCGAAGTCCGGCTGCACCGCGGCGGCGGCGATGAGCTGCACCAGAAACTTGGGCGCTCGTGCAGCGGCGCGCGACGCGAACATGCCCGGCCGCCGCAGCAGCTCGAAATAGGCCTGGTCGGTGCGTGTCCCGCCGATCAACAGGCGCCGCTCGGGCCGCGGTAGATTCTGCTGTGCGCAAACGCTGCTCAAGGTCGCCAGATCCGCCTGGCTTTCCCACTCGAGCACGTAGCAGACCGGCCGCGGAAGCGCCGCAAGCGACTCGCTCACATCGTCGGGCTTGATGGTTGCCCGTATCCAGCGGCTCAGGACCTTGCGGACACTCCAGTGCCAGGCCTGGACGACACCAGCAAGCGGGTTCATGAATGCACGAATGACTCGAGGTTCAGGGAGACGGGTCGCCGTTTTCCTGTGCCTGCACGGCCTTGCGGGTCGCATCCGTGTTCTCGTCCACCGTTCTCTGCACGTCGTGCGCGCGATCGAGATCGTGGGTCAGGGGATCGAACACGGTCTTGGGGGGTGGCGTGGGCGGCGGCGGCGCGGAGCAACCGGCAGTGAACAAAACCGCCAATGCAATAGTCCAAATCTTCTGCAAGCCCATGCGCACCCCTGGGAATGCCGGCTGAAAGGGGCTTGAGTGTACAATCCTTGTGGTCACACCGTCACTTCGGAGTTCGCGCATGCTGCGGTTCGTGTTCATTCTGGCGCTTGCCGCGGACGTGCATGCCGCAAGCGGCGCCGTCGACATCGATACGGCCGCCACGGTGTATCAGGATGCCGCCATCCGGCAACAGGTGCGCGCCTCGCTCGGCGGCATGCCGGAACAGATACGCCGGCTTTTCGAGGGCGATTCGGCGGCCAAGCTCAATGCCGAACAGCTCGCCGCGGTCACCGCCGCGGCGAAGCGCGGATTTCGCATCGATGTGTTCGAGGCGCCGGCGTTGAATGTGTTCGCCGACAATCTCGATCCCGCCACCGTGAAGAAAACCGAAGCCTTCCTCGCCAGCGATCTTGGGCATCGCATGGTGGCAGCCGACGTGGCCGTGGCCAGCATGGATCAGTCGGACATCGACAAGGTCATGAGCGGTGAAATCACCGCGCCGACGACCCCGCAACGCGAAGCCATCATCGACAAGCTGGAACGCGCATCGCGGTCCACGGAGTCCGCCGTGCAGATTTTTCTGTCGATGGGCACCGCGGTCGCCGTGGGCACGGCGGTCGGCACCGGCGGAGATCCCATTCCCGTGGCGGAGCGCTCGCACAAGGCGGGCGAAGAGAGCCGCGCCGCGCTCGAGGAGAACATGCGTCAGCCGCTGCGGCGCTATCTTGCCTACGGATACCGAGATCTGAGCGACGCGGATCTCAAGCACGTGATCGCGTTCCTCGATTCGACCGCAGGCAGGCATTACGTGTCGGCCTATGTCGCGTCGATGACCGCAGGATTCGATGCCATGGGCCGGCGCTGTGGCGAGCAATTGGGCGAGAGTCTGCGCGAACTGGCCCAAGCACAGCTGGCAACGACGCAGCGCGAAGATTCCGCACCTCCCGGGATCGCGAGCCCCTCACCCCAGCCGCAGTAGGAATTCCCTCAGCAGGGTGCAGATTGCCTCGATTTGATCTTCCAGACGATGATTGGAGTCGAGGACGTGCAGCGTCGACCGGTGCTCGCGCGCCCAGCGCACGCTGTTCTCGACCGGCACGATATCGTCATGCCATCCATGCACGATGACCGTCGGCACCGCGACCTGCTGCGGCGTGTACTGCTCGAACCCCGGCATGTAGAAAGCCGGTGCCAGCAGAAAAATGGCGCGAACCGGCACCCGGCTCACCGCCGCCGCCGATACGTAACCGCCCATGCTGGAGCCCACCAGCACCGGCGGCGCGCTCAAGGGTGACACCGACCGTACGAGTTCTTCGACCCGCTGCAGCGGGTCATCGATCCCGCGGTAGTCGACCGACACGACATCGAATCTCAGGGCGCGCGCCACCTCCGCCATCGCCGTGATTTTCGAGCCCCAGGGTCCGCTCTCCTTGCCATGTGAAAAAACCACACAATCAACCGATTTACTCAAGTAACCCCCGCTCTCGGCCGCTACCCCTGCATGCCCTTGGATGAAGAACACTGGAGCCTCGACGACTGCAGCGACCTGGCCGGTGTCGATGCCCCCACCCTGCAAACACTGGCATCGGCCGGCATCCGATTTTCATTGCCGGCAGGCGCACTGCTGTTCGAAGCCGGCGCCCATCCCGACGGAGTATATCTGCTTGCCAGCGGCCGTCTCGGCGTGAAACCCGGCGGTAAGGGCGACTTCACGGCCGAGATCGGCCGCGGCGAACTGGTCGGGGAATCCGGTTGGCTGCTCAAACAGCAGCGCAGCGCCACGGTCGTGGCGTTGCGCGATTGCGAGCTGCTGCTGTTTCCGAATTATGAGTTGGACCGCATCGCGGCCCAATCAACCGAATTTGCATTGGCGCTGGCGCGGCTCTGCGCCCGCCGTTTGCGGCGCAGCAACCGGCACGACTCGGAACCGAAGCGCGCGCACGTGTTCGCCCTGGTGCCGAATCGCATCGACATCGACGTCGCGGAAGTCGCGACGGGATTGGTCGATGAATTGTGCCAGCTGGGCCGCACGGAACTGGTGTGGGATGCGCGCGCCAATGCCCACACCGCCACCTGGTTCAACAACATCGAAACCCTCAATGACCACGTGGTTTATGTCGCCGACAGCTCGGCATCAGGATGGACGCGGCAGTGCTGCCGGCAGGCCGACGTCATCGTGTTGCTGGCCGCAGCCGGCGGATCGCAGGATCCCTGGCCGCCGGGACTGCTGGAGGTCGCCGCGACGCGCGGCACGCGGCTCGAACTGGTCCTGATCCATCAAGACAGGATTGCCAGCGGAGCCGCTGCCCGCTGGCTCGAACATCTGCCCGTGGCCCAGCACCATCACCTCGTCGACCGCTCCGACGTCGGCAGAATTGCCAGGCTGCTGACCAAGCGCGGCGTCGGTCTGGTGCTGTCGGGCGGCGGCGCTCGCGGTTTCGCCCACCTCGGCGTGATCCGCGCGCTGCGCGAGGCCCGGGTGCCCATCGACTTCGTCGGTGGCTCGAGCATCGGCGCCATCATCGCGGGCGGCGTCGCCATGGATTGGAGCGACGAGCAGATGCGCAAGTGCTACCACCGCTGTTTCGTTGCCAGCAACCCGGTCAACGACTACGCCTTTCCGTTCGTCGCGCTCACGCACGGCCGCAAGGTGTCGCGGCTGCTCGGGCGCGAGTACGGGGAGGCGGCGATCGAGGATTTGAAACTCCCGTATTTTTGCATCAGCGCCAACCTCTCCACCGGCAAGGCCGTGGAGCATAGGCGCGGGTCTCTGGCGCATGCATTGCGTGCGTCGGTGGCAATTCCCGGTGTGATGCCGCCCGTATTCAGGGACGAGGGCGTATTGGTCGACGGCGCCGTCATCAACAACCTGCCGGTCGATGTGATGTGCAAACATTCACCCGGCTGCGTGATCGGATGCGACGTCGGTGCCGACCGCGGTTTCGGCAAACAGCGGGTCAACATTTTTCAGATCCTGATGCGTGCCGGCATGATCAACAGCAATTCCACGGCCGCGGCGCAGCGCCGGCTGGCAGACGTGCTGCTGATCCCGCCGCTCAAGGAAATTGATCTGCTCGACTGGCGCGCCTTCGACGGCGCCATCGCACTCGGCTACGATTACGCGCGCGCCGCGCTCGAGGATCTGCCGCACTTGCCCCGGATTGCGACACCGAGCATCCCGATCATTCGGCCCAGTTCACTGACGCTCGAGCTGGAGCGGCGCATTGCCGCAGCGGTCAGCCGTTGAGCTGTCTCGCGATGTTGTCGACCCATTCGAGCTCGGCCGGGCTGTAGGAGGCGAAGTTCCAGCGATTGAGACTGACCGGCTGGATCGTCGTACCGAGCATCCCGTGGGTGATGCGAAAGCTGTGATAGTCGTTGTTTCGCGCCGCCGCGAAACCCACCAGGAACTGGAAATCTCCCGAGGAGCGCCCCTTGGAATTGGCGCGCTCGTCGCACACCACGAAGAACGCATCATCCACGCGGCGCGACCCGAAGGCGCCGGCCACGAACAGTCCTTCGAAAAAAACCCGCACCTGGGTCGCCACCAGTTCAGCCATGTCTTTCGAGGGGTGGGCCGTGGCGGTCCAGCGCGTGCCGCGCTCGATGCAATTCACGATGAACAACGCGAGACGACGGGCGGACAAGTATTGCCAGTCGGCGCTTCCGGCATTGCCGGCGGCGAGCGTGCGCGGCCGCGGACCCGAGCGCGCCGCCGAGCGCACGCCTTGGATGGTGTTGACCCCGTACATCGCGAGTCTGTTGCGGCGCTCGTCGCCGATCATGCAGGTCGGGCGGTAACCCGGTCGCAGCACCGCTTCGTCATTGCGCTCCGGATCCCACAGTGGAAATATCTCGTCGCTGCGCGACAACATGCCGGCCACCGCACCGCAGGGTGCGAAGGACTCGAAGTGGCCGCGCAGCTTGTCGTGCGCGAGGATATGCGGGAAGTACATGAGCGCGTTCTCGCTGGCAAGATTCCAGTCGCGCAGTCCGCGCAGCGCATCGTCCGCCGTGTGCCAGTGCGCGGGCGGATCGACGATCAGCAGCGCGCCGCGCTTCTTGCAATAGCGTTCAGCCACCAGCATCACGCCGGGGCCCACGTCCTGTTCGCGTGACAGCGGCGGCACGCACAGGAAATTGAAATAGTCGACGCCGGAGAGCGCGAAAATCCCGCTGGCGTCCACCTCGGAACCGATCAGGTCGTAATCCGACAGCGGCGCACCGTCATCGCCGTCCGAGTTGGAGTTCGCATAGGCGTGGGCAACACCGCTGGCGGGGTTCAAGGTGCGGTCAGGCCGGCGCAGCGGCAGATCGCCGACCAGCTTCACCAGCTGCGATTGCTCGATCACGTTCGGCAGGTAGCCTTTGGAGTTCGGCACCATCGATACGCGCCGGAAGATCTCCTGATCATCGACCTGGCTCAACCCCTGGGAACGCACCCGCTGCACGGTGAGATTGAAATGCTTGGTGTCCCCTTCGAGGATGTTGTCGTAATCGACGCTGGCACGCAGGAACTCACGGGTTCCCGGACGCAGAGCCTGCAGCTTGAGCACCGAGTCGCCGGCCCGCAGGGACAGCGTTGCGGCGCGTGCGCCGTTGACGACGCGTACGATCAACGCCTCGCGTCCCATTGTCGAAAAATTGTTCGACTGCGTAGCCCAACGGGGCTGGCTGCCAAAGGCCGCCGAATACATGCTGGAACTCGGCGAAACTCTTGATGGACACGGGACGGTTGACCGGTCCGCGCAAGGTGCGCCCGACGAACGCGGTGCGCGCCGTCGCGAGGCGCGCTATCGACTGACGTGCTCCGAGTTTTTCCTGGACTCGAACACTGGAGTTATTTGGCGTCACCGTCTTTCTTCCCTGGGGCGCACTGCGCCGACTCTATCACGACCCCGCGGCGCCGTTCCTCCTCGACCCGGGCCTGTTCGGTCTCGGCTTTCTTGCGCGCGATTTCTTCGAGCATTATTTTTAGCCATTCGCTGATCATTCACTGGTCTCGCTCGGTAGATCGACGATGCTGTCGATCACCGCAACGGTCTCAGGATGATACGCGGGTCGCGCCTTCGTGTAGATTTTTCTTGCGAGCGTCGCGCCCGAATCCGTCTGCATTAATTGCACATATAGCGGCTTAATTAACTTAGTTCGGCCCACCATGGTCAAAAAATGCTCAAGCTGCGGATAAGCCGCCCGATAATCGCTGGCGATGACCTGATGGAACCAGCTGCTCTGAAGTTCCCCGTCGGTGCCCGCCGAGAAGCCATGTGCTTGATCGAGTGCCGCGAGTTGCGCCGAGGACAGCGGAGCGCTCAACTTGTCGAAGAAGTAAATCCATTGCTCCCCCAGCCAGTCCGTGCCGAACTGTTTCGCCGGCAGGTTGCCGGAGGTGAATGCGTCGCGCGCCTGATCCACGGGCTGGAGCAGGGTGGTGACCGGCAGGACGGCATACGCGGGAATTCCCGGACCGTTCACCCATTGATCGACTTCCGCAACGGTGACGATGCCGGGAAAGCGCTCGAGCAGATTCTCGCGCAGGTACTGCAGGAACTGCCCGGTGGAAACGCTCTTGAAGGCGTAGTGATCGAAATACGCGCGCAGGAACCCATCGAAGTGTTCACGCCCGAACTTGGCGTCGAGCCAGTTGAAAAACAACCGCCCCTTCTCATAGGGCACCGCGGTGTAGCCTTGGATGGGATCGCGGCCGCGCAGATCGACGGCGAGCAGCTGGTCCGCCGGTTTGAGTTCGGCCATCTCCTCGCGCAGTGACTGCAAACCCGCAACCTCTTCCAGCGACGCCCGTTCCGCGCCGTACATCACCGCCATGGTGCGGCTTTCCATATAAGCCGCCATACCCTCGGTCAGCCACAGATCACGCCAGGTGGCGTTGCTCACCAGGTTGCCCGCCCACGCGTGCGCCATTTCGCGTGCCAGTGCTTCCTGCGAACTCTTGTCGGCGGCGACCGCGGTGGGCGATATGAAGGCGATGCGCGGGTTCGCCGCGCCGACGGTGGGGAATCCGGGCGGCATCACCAAGATGTCGAAACGCGACCATCGATAGGAGCCGAACATGTTCTCATCGGCCTGCAACATGGACTCGGTATCCGCGAAAGCCTTGCCGGCCTCCTTGATCATGGATCTTTCCGCGTAAACGCCGCTGCGCGGGCCGGTCTCGACGAACTTCCATTCGCCAACCGCCAGCGCGATCGAGTCCGCGGCAACCGGCTTCGCCATCTCGAACAGAAATTCGCCGCGGGCTTTGACCTTCGGATCACGCTCGCCGCTCATCACCGCCTGCATTTCCTGCGGCGTGTGCAGGCGCAACGCATACGTCACCTTCACCAGCGGCGTGTCCTGCATCGGAATCCAGGTTCGCGCACTTAACGCCGCCGACCGGGTGTAGAGAAAGCGTTTCGGATGTCCGGGGTTCAGTTTAGGGTCGATCCACATGAGTCCGTTGGAGTCATCCGTCGTTTCGTAATCGATCTTGATCAACGCGGTTGGCTTGCTCGAGCGCGGCAGCTCGATCACCAGCGGGCTTCCCAAAATCGGGTCGGGCTTGCCCATGTGGAACGGCCTGCTGACCCAGGTCGTCTCGTTCTTGGAAGTTGCACCGAGCACGTCCGTGGCCTTTTCCGTCACCTCGCTGATCATCAGACCCTTGGTGTCGAGCACCAATTCCGTGGCGCGCGGATCGAGGCGCTTGATCTCCAACGCGACCACGCCGTCGAGGGTCTTGGCGGTGCTGCCGTTCACGATCCAGACGCGCAGATCCATCTCCATGCGCGTAACCCGGAACTGGTCGATGTTGGCGTACGAGTGGTAGTCGTTGGCGGGGTCGATGGCCCCCGAGTCTATTTCATCGTCGGCTGCCCAGGCCGGGGCGCTCGCCAGTACGAGCGCAAGGCCCATCCTCAAAAAACGGGTCATAGGTATCCTAACGAACGGCAGCGGCTTGAGTCTGGTTGTCCGGCGCCGCAGGCGCGGGACGTGCGGACTTGTCGCGCGCGCCAACAAGGTCATTGAAAGTCTTCTCGTCCACCAGCAAGCCGCTCTTGCCATCCCAATTCGAGCCCCCCGGCAGAACGTTGTCGACCAGCAGTGACTTCCCAATCACGGCGTCGACGCCATCCTGCCCGGCCTCATCCTGGTTCCCCGTGATCGCCACAGGGATGGCGCGCGGCGCGTGCGCCAACCGGGCAACGCGGTCCCAGTCGATTTCATCATCGTGTGCAGCGATGCTCTGGCGCAGTTTGGGACTGACCATGCTGGCAAGCAGACGTTTGCGGTCCTTGAACAGACCGCGCGAATCGTCTTCCATGACCTCGTAGGCCTGCAGGTAGAGCGTGCCGTCGCGCCAGCCGAACAGATACGGCTGATTGACCACCGTGACCTTGGTGCCGATGGGTATGAGATCGAAGAACACGGCGATGTCCTCGGGGTATAGGCGCATGCAACCGTGGCTCGACCGCATGCCTACGCCATAGGGCTTGTTGGTGCCGTGAATGAGATAGCTCGGCCATCCCAAGCGAAATTCGTACTGACCCAGGGGATTGTCCGGTCCGGCGGGAACCGTTGCCGGAAGCTTCTCGCCATCCTCGGCGTGCTCGGCGCGCACCGACTTCGGCACCACCCACACCGGATCCTTCTGGCGGCCGATGATCTTGGTGGTCCCTTCCGGCGTCTTCCAACCCACCTTGCCGATGCCGATCGGATGCGTATAGACGGTCTGCGGCTCGCCCTTCTTATGCGGCGGATAATAGTAGATGCGCATCTCCGCCACATTCACCACCACGCCTTCGCGCGGTGCGGCAGGCAAAATGAACTGCGTGGGCACGACCACTTCGCGTCCGGCTCCCGGCAGCCAGGGGTCGACCCCCGGATTCGCCGTCACCATTTCCTCATACCCCACGTCGAAACGTCGCGCGATGTCCGGCAGCGTGTCCTCCTTGCCGACGACCACTCGCTGCACATAACCGACGATATCGCTGTTTGGATCCAGCTCGAATTTATGGGTCGCCGTGGGCTTGGGCAGCTCCGGTTTAGGCGGCGGCAATTGCTGCACCACCGGGGGCGGTTCCTTCGGCACGGGACGAAACAATGAACAACCCGCCAGCGACGAGAGGGCGAGCGCGATTGCCGTTGCGCACAGCGGCGGCCACCGATTGCGCAACAAGTCTTTGATTCGACGAACCATGTGCTCTATCTACAGCAAAGTCGGCCGGTCAGGCAATTGATTGTGTGGATCCGGCAGGCGCGCAACGTCGGGTGGAAAATGCCGTGCCAGCAGGTTCCCGACGGCCTCGACCCCCGCAACCGAACCAGCTTGAAAGCGGCCGGCGCGGAAATGAACTTCCATGAGCCGGCACACCGCCTCCCATTCTGCCTGGCTGATACGCCCGCTGAGGCCCCGGTCCGCGACGATCTCGACGTTACGGTCTGCCATCTGCACATAGATCAACACGCCGTTGTTGGCGGCCGTGTCCCAGACGCGCAAATGGGAGAACACATCGAGGGCGCGTGAGCGGGGCGTCAGATCGTTAAGTATGTGTAATGGCGACAGGGAGGTCTCGATGGCGAAGCGAATCTCCCCGCCGTGGGCAGCCTCGGTACGCTTGATCGACTCCTCGATGGCATCCAGCGTCGCCGCGGGAAACTGCATGCGCGTACGCCAGTGCGTGGCGGCTGCATGGCGCAACAGTCGTCCTAACTGCATCACCAGCTACCCGAGGCGCCACCGCCGTTGAAGGTACCCCCGCCGCCGCCGCCGCTGAATCCGCCTCCGCCTCCGCCGCCACCGCCACCGCCGCCTCCAAAACCACCACCACCGAAGCCGCCGCCCCAGCCTCCGCCGCCGGCCGTCCAACCGCGTGTCGCGGAGCCGGTCAGCAAAGCGAACACGAAAGCGCACACCCCCGCGCCCACGCCGATGCTGAGCAAATGACTCAGCATCCACGCGATGGTGCCGGCCACACCGCCGGTCGCCACCGATCCCAGCATGCGGCCGAACAACGCGCGCAATACACCGCTGCCCACGAATACCACCACCAACAGCAACGGCAACGAATTGCGCAAGTCGCCGCTGCGTTCCCATTTTCTGTCCGGCGGCGGCAGCGGTTCACCGTTGACGACGGCGATCATCTTGTCGACACCGGCCTCGATGCCGCCATCGAAGTCGCCCGCCTTGAAGCGCGGTGTGATGTTCTCCTCGATGATGCGATTCGCAATCGCATCCGGCAAAGCTCCCTCCAGGCCGCGTCCCACTTCGATGCGAACGCGCCGGTCGTCTTTCGCCACCAACAATATCGCGCCGTCATCGGCGCTTTTACGGCCGGGCTTCCAGACATCGGCGACCCGGATGCTGTATTGGTCGATATCCTCGGGCTGGGTGCTGGGCACGATGAGAACGGCAATCTGACTGCCCTTCCCCGTCTCCAGATCCGTCAATTTGGATTCGAGGCGCGCCACGGCATCGCCCGAGAGCGTTCCTGTGAGGTCGATGACCGGCGCAGAGTACGGCGGCACGGCGACGTCCGCGCTTGCCGACGCCGCAAGCAGCAGCACGACTCCCGCCCCTACGGCGGCGATGCGCATCGATTCAGTGCGCTGGCGCGGCAGCGGGCGCCGAGCCGGCGGGCGCCGTGCCGAAATCCACCGACGGTGGTTTGGAAATCACCGCTTCGTTCTCCACGGTGAAATTCGGCTTCACTTTGTAGCTGAACATCATCGCGGTCAGGTTGGACGGGAAGGAGCGGATCTCCAGATTGTAGTTTTGCACCGCCTCGATATAGCGATTGCGCGCCACCGTGATCCGGTTTTCGGTCCCCTCGAGCTGCGCCTGCAGATCGCGGAAATTCTGGTCGGATTTCAAGTTCGGATAATTCTCGGTGACCACCATCAGCCTGGAGAGCGCGCCGGACAGTTCGCCTTGGGCTGCCTGAAACTTCGCCAGCGCCGCCGGGTCGTTCACCAGTTCCGGCGTCGCTTGAATGGAACCGACCTTGGCGCGCGCCTCGGTGACGCCCAACAGTACGGTCTGCTCCTGCGCGGCGTAGCCCTTCACCGTATTGACGAGATTGGGAATCAGATCGGCACGGCGCTGATACTGATTCAGCACCTCGGACCATGCCGCTTTTGCCTGTTCGTCCTGCCTCTGGATGGTGTTGTACCCGCAGCCGGACAACAGTCCGGCGAAGGCCAAAGCGAAGGCCCACTTGATCATTTTCCCTTCTCTCCCCAGTT
>Ga0116227_10011261_pt1 | contig 15098 bp, 5 predicted proteins | sample S1TSphgellanicum_FD_89693 | JGI IMG/M metagenome (GOLD analysis project Ga0116227, IMG submission 89693) | Host-associated microbial communities from peat moss isolated from Minnesota, USA - S1T2_Fb - Sphagnum magellanicum MG | ecosystem: Host-associated > Plants > Peat moss > Unclassified... | reverse complement strand
CACGCTCCTTAGCTCACAACACTTTGAGGGGTAGAGGGGCGTGTTGGAGCTCCGAGATGGGACTAGGAAGAGTTGACAAGCTTCACTCACTCACACAGGCCTGCACATAACCCATACAAAGTGGTTAGTGCATAGTTGGAGCACCCTTGGTGCTAGGACGAGCCATGGGCAACACGGACACACAAGACTCACCACGGCCCGGACTTGGGGGAAGCCACCACCTTCCCCCTTATAGTATACTTTGTAGCTCTCCACGGAGGCTACATCCAAATGGTTATTTTTCCCGGGACTCCCGAGTGGGAGTCCCGAAATCGCGCCAAATGGGACTCTTGCGACTTTGGAGCCCCATAACTTTGCGAGCAGACCTCGAATCGCAATGCAGTCTCAAGCAAAGTTGTAGCACTCGTCGAGAGCTTTCCAACGATATGTGCCACGCCCCCTGCAACTAAGTAAATTGGGTCGATTCCCGACTTTTTGTGGTCGGGAGTCAAACTGACAATTCGACTATCGGCCCTTCTTTTGGCCATAACTTGTGTTTCAGATGTGCAAATGAGCAATACAAGCCCATTTTAGACATCTACGCTTCAAGAGCTTTCCAATGATATAACAAACGCCACAATACATTGAGGTTTGACCCCTGCAATCGCTCTCTGAAGTTTCGGAAGTCCACCGGGACTCCATCTCCCAAAGTGGGAGTTGCCTTGGGAGTGTGAGGGTTCATTCCCTCATACTCCCTCACACTTTCTAACACTCTCGGGAGTTTGTGATGTGACTCCTGGACTTCTTTTTGGCTTGCACCCTTGCAATGCCCTTTGCCTTGGTCGCGAGCCCAAGGCTAGGGTTGCGACAATTATTTTTAATTTCTTTTGAATTTTCCTTTTGGCTTAAGCCTTTTAGCTCATCCCCATTGCCACATCATTAGATTATGAAATTAGAAGGTGAAACACCTTTGTTATATAGTGTTCAAGATGGAAATCAAAGACAAAAAATATGGGATAATTTGAATTTACAAGTAAATAAATAATTAAGTAAGTAAAATAAGAAAACAAGTAGTTAACTAAAGTAAAAAAGTAAGTAAAGTAAATAAGTAAGCAAGTAAAGTAAGAAAATAATTAAAGTTGCAACTTGGTAGCATGTTTGTTTTGGGTACAAAATGTTATAGGTTCAAATCTGTCATCCCTACTCTAAATTTTATATTTTGTGATAATTTCAAATTGCAAGAAAAGAATTTCAAAAATTTGGAGTATATAATTACAAATCATTTTTTCATGTTGAACTCATAATATTTTTAAGTTTCAATTTGATTCAAAATTCTATTTATATTTCTTTGATGTAAAGAAACATTTTTAGTTTAGTTTGGTAGAACACAAGTCTCCAAAACTTGATGTTGTAGGTTCAAATCCTACAAGGCATGATTATAAAAAGAAAAAAATAAGGAAAAAATAAATTAAATAAATAAGTAAGTAAGTAAGAAAGTAATTTTATGCATAAAGTAGAATAAATAAATAAATAAATAAATAAAGTAGCTAACTAACTACTTAATTACCTAATTAATTAGTCGCCTATTCATTTATCAACCTACCTATTAATTATTTATTGTTCCACTATATGTAATAGCTCTAGTAATAACAATGATAAGTACTTAGTAATAATTATCAACTAATTAATGAATTGACTAATGATTGTTAATGAATCATTACTATTAAATAATCAATGAACTCGTAGCTTTTAGTAATTATTACTTATTAATATAAACATATTAAAACATGTAACTAAATTATAACTTAACATACCTTCAATAAACATTTGATGGAAACTTAATATCAAAGTCAATTAACCTTAATAAAAAAAACTTTGGAAACACATGTAATATGGCTGAAATGTATTCCGTATATAAATAAGTTTAATAAAAATTTAATATATGCATATTATACATATGTGATATTATGTTTAATTAATATATTTTGATATGTTTTGAATATGAGCTACATATGATTTCAATACATCCATTATACATAACCCTATTGTACTCATGTACATCCTAGTATCCCCCTAATAAAACCTAAAATACATCTAATATGCCTTTGCATGTTCATAGGGCTACACCTAATTCTGATCACATTTGCAATTAATGGGCCATATAATGGCCTTTTAGGATGAAAATATGTTTAAAATCATCCCTTTGAAAGGATGAATAAGCCATTAATTGTAACATAGTCACAACACAGTTGCAAAAAATTGGTAACTTGACTTTTAGTTGCAAATGTTACCTAGTTAGTTGTAAGTGACAATTAGTTGCACATAATCACAAATTGAATGCTTACATTTTGGCCTATTTCTATTGGTGATACCTCTCTATCTTCATTTTAAGAAGCGATGGATCAAACACATCATTGTGATTTGATATAAAAAGGTCCATGTTTAAAGTAGGGTTGCATGTTTGTATGTATGGGCCTCCTAACTCTCCATGATAGGTGGTTAGGTGTCCAAACTTTGAGATTTTGTATTTAATTAACCTTCTAAAAAAAATTTAATTCCACTTCAATTTGTGTAAGTGTTCATTTGCTAGTCCAATGAAATTATTTCCATACGAAATGGGGATGATTTTTTGTATTTTTGGTTTAAACTGTCCATTTAAAATGTAGTTATCTTATTGCTACACAAAATCATGATCTTAGATTGGTTCCCAAGTTTAAACAATTGACTTTTATAGGAGAAAAATCACCTTTGAAAAATTTGTATGTGTAATTTGACATAGCTCCCAAGGCATATGTAAACTTCTTGATCTTTTTTTTGAATTTCAAGAATTTTATGAAATGGAAGGTACCTATTTTCCCACAATTTAGGTACCTCCATTTCATAAGATTTTTGAAATTTTAAAAGTTCATCATGTTGGGAAGGAACTCCTTTTTGGGTTTTCCTAGATTTAAAGGCTAGTTCAAGGTGATACTCAAGATTTTTGACCTAGTTTTAGGCTATCACATTCATTGGGGCCCTTCATCTAGGAAGTACTTTAAAGTTAACCCAATATAGTAACTCGTTTGAGAGTTTAAAAGTAAAAAAAAATATTACGCTTTTGTAAAGTTCCAAAGGTTTAAAAAGTTCTTTGCACATGATGGTTCCTTGGTAATGGGTGAATGATTATATTTAGGAGTCCCATATGTTTAACTAGTATTTTTAAAAAATCTCTTGTGATGTTCAATTTTATTCTTGCTTCTTTTAATGCAATTGAATAAAGACCATGCCACACCTAGTGTTAGGTCCTATACCTAACATCGTCTTAACATTACATTAAGGCCACTTCATTAAGTCCTAACAATTTTAACATTTGTAATCATAATGCTCTCACCATTGTCCCTTGACATTTTGTGTCTCATTCACACCAATTGTTGGTTGACATTTGATACCTACCATTGCACTATCATTGTCAAGAGTTGGAATATGTCAAGACCCGTGTTGGGTGGGTATCACATTTTTCTGATACTTGTTGGATTCGGTTTTCATAAAACAATTTATAAAATGGTTTAGTTTTCACTTTTTTCCCCTAAAATATATTTTTCAAGCAAGGGTATCCATATTTTTAAAAATAAATTAAACAATTCTCATTATGTCGATTTTCAAAATTTTGAAAATAGTCGGTTTTCACAAACTGAATATATATATATATATATATATATATATATGAAATTAGAAATTAAAAAAATCTCAATTTTTTTTATTAATGAAAAAATTATAACATTGTTTTAAATAAAATTTTAAACATTAAACAATAATTTTTATATTGAATTATTTTTACACTTCAACAACTTCATCCCTTTCAAATTGACCTTGAAATTCTTTTAACTCCTTTTGTAAATCTACATCCTTTTCAAGGAATTCTAGTAAGTTAAATGAAAAATTACAACCTATTCTAGAATCATTAGGCTAGGTTTTATTGATAAATATCAACTTCTTAAAAAATTTCAATTTGCAAACAACATTTCCTAAGGTTAATAAGTATTCCAGCCAAAGAAAAAATTCTTTTTTATTTCAATTTGAGATCCAACAACACCCAAAGTATACTGGGCTAAAAATCCAACTATAGAAAACATTGCTTCATGTTTCTACTACCATTAAAGAAGACATTTGATGTCCTTAACATTTAATTGATATCTTAAAAATCAACAACTCTTTCATAAGTTTTTTTGTTGGTTCAGTTGTGCTTGCAGTTTGTTCAAAAATATCTAAACTACAATCTTATTCAAAAATATCTTAGTTAGTAGAATTCCTATCTAACCTTACCAAAGGATGTAAATGTTCAAGGCATTTGACCAACATAGGATACAAGGCTTTTTTATCATATTCCTTTACCTTGTTCCTTTCCAACAAATGAAGATACTTTACGAGGGGTCTACTATCAAAGATATCATATTATGGGCTTTCTTGTTGTCATATTTTTTTAAGAATGAAAGGAAAGAATCTAACACATTGAATACCTCCTTTTTAAACCAACAAAAATAACTCATCACATTACAACAAAACAAAGCATCCATGACTAGGACATCTTGTGACTAGTGTCCAAACCTAATCATGGAGTGATATGACCCAGTCATATGTGATTTTAATCATGATTATAAGATTTTTAGTTTCATATGATTATGATATTACGACTATATGACTAATAATCATGAAAGGTAGCTAAGTTAAGTAGGTAGATGGGTAGGTTTAACAAGTTATGCTAAGTAAATAGGCTAAGTAAAAATGTTAAAAAATCTAGGTAGACCTTAAGTAGGCCTAGATAGATATATTAAATCCCAATTAACTTCTAAATATAAGCTTAGGTGGATTTAAATTCTTCCTAAAAAGTAGTTTTTAGATAGGCCTAGGTATATATTCTAACATGAATTCATTTAAACCTAGTTTAATTTAATTTAATTTAATCCAATCCAAGTTTAACTTAATTTCACCTACTTAGGGTTAATTTACCCCAAATAGCATATTTTATTTTAAATAATCTTATTTTAACTTAATGTACCATATTTTAACATATGTAACTTAATTTAGTTTAATTTAGCTAAGTGTACCAACTTTAACAACCTTTAGATTTCACCAAGTTTAGCCCAACTTAGAATAATTAGCTCAATTTAGCCTAATTTTGGCCCTAATTTAACCAAAATACCTTTTAAAACCTCATTTAACAAATTTAAACTAAATTTAACTAAATATATTCAAATTTGGCCAAGTTTAACAAGGTTTATTTAACCAGCTTAAATGTAATTTGATTTCACCCAAGGCCTTGCACCATTTGACATAGGTCCAAGGATCAAAATTTGAAATTAACATGGTGACCAAATTTGACCATGTTGATTAATCATATGTACAATGAATTTGTATGTTACTGATTTGGTATGATTTTTTTACATATTATTTGTAAACAAACCGTGCATATACATTATATAAATAATTAAGAATAAAGTTAAATGAAGAATTATTTTATAAAATAAATATGCAAAAATGTAAATATTATTATGAAATTATAAATATGCAATATAATTATAAACTACCTATAATATTATATAATATTATATACACAAATATGTATTATATATATAATGTATAAATAATAAAACGTAGTTAGGTAGTTCATTAGTGGCATATATGATTACAAACCCAATCATGGATGTAGTTATATATCCATCTTTTTAGTGTAGTGTTAGATGATGGAATCATCTTCCATGAAATTTTGAAATGAAAGAGTAATTTGGTTTTCTTCCTTAAGTTTCAAACTCATGGAAATATAAAATATAAAACATCACTGAGCATCTAATGTCCATGAGATTAGTTAAAAACACAAGTAGAAATAATTGGAGGAAGACAATCCACAATAATTTGAGAAATTTGTCAATTTAGAAGTGGAGGCACTTGACAAGTAATTCTTCTAACAATTTGTTTGCTGTAACAAAGCAAAATGGCAGAATGAAATTATAAGGCCTCTTGAAACATAATGATCTTATTAACAAACTTGCAAAACAACCAATAAGAGAAAATATTAGTTATCTTCTATATTTCAAAACTTCAAAAATTGAAAAGTGTTGAAACAATAATGAAGCAAGGAGGACTATTTAGTTTTCATTAGAGTGTTCAATTTCTAGGGCAAATGCTAGTCTCAACACAAGCTTTGTTCCATACATGCTTCCTTTTTTTCGATTTCGTAAGGCAAATGATGTACTTTTGCAAATGTGTCTAAATAGATTTAATAGAAACATACTTCAAATCCTTTGTAATGCCATATTAACACACCTTTGAAAAAGCATGCCCAAAGCAAATGCCCTAAAAGCTTTCTTTTAAATTAAGAGATTCACAATTTACAATAGCTTTCAATGTAGTAGTCATTGCATTGAAATTTGACCCCTCATCTTTGACATAAGTAATGATCTTTTTCCTTAAACCATACTTGTCCAATGATTTTGTTAGACTTTTAGCCAATGCTTGACCAATAATTTTTGTCGCTTCAAATAAACAAGTAGTCACATGTTTTGTCTACTAGACACTACCCAAAAAATTGATCATTAATGCAAAGACATCTTAAGCTCCTTTGGACATCTAAAGATCAAAGCAAATTATTGTAGAAAAAAAATTTGCCAATGTAGGAAAAACATACTGTTAACTTGTCTTCTCAATTAACCTTGGCAATATCTCTTGCGAAAATTACTTTCTGGAAGAGAAATTCAGTTTTGGACAAAAGTGTAAAACTAAATGTTTGAACCAAATGTTTTCCACAAATTGAATTGGTAAATAGTTCTTGACAAAAAAATTGAGGTCCTCTAAAAATTCCTTTTGTGGCACATCATTTTTTTTGAAGGAATCTTTAACCAAAAAATTTTAGAAATTGACTCACTAAACACAATCGTTCTTTTCTTTGCTGGTTGTCTTTCTTCTTTTCCTTTCAACAAAGAGTTTACTTCTTGAAACATTTTTGCAATAAAAGTGTGATTTGCATCCACATGTTTTTAAAAAGAAGTTATTCCATTTGTCTTGTAATAAGAAATCAATCCTTTCCTTGCTTGAGTTCTCAGATTTATTCCTATTATAAGTTTTTGATAATAAAGGATACAATGCATGATTTGTGTATTTTCAAGGTCAACTTATCTATTATCATTGACACAATAAAAACTCCAACACAAAGATAATTTTCCATGTGGTTTCTAATTTTTTCATTGAACATGCAACTTTTAAAAATTTATTTTCATTTCTTCTTCTTTTTCATTTTTTAGATTTCTGCTTGTTTATGTTTGCACACTTACATTTTCTTCCATAATTCCATCATTCATACAAATTTCAATCGTTTCATTATTTCCATTTACAACATTTTCATCAGCAAAGGATTGTTTCATTGGTAGTTTTCACAAGAGTATTTCCAAAGCAACAACAAGATTTGCAATCAACTCTATTAATAGAAAATTCCCAATTTTTTGACAAACAAAAAGAAAAGAAAAAATGAAACATTCATAAGAGTTTAGAGTTTAAAAAGAAAAAAAAGGGTTTAAGGCCTTAGAGTTTTGGGAAAACATTTACAAACAATGGGGTGGAAGGTTAGAAAGAAAGAAAGTGAGGAAACTTGAGGAAAAGAGAAAGGAATTTTTTTTGGAACCATGATCCAAACATCCAAAATCCAAACTAGAGCAAAGACATTTGAAAACACAACCCACACAACTTTGTGAAAAAAACACAAGAGGAAGAGATGGGGGAGAAAAGTCCCTTTTATTAAAAAAGTTAGGGTTTTTTGGAAGTTGCCGTTGGCATGCAATGCCTCCACCTAGCCTTAATTTTTTCACATAAGATTCCCTTGAGACCCTGACTCGGGTAAGGGGTTAGACCTTACCAAGGTCTCACTATTTTTATAAAAAAAAATTATCCGATTTTCACCATCTGATTCTCACACAAGTGAGAATCAGTGATCCAATTTTTAGTTAGGGTATCATTCAATGTGATACCACAAAGGGTTTAGACTCTAATGCCTGGCTGATGTTGGGGAGGATTTGTGATACCTGCCCAACACTAGTCAAGACCACCAAGAGAATTGATTTATATTGAAGAGAAGATTAAACACTTAATGTCTAACACATGCACCCACATCAAACATGTACCACACATGCAAACTTCAAAGTAACATCACATATGTAATAACACTTCTTTCTTTCTTGTAGCAATAAAAATAACAAGACGCGAAACACCCCTAATGAGCCCACAAACATTGAGTTTCACATGTTCTATTATTTCAATGTTCTACATGGATGTTTTGGAGTGGGGTGCTGATTTCAAACCCTATACCTCTCTCTTCTAATTCAAAGAAGCAGTACCAACCACTAGCATACCTTCATGCATTGAGGAGGAGGGTTTTCTTTTGTACTTGTATAACAACAAAAGACAAAAAGTGGAAAAAAATAAAAACCTTGTGGCAAACACGGTTCTCTATCCGGCTGCATTGTCAAGCCCATAAAAGGTGCTAGACAATACTCACTATGGGTATTTAACATCTTCCATATAAATAATACCTAATTTTTTTCTTTTCATGCAGTAATATTTAAACAATTATCTCCAATACATATTTGAACCAAATCCATTTTGGTTGACAACACAACACAAATCCCAAATAGTTGACCTACAAAATGTAAGCCAAAATTTAACAAGTTTATGTCTTCAACATTTCAAAAAATTTCCCACATTCTAGATGATTGATTAAAAGTGCACACAAAAACCACATTAAATCTCAAGGTCCTCTACTTTCCAACTCAAACACAAGACGCAAAATAGTCACCCTTTCTAGGCCTGACAGTGGAGCCCTACGGCAGAACCACGCGGTTCTGCCGCAAGGTTTGACATTTTGACTGTAATAGTTAAACAGAAAAGAAATTGCACTTTTTGCAGCGCCTAATCTATGCCAATGGTTAGTGACGTGTTCTTGGCGTGGGAGGTTATAATGACGAATCTGCTTTAAACCCAGCCATACAGAAGATAATTCAAGCACAACTAAAATATGAATAAACAACGACAAGTTCTTTTGGTGAATAAAAGAACATGTATAACCGTGCTGCATGGTTGAAAAACATGCACTGGACAGGGCTTGATGGGGTTTTTTTAAAACTCTCGTCACCCTTAATACCAGCTAAAGCTCAGAAGACATTAACTGTATGGAAAGAAAACTTGTTGAATAAAGTATGCCAGTGACCCTACTTTGTAAAAAAAACAGGAAATGCACTCTTAATACCTAGTGACAATTCAACTCTTAATACCGGAGTGAGGATTCAAAAGCATGGGTCTTGGAAGACCTTAAATAAGCAATGGTTCCTTACTGCAGGCAGTACTTTTGGTGAGACACTATTTATCCAGAAGAAGGTCTTCGCAGGGCTCATTTTAGCTTGTCTTTTTCCTCCCTTCACCAAGATCAAACCTATGCCTTTAAAGAGGCACAGGAGCATCCACTAGCACATATTTGAGTTTATTTTTAATTTAAAGAAAGCGCATAGGTTAGAGATAGAAATCCTGCAGGAAAACAGTGCACTGCCGCACTCTCTGTTGCAGGGAATGCATGTGGTGCGACAGGGAGTGCCACAATCAGCGTCGGTTAGACTCGTTAGGGGTGGATAGTGCCTTCTGTACTTTTGTACTGCCTGCCCTTTTTTCTTATCTGCCCTGCTGCCCAACACATAATGGAGTGTCATGTTATGGGCCCGTGTTATGCAGGTTCTGAACCTGTAATTGTCATGAGATGCTACCACAGGCCCAGAACCTGCATAGCATGACACCTCGTCATGTGTTTGAGCAGCATCTTGATTGGGCAAATAGGGAGACAGAAACAAAAAAAAATGCAGACAGTACTTTTGCACTGCCTGCAATAAGAACCCATTGCTTCTTTCACGTCTTCCAGGTAGGCTCTATTGCTCACACTAATGTTTTTTTAATTTTTCTGACGTATCCAAGGAGGTGATCATCCACAAGAAGATTTAACCAAAAGTTTGGCTATAAAAGATACATGAAAGTAGAAAGATGTCTTTATTTTGGCTACCTACTTGAACCTGTTTTAGAAATCTGGCGATTAAATTTTTGCCATTTTTACCATGGAAAATATTTTGCATAGGTCGAATATTTTGCATAGGTCGAAATCAAAAATTTCAGATTGAAATTTGGCAAAATTTGCCCTAAAAAAATCATGGACTCTCACCCTCCACACTTTAAAAGCAAGGTAGGCTTATTCAGGTTCCCCTGTGGTCCCGACAGCCAGAATTGTCAATCTTACCCATTCTGCAACGGTACCAATTATTTTGCAGTGTTCACCTTGGCCTTCCTTTTTACTGGTGAAATTTTGCCAGAATCAAAAACTAACTATTGAAAAGTCAAAAATGACGTTTTATGGCTTAGGAGTAGAATTTTTTCTAGGAAATTTTGTTTTGAGTCAAAAATGGTGAACATCCATAGGACGATGTGGAAATAATGGTGATTGTCTATGGGAATATTTAGCCAAATCTGGCTATAAACCAGACATGAAGATGCAAAAATTAATGAGCTTTCTATATTTTTGGCTACACACTGAAAATCAAATATAGAAATCTTGCAATTCTACTAATTTATCTCTCAGTCACGGCAATTGAAAACCGCCATAAATCCATGCTTTTTTTTCTGGCCATAAATAAATAGATTAAATATTGAAAGTGCCAAACTAAAAATAATAAAAAAGTAATAAATAAAGTTCTTTTTAAGTTATTCAATAGCCATAATTTGACCAAAATTTAAGAAAAATCACCAGATTTTTATATGTGGTGCAAATATGTAGCCAAAAATATAGAAGGATGTCTAAAAACTTTTACTGTCATATTTAGGGAGTAAACAAATTTGGCTAAATCTTCCTGTGCATCATTGCCACTTTGGCTACATCACAAAGTTGACCAAAAAACCACCATTAGGCATAATTGTTTAATTTGGAGCCTAGACTTTAGACCTTTTTCTATAAGAAACTATCAATGGCCACTGAAAAGACTCTTGAGGTGCTGACTCTAAGGTCGTGCACATGCACACAAGGTAGCCAGGCTTGGCCACAAAGCTTGCTGGCTGGTGATTGATGTGGAGGCTGAGCAAGGAGGCTAATGCAGAAGGTTGTCTTTGTTCCTTAACATTCAAATACTGTAGTAACTTTACCATTTTGGCACAAATTAAATTATTATTATTTTGGTCAAAATTTTGAAAAATAATTTATTATTTGTGTCAAAATTTTAAAAAATCAAAATTTCCATTGTTACAGTCTGAACCCAAGACCTTCAAGGACAACTTAAAACTGAGGCAATCTAGACACATTAGACTGTTCCATAATGTTAATAATAGTGTGTTCATTATTGTGTATAATCACTAGTTGCCGAAAGCTTCAGAATTAAAAAACCAAGTGCTGAAGTTAAGATTTAAAATTCAATTAATTATTCAGTAGTCTGTTGCTGAAATGGTAAAGGTACTACAGTAGCTATTTTCGTCCCCTACAATAGCCTTAATTACACCATACATTTTTATGGATTAAGATCCATGTAGAAATCAAAATAGTCCAAATGATTGACTTGAACTAAGCTTATGATATGGCACTAGCATTTTGTTTTGTGATTTTGCTCAAGGGGTCAACATCAATAAGTTTATCTAGTGAAATTTGGTGATATTGTAAATATGAAAGCACAAAATCTTAAGCAACCTTTCATAATGCCAATAAATTGTGGTGATTTTTTAATAGAAAATTTGTGATAGAATATTCCTTTAAATAATTTTTTTTGCAAATTACCAAAAAAATCAATGTGTGGCACATATTAGATAAATATGGATGAAGAGTATTCAATTTGCACTTGTACTTCCCTTTCACAAAAATTATGTTCATGGATGAAATTTGACATGGATGAAAATGATTAAGTCATTTATATATTTTTATATGTGTGAATGTTAGATGCATATTTCCCTTCTCTTGTCACCACTCTTTTGCAAACATTATTTCAGAAGTGTAAAAATGGTGAAAAATAAGGCAACACATGTGAAATGAGAAAATTTTCTCATTGTTGCCCATGAATGAATTTTTAGAAGAAAAATGCAATTGATCTGCCCAAAGGTTTCAGGGTTTTGTTTTTTCTATTTAAAATTTGCAAGGTAGATAAAATGATTCCAATTCTCAAGAAAATGATTATTTGATAACAACACCAATTATACAAAGAAATATAAATAACTAATTTTTAATAAACAAAATAGGTGTCAAATAAACAATGGATATACCTAAATTGGTGGACAACATGATGTGTTTATGTATCTCCTCCATAACTAGCTCTAGCATATGGGTATTTAGTATTTGACCTTTTTTATGGGGGTGTGTTCAACAAATTTTAGCTTTATTTTTTCAATCTGATTTCCTTTTGAGAGATAAAAATGTTAAAACCAGTCTTAGACAATTCTTCAATATGTAGTGTCCATTCATTGGAATTAGTTCAGCTAGACAACTTTAAGGTGTCTCTTGTCATAAGTCATCTTTTGAACAATTTTAAATTTGGAATTTGTTCAGTCAATTTTCAAGTAAAGAGAAAGGGAAAGATGTCTTTTAAAAAACTAAAATTCAACACCATAGTGGTGAGCAAATTTTCAGTATTTCCTACACTAAATTTTCATCCCATTATTTTCAATAGAATTGAAATTCAATGCACTGTCATTCAATCATTTCATTTGAATGCAACATAATTTTCACAAATTTCATTTTTTGTTCATCAAGTAAATCATTGTTGCAAATGCATAGTAGCAAAAGCGCAAGTTTTGTTATGAACCTTGATTTGAGGTTTTTATGGCCTTAGAAATTGAAGAACCTCTACTTCCAAGTTTTTGAAATTTTTCAAAGAGCTAATGGTTTTCTTGAAAAAATCAGCACTTTATGTTCTTTGACCAGATTCTTTGATTTTTTTACCCTCATTAAGGGTCATTTAACCAAATCTACGATGTTTGAGAACCCGTTGTCAATGGTCATAACTAGTTCTTTGATTTTTGAGAACCATTGGTGAAGGGAATACACATACTGTACCGTAACCCATTGGTTCCATTCCAAAAAGTGAGAACCTCTCAACATGAGTAAAAACCACCCAACATGAGTGTTGGGTGGTTATTAGATTTTTGTTACAACCTCTGGTTCCAGTGCTTTTGAAAATCTAGAAATTGAATAAATTCAAGTTCTGGTTTTTTGGAAAAAAAATTGACTATAAGAATTTCTGATTCCAGCTTTTTAGAAAATAATTGGCTATCAAATAACCTTCTGTTTCTGTTTTTGGAAGCCTTCAAAGAACAATGGTATTTAAATTTCTCCAATTTTTGGTATAGGGTAGACTGGTTTGTGACCAAACACTTAGGCACTCAGGGCAGGCTAGATTCAAGGGGAGGGCTCAGTTGTTTCTGGTGTCAAAACAAAACTTAAACCCCTCCTCTTGGAGCATCTGACAGACTAACAATTGTCAAAAACAGATTAAAAATGAGAAAATTACAACCCTCCAAAGTAAATGGGGTCAAGAACTGCAAAAAAAAACGTGAAACATTACAAAGGCCAGTTCCCAAACACCCAACAAATTCTTTGTATGTTGCTATGTTGTTATTAAAATTCAAAAACAATTTGTAGAACTTCACATGACATTCTTATAGCACTTCAAATCGTTTGAGAAATAAGAAAGTTATGAGGTTTGAAAGTAGGAAGGGTCTAAAAAAAAGTGTTTTGTATGTTGGAAAGCTTTTTTTTCTTGTTATTTTTTCATGACTCCTTTTCATTTGCACTTCCAAGATGATTTCTAAAGCTTCAAATGACACTCCCATGATTTGATGTGTGTACAAAAACATATTGTCATATGAATGCAAGTTTGATTTAGGGTTTTTTTTCTCTTACTCCAGTCTATAATGTCATGTATCTTTAGACAATGCTTTAGTGTGTACATGCGGGGATTGGGTATCTCTGTGGAAGAGTGCTACACAGTAATAAATATCCTGGAGATTTAGTTTTTGAGGTGACAGGTTGGGAATGATGACTTTGTTTATGTGAAAGGAATGATGTTGACAGTATGTTGTTTAGAAACAGTGATTTATGTGCCTCACATGATTAGTCTTTCTCAATAGAGTTTAGGGTTTTATCATCTTCCTATGTTTGCTTCTTTCTGCTACACATGTTACAAAAATAACAATTCTAGTACGAAGTGTATGTACATTGATACATTGATGTATATGTTGATCACTCCAATGCCAATTCATTTGATTGTTGTTCATTATTTCTGAAAGCAAATGACATAGCTTGGACATAGTGACTGGTTGAATGAAATGTTAAAATCCGTATCCAGTATTTCTTGTATGAATTAACAATTTGGTGTTAATACGCATTTTAGGTTCTTCAATGGCTGAAAAGAACATCGTAAATGAGGTTGAGAACCAAATATCTAGAGTAGCTGAAACAAACCTAACTGTGGATGGGTTGGTTCGCTACTGTGTGAACTTGGGATATGGGAAATGGGTGGAGCAATTCCTTGTACTGCAAAACTTTACAACGAGCTCAAACTTGAATCTGTTGCCATTAAGGTAACTACTTTGTGCTAGAACCCATTGCAGCAGTTGTAGCATGTTGCATGATGGCTTGCTGCTTGACACTGCTCACAAAGCAAAGTTGTTAACAAAATTAGAGCTAGAGAGAGAAAGAATAGAGAGAGAGAAAGGAATATGAAAATCAAGGAGGGTCAGGTGATATTACATTTTCTTTTTATTATTGTTGCATGGTTTCCTGCAGTTCCTAGGTGTCCATTTTTTGTAGAGTGGTGAGACAAAGGGTCCATCTGTTTTTGTTATTGTTCAAATCTTATATATAAAGTCACTTGTTGCGTGCGTGCGTCCGTCCGTCGGACGACAATTCTGCCAGAGAAAACGTCCGACGACAATTCTGCCAGAGAAAATGCAGAACCGGCCTCTGCATTTTCTATGGCAGAACCGGGCAATGCACAGACGGTAACTTACCCGGTACTTTACCGGTTTTCACAGTCATTGCTAACACAAGTACAATTCGCCTTTTGGTACTTATTACCCTCTTCCTTAAT
>Ga0116227_10011260_pt1 | contig 15100 bp, 9 predicted proteins | sample S1TSphgellanicum_FD_89693 | JGI IMG/M metagenome (GOLD analysis project Ga0116227, IMG submission 89693) | Host-associated microbial communities from peat moss isolated from Minnesota, USA - S1T2_Fb - Sphagnum magellanicum MG | ecosystem: Host-associated > Plants > Peat moss > Unclassified... | reverse complement strand
ATAAATAAACCTATTTGCTATAGTAAATTGTAATAGTGAATTATGTTAACTAGTAATGAAACATGATGTCTACATAGTGATATTATGGTGAAATAACTTTCACTAGGTGAAATCAGTAAAATGCAATGAAGTTATTTCACTTTTAAGGTCCCATAGTGATTTAAGCTAATAAATTACACCCCACTTTGGTAGTAGTGATTGTTCCACAATTTATTGTAAACAATGGTATTCTTATTCCTCCTTTAGTTGTTGATTTGTCATTTCTTTCAATTATCATACACGTCTTGTGTGTTTTGGGGCCGGCCCTATCATCCAATGATTCATCGATGGTTTTAAAACCTTGTTTTTTAAATCCTTTGGCAACCAAGCTCGCTTGCATGGAGTTGCATATAATCATCTTTGAGGTTTCAAGAATTATATTGATACCAAGTTTCCAAGGGTTACTAAATCCTCTATCAACAAATTGCCAAGTAAACATGTGAAAAAATGTTTTGGAATGCGCTTTTTCAAACTTGCGCGTTTTTTTTAAAAAAATGGTGTGTTAACATTGCCTAGTGGTAGTCTTCCATATCCTCATATGTTTACATTTTGTTTCAGTATTACAAGACTTTCTTTGTCTATCTTTGCATTTGCCCATCGCCAGGCCGCCCATTCATACGTTTTGTCACAAAAAAATTGTGTTAGATGCTAGAGGTTGAGAAAATAAACAAAAGAATTTTTAAAAACTATTCATTAGTGTAGGCAATGTGAAATGTTGTGAGCTATTTCATATTGTGTTTGTTCCTAATAACCACATGCCTTTTGGTGGTGAACAATCAATGTTCAAATTGCCACATATCTCTTGGTGGGTCTATGGGATTTAATTTAACATTATGTACGGTTTAGATGTTGCAAAGCTTGAATATATTTCATATCAAGGAAATATGAAGCATGGCTTTAAATTATGAATTGAACATTTCATTTGTGGATTTGTTTTGAAAGAAACCAACATAAATTATTTCAACCCTATTTTTTTTGTTCAATTTTTTGCAAAAATAACATTTGTTGGCAACATTTAGAATAAAGTTCATCCTTTTTTCATCCATACTTTCATCCATAAATTTCATTCATCCATGGACACGTGGAAAAATATTCTTCCATGTCAACAAAGATTTTATCCTACATGTCAAAAAATATTCTCTTAATATTTTATCAACATGGACAAAATATTTTTAAAACGATTCATTCCTACTCATGCACTCATGCTCCCCTACTCATGCTCATGTTGGCAAGTTCTTGGACTAGCTTCCTTGTTTTGCCAATGGCAACTTTCCATGCCAAAGGAAAGTTTGATCTCACCATTTTAGTGGATGACTCAAGAGTTGTGTATGTCACATAAAAATGTTTAACTGCAATTTTTGGATTTTTCTCTGATTCCATACATGTCTTTATGGATGTTTCAAACGATAATAAAAAAGTCACTAAATTTTTTTTTACCAAGTTGCAATCTTTGGTGGCCAAGGATTACATTGGCTAGTCATAATTGGTAGGTATAGAATTGTAGGGCAACAATTGTTCAAGCATCTTCATGACATTATTGTAACTCCAAGCACTACAACATCTATCACCAATGACATTTTCCATGATGTGCATGTTAAGCAAAAACCAAACAAGGATTCAAGAAATGTCCATATGTTGGAATCGACATTCATTGATTTGTGCAATTTGTTTGAAGTGGGTGTTTGGTCTCCTATATGTTCAAATTCCAAATCTCCCAATTCCATTTTGCCATCAACTTTTCATGCTTTTGGCTTCCTATTTGGGATGAAACCTTCCCATGCATTCTTGGATCCCAACAACTCCAATGTCATAAAATGTCTCAAAACAATGTCTTTTATCCCCATTGTTTCAAACGAGTTGGAAACATTAAACTATGACATTATCAACATACATAATGTCTCATGCCTTTTAATGAGTTTTGATGGAGACATCATTTTTTGGCTTTCACCATTATGTTAATCCACTGTCCATTCAAGTCATATGTAGCGGATGGGTAGAAAGTATGACATCCATGTTTGATGCAAGGTGAAGATGACCAACATTAAAAATGATTTGGATTGGGTTTTCGAAGTAGGAGATGCTTTGGCCACCTATGTTGTGAAAATGACACTTGCAACCAATTTGTTCAATTTGGTTTTTGAAATAAAAATTGCATGGAATGGCAACTCAATTCAAGAACTTCTAGTTCGAGACCAATTTGCTTTACATCCTCATGTCTATACAATTGGTTGCAAATTTTGTGTTGTCATGCCATTTTGTGTCCAAACTTACAATTGTAGGATTTATTATGTTGCCCACAAATTGGACACACTTTTAAAACATCCATACATTTTGGGGTGCATGCAAATCTTGTTCAAAATGGCATTGTAGAAAGGCAATAAAAAACATCAAGGTCTTAATCAAAGGGGGGATCGTTTGCACATTTGGCAATAAATGTTTTTTAGTTGTTTAGGCTATTAATAAAACATTTTTGTTATAACACCTTGTTGTAACCCTAACATTGGGTTTGCGATTAAATGTGGAATGCAAGGGCCCATGAAGCCAAGATAATGTATTTGGGTGTGAAACACACTCACAAATGGGGGAGATAGTAGGGGATGGAACCCAATGACTCCCAAATGCACTCCCACTTTGGGAGTTGCACTTGTGTGGGAGTCTTAAATGTTTAGAGTCATGGTTGGAAAGGCAAAAAAACACCAAATTGGGTCCCTAGAATATCATTAGAAAGGTCCTGAAATGTACATGCCTAAAGTGTCTTCACATTGTTCATTTAAACTTGATATGCATGAGTTATAATCAAAAGAAGGGCTAGGAGTCAAATTGAGAATTTGACTCCTGACCACAAATCCTTTTAAAGTAGGGATCAAGTGATCTTTGATTAAGGCATGTGATACATTGTTGGAAAAATCTTTTTGAGGTTATAAGATAGTGTTTTTGCATGCCCCAAAAAGGTTTGATTTTATGAAAATATGAACATCTAAAATTTCAAGATAACAAAAGTCCCAATTTTGGGATTCCCGCTTGGGAATCCTAGGAAAAAATGCCATTTGGATGTAATTCTTGTGAAGAATCATAGAGTATACTATAAGGAGGGAAGTGGTGCCTCCTCCCCAAAGGTTGCGGGCTGTGTAAAACTTGTGCCTGAGGTTGTCCCTATTAAATCTGCCACACCACTTGTGTTCAACTCGATTGACCGCCTTCTTTTTTCGGTTGTGTAGGTTGATTTCATCTTGAACTCTTGCTTATGAGTTCATCTTAGTCCCATCTCAAAGCTCCAACATGCCTTCATACCCCTAATTATTGTGAATTAAGGAACGTGCCCCAATTTATTTATTTTTTCCATTGTTTTCATTTTGGGACTCACATTTGGGTCTTTTAAGAAATTTAGGGGCGTGTCACACCTCATCAATGAAGATATATGGAGACAACCCTATGGAGCTTTTGAAAGGTGAAAAACTTGACAAGGTGATGGACAAGTTAATGCCCTTGTGTTCAGCTGACATTCACAACCTCGTAGCCTCATTCAAGCATCATCTAGATAATAGAGCTACATTGTAAGCATTCTTTTGCTAAAGTCTAGAAGTCATTATGATTACATTTAAAATAGTTGTTTTCCTTGACGATTATTTGGTTAAAAGGTTTTCCTTTTTGAGATGTATGTTGATGGTTATGGTAGTGGTGTGGATTTGGTGAGGCAGATGCAACATGTTGGTGATTTGCAAAATGCATGGATGATGTTCAATCGTGCTAAACATGTAGAGGGATGGACCACCATGGTGTGTCACATCCACAACCCAATTTATTATAAAATGATGACCATTGCTATTTGTGACATGCAATTAAAAACATGAAAGCCCAATGTGTTTTATGGACAAAATTCACATTAGTAGAAATCATCAAAATTATAAAATCAAATTTCAACTATTTTGGTCATTGTTGCAACTATTGATAACTTCATCCTATGGGCTAGATGGTTTTTAAATCTATTTTCATTCATGAATAGGTTAATATGTCCCATTAATCACAATAGTTGCCAAGTTCATTGCACCCTTAAAGGTATTCTATGGTCACTGAAGGGTATATTTTTATATATGTATTAAAATTATATTTAAGATATATTCACCATTTAGTATTTTTTCATATATTCATTATGTATACATAGGTATAATGTTCATATATTGAATCTAGAAATTCATATTTGAGTTATAAGAATTGTTATCTAAAATTTAAAATTGATATTTCAATTCCAATATTTATAAATCAATTTCAAAAAAATTATTTCAATTTTCAAAATTATTATTCGAATTTGAAAATTCATATGTGAAATCTGAAAATTGATATTTGATTATGAGATTTTCTATTTTAGTTCTTAAATTTTCTATTTCAATTTGAAAATTCATATTTGTGTTCTGAAAATTATTATTTAAATATCGAAATTTACATTTAAATGATTATTTTTAAATTTGAATTCAAAAACTATTCTTTCAAGTTTTAAAATTATTATTTCAAATTTGAAAATTCATATTTGAGATCTGAAAGTTTCTATTTCAATTATAAAGTTAGTTGAATTTATAAAATTAATATTTTCGTTTTCAAAGTTATTATTTAAATGTCAAATTGATATTGAAATTATGATTGTTATTTGAATTTGAATATGAAAACTGTTATTTCAATTCTTTAAAATATGTATTTGAATTTGGAAATTTTGATTTGAGTTTCAAAATTGGTCTTTCACTTCGTTAAAAACTTATTTGAATTCTAAATTCTTTTATTTTCATCTAAATTTTGATTATTTCAAAATTTGAAAATTATTAATTGAGTCTAAAAATGGATATGTAAATTTTTATTTTTTAAAATCTGGATCTAAAAGTGGATATTTCAATTCAAAAAAGTACTATTTGAAATTGAAAATTTATTTCAATTTATCAATTCTCATTTGAATTCTGAATATTGACAATAAAAGTTATAACAAATGAAATAATAATAATAATAATAATAAATTAATAACTAGTTAGTGTAGCTACTAACTACAGTAATAATAATGTAATATTATTATATATTAATTATAATAATGAATATAGTTAGGAAGTAAACAAAACTAAACCTAACCTAGGTATTTAGCTTCACCTAGCTTAAGGTCACATTGTTAGTTAATTAATAGTTGTTGGTTAGTATGTAGTTGTTAGTACATCTGACTAAGTTGCTATTAGATTGCAATAAAAATTTATCCCATTTTTTTGCTTTTTAAAAAAAAGTTTAGTTATGCATTAAAGTTCTATTGCTTATATAGTTTTCTAGAACATTAAAAATACATGTTTTGAAATCTAACTAAATACATATAGTTGACTAAAAGGATTAATCAACAAGAGATTATTAAAACAATTGAAACATCAATAAAATTTTAAAAATAAGGTATGAATTTTTAAAAAATTGGGAATCAAAATTTGGATGAAAATTTTAGAATCAAATTAAAACAATTGTTGGATATTTGTATTTAGTTAATAAATATCATGTTTAAAGTTTGTGGCTAAGACAAAGGAAACAATTTTTTCATTCATTCTTATAAAATATGTGTACCACCAAAAATGAGGGTTTTGATGAAATTATGCCAATAATTCAAATGCATGTGGGAAAACATGAACTCTAAGATGCATTATTCACTATTACAATTCATGGTTTTTTAAGAGGTTCAAGTTAACTAATTTATCAATTTTGATTAATGGACATGTACATTTTGACAAATAACCAAAGGTTTGAACGACACATGTATTTATTTTACCAATCAATTCGATTATAATGGTTTATTTGACTAGATACATATAATCAAGTTATACAACCTTATTCAAAATGATAAATTGATAATGGTTTTTATTCAAATGAATTTTTTTGTCAAGATTGTCAATGATTTTTAGCGTCATAACCTTAGCTTTGGGTTCGTGACCAAGGCAAGGGCTGGCAAATGTGCGGGCCAAGAATGAAGCCCGGGAGTCACATTTCATACTCCCAAAAGTGTAGGAAAGTGCGACAGAATGAACCCCCCCACTCATTGGATTAAAAAGTTCCCTATATCATTGGAAAGATCTTGAAACTTAGATGCTTAAAATGAGTTCACATGACCCATTTAGGCACTCAAAACATAAGTTACGGCCAAAAGAAAGGTCGGGAATCAAATTGCCAATTTGATTCCCGACCATTAAAAATCAGGAATCGCCCTAATTTCCTTGCATGTAGGTAGCGTGCCACATACTGTTGGAAAGTTTTTGATGATGGCTACAACTTTGCTTTAGATCACATCTCAATCGGAGGTTTGCACACAAAGTTATGGGTCTCCAAAGTTTCGAGGGTCCTAAGTGTGGGAATTTCAAGACTCTAACTTGGGAGTCTCGAAACAAAATGACATTTGGGTGCTGGTCCCGTGGTTAGGCACAAAGAATACTATAAGAGGGAAGGTGATGTTTTCCCCCAAGTCTGAGCCATGGTGAGTCTTGTAAATCCGTGTTCACCCATGGTTCGTCTGTGCACTAAAAATGTTCCAACTACACACTAACCAACTTGTTGTTTGGTTTGTGTAGGTCCATGTGAGTAATTGAATTGGTTGTCATTCTTCTTAGTCCCCATTCCGGAACTCCAACACGCCTTTCTACCCCAAAGTGTTGCGAATTAGGGAGCGTGCCCTAACTCCTTATCCTTCCACTATTTTCACTTTAGACTCACATTTGAGTTCATCAAGGAGCTTGGGAATGTGTCATTTTAGTCAAAATGGTCAATGGTTTTTAGACAACTAGAACATTTAATCAAGATGGTCAATGGTTTTTAATCAAGTGAAACATTTAGTCAAAATGGTCAATGATCTTTAAACAATTAAAACATTTAATCAAGATGGTCAATGGTTTTTAATCAAGTGAAACATTTAGTCAAGATGGTTAATGGTCTTTAATCAAGTGGAACATTCAATCAAGATGGCTAATGACCTTTAGTCAAATGCAACATGGTTTCGTATCGTATTATTTACTTCTTATTTATTCACCCACCTATTTACATAACAATTTATGTACCTATCACCCACCCACCCACCTACTATTTACCTACCTATTTATATTTTTTTACCTTCATACAATTGCCCTACTTACCTACCCACCTACATACTACCTACCTATCCACCCACTTACCTACTTAAGTTTAAACATTAGGTGTATCTATTATGTTTAGCTTTAAATTTATCCACTATGTTTACCCAAAGTTTAACCAAATTTAGCAATTAAATTTAAGCATTAGATGTAGTCATTATGTTTAACCACTGGATTTGGCCTTAGGTTTAGCCTAAATTGAGCCATTAAATTTGGCCGCTAGGTGTAACCTAAGTTGAACCACTAAATTTACCCATTAGGTTTAGCTTAAGTTTAGCAACTAGCTAATATAACCTAGGTTGAACCATTATTTTTACCCACCAAGTTTAACTTAGGTTTAGCCATTATGTTTAACCATTACATTTAGCCTATGTTTAGCCACTATGTTTAGTTAAATTTTAACCATTTGATTTAACCATTAAGTTTAGCCATTAGTTGTCACCTAGGTTCAACCACTTTTTAATGTTGTTAAATAAATGTGTGAAATGAAAAAGTTGACAAAAGTTGACCTTTGATGGTGTAGTCCATTGGTAAAGACTTGGTTTATTAATGTGAAGGTTTGGGGTTCAATTCTTCATACTTGTAACCTATATGCATGCTTACAAGGCTAAGGTAGGTATGTTAGATTAAGGTAGTTTGGTGAAGTTATGTTCAATTACGTTAAGTTAAGTTAGGTAACTTAGGCTAAGTTAGTGCACCTACCTACTTAAGTGCATTTTTTTGACCTACCTAGACCTATTTACTACCTACCTACTTATATATTAATTTTTAAAATAATAGTCCAAAAAATGATTTTAATTTAGTTATAAATTTGACCTAGTTAAATAATCCACTATTTGGTAATCAAATAATCAATCACTATGTTAATCAAAACCACATGGTCCAAATTGAATACCCACTCATGCTAGCATGTCCAAATCAACTTGTTTATATTGATAGGGTGGGCTTTTTGATGATTGTCATTTTTGAATGTTTTTTTATTAAAAACCAAGTTAAAAAAAACCTTGAATTGTAGTAGTGATTAGATATAAAATCCAATGTGAATATCATTTCAAATGTTTTAAAAAGGAAACTAGGATTGAGGAAACCTCAATAAACTCCATCCTTTTTTATAATGACAAACTATAGCCACTTAAAAGTGACAAGCCCCCAAGGCCTTGCAAAATCCATTAAAGAAAATAAAATCATAAATAAAATAAAATTGCAAAGTTGCATCCATTTTAGGGCTTCTGATAGCCAATAGTACAATAAAAACAATTAAGCATAATCAACATTTCGCCACTCCTTTCCCATGAAGTGCTTTAAGACCTTTCTCTCCATTGCCAAGGTTGCATGACTTGTATTGTCAAATTTGGGAAATTTTTCCATCATTGTCCATCTATTTGTTCCATTTGCCAAGATAAGTGTTTCACATTTTTTCTTTTCATCGCCATAAGCTTTTCTTGCTTTCAAAATTTCATCGCTATAATCATTATTTATAACTTGTAAGTTGTAATTGTAAGTTGTAGGTTGAAATCAATCCACAACAAATTTTCATTGTGGTGCCGGTTTCTTGTTTAGCGCCATTGTGAGTTATGGTCAAAAGTTGGAACTTGCATTCAAGAGGCATGATGCAAAAGGGTGGTTGGGGATTAGGGTTTGAAAAGAATGTACACAATGTGACTTGTAATGATCACACTTTAGTCGTAGAGTACTGAATGCACAAGATGGTTGCATTTGTCACATTGGAGGCTTGGAGTTTTGTGGGCGACCACTACAATAAAATGTGTCTTAATTCACTTTGGGTTTCATTAAATTTTGAGTGAATTTAGACATTTTAAAAAATTACTTTTAAATTTTTTTCAATAATGCTCATAATTACATTTATTTCCTTTTGAAAGTGTAAAGTCATTTGAACAAAAGGAATTTTGAATATCACTATTTAATACCATTTCAATGACCATTTTTTTGGAAAAAAAAAGTTTAATAAATGGATTTTTTTTGCTAACATAATAGTACTACATATGTTAGGCTACTTTTAACTATTATAGAATTATTTTTCATTAATATAAATTATTTCACCCAACATTATTTATAGTTATTTATGATTATTTTCAATATTTTTACTATTTTTGGCTATTTCACCCTAAACTACTTTTGGTTATTTTATGTTACTTTTGGTTATTTTCAACTATGTGAAGCTATTGTTGGTTACTTTTGGCTATTGAAGGTTATTTCACCTTATGTCATTATTAGCAATTCTAGGCTGTTGTAAGTTATTTCACCTTAAGTTATTTTTGTCTATTATACATTATTTCACCCTATATTATTTTTGGCAATTTTAAGCAATTCTTATATATGGTTATTATGGTTATTGATTATTTTTTTATTGGGGATATTGGTGGCTATTAATGGCTATTCTTTTGGCGACTATTGGTTGTTTTTTTATTGGCATTATTGGTGGTTATTAATGACTATTCTATTGGCGGCTATTGGTTTTTTTTTATTGGCATTATTGGTGGCTATTAATGGCTATTCTATTGGCGATTATTGGTTGTTTTTTTTATTGGCATTATTGGTGGTGATTAATGGCTAGTCTATTGGCAACTATTGGTTTTTATTTATTGGGGTTATTAGTAGTTATTAATGGCTATTATATTGGTAGATATTGGTTATTTTTTATTGTGGTTATTGGTGGCTATTAATGGCTATTCTATTAAGGGCTATTATTAGTTATAATATTGATGGCTATTAATGATTATTCTATTGGTGGCTATTGGTTTTTTTATTAGGGTTATTAGTGGCTATTAATGATTATTCTATTGGTGGCTATTGGTTTTTTTTATTAGGGTTATTGGTGGCTATGAATGATGATTTTATTGGTGGCTATTGGTTTTTTTTATTAGGGTTATTGGTAGCTATTAATGGTTATTTTATTGGTGGCTATTGGTTTTTTTTATTAGGGTTATTTTGGTGGCTATTGGTTATTTTTTATTAGGGCTATTAGTGGTTATTAATGGCTATTCTATTGGTGGTTATTGGTAGTTATAATATTGTTGGCTATTAATGGCTATTCTATTGGTGGCTATTTGTTATTTTTTTATTAAGGTTATCGGTGGCTATCAATGGTTATTCTATTGATAGCTATTGGTTATTTTTTTATTGAAGATATTCGTGGCTATTTGTTGTTTTTTTATTGGGGTTATCGGTGGCTATTAATGGTTATTCTAGCTATTGGTTATTTTTTTATTGGGGATATTGGTGGCTATTAGTGGCTATTAATGGCTATTCTATTGGTGGCTATTGATTTTTTTTAATGGGGCCTATTGGTAGTTATTAATGGTTATTGGTTGTTTTTTTATGGGGGCTATTGGTGACTATTGGTGACTATTTTATTAACGGCCATTGGTTGTTGTTTTATTGGGGCTATTGGTGGCTATTGGTGGCTATTTTAATGGCGATTATTAATTTTTTTTATTGGGGTTATTGGTGGCTATTGGTTATTTTTTAATCGGGGCTATTGGTGGCTATTAATGACTATTCTATTAATGGTTATTGGTAATATTAGTGGTTATTAATGGTTATTCTATCATTGGTTATTAGTGGTTATTCTATTAATGGCTATTAGTAATTATTTTATTGGTGGATATTGGAATTTATTAATGATTATTATATTAGTGGCTATTGGTGGATATTCTATTAATGGATATTGGATTTATTAATGGTTATTATATTAGTGGCTATTGGTGAATATTCTATTAATGGTTACTGGATTTATTAATGGTTATTATATTAGTGGCTATTGGTGAATATTCTATTAATGGTTATTGGTGGCTATTCTATTGTAAACCGTTGGTGGTTATTTTATTGGCGGCTATTGATGGTTATTCTATTGATGACTATTACTGGTTATTTTATCAATGACTATTGGTAATTATTTTATTGGTGGTTGTTAGTGGTTATTTTATTAATGACTATTGGTGGCTATTCTATTGTGGCTATTAGTGGTTTTTTTATTGTGGCTATTAGTGGTTTTTTTATTGATGGATGTTGGTGGTTATTTTAGGTTATAATACAACTATTGGTGGCTATTGTATTATAAATTATTGTTGGTTATTTTATGTTATATTATGACTATTGGTGATTATTCTATTATAAGTTATTATTGGATGTTCTAGATTATATTATCATAGGCTATTAATAATTATTCTATCATAAGTTATTTTAAATTATTTTTCATAAGTTATTATTGGCTATTTTAAGATATTTTACCTTAGGTCATTATATTTTATTTTAGATTATTTAAAATTATTATACTTATGATAAAAAAATTATAATAACATAAAATAAAATGACCTTGAATAACCTAAATTATAACCTAAAATAACATGTATTAACTTAAAATAAAATAACCTAAGGTATAACCTAAGGTTAGTTGAATAATTTAATTTAAAATAACTTAAAAACCTATAATAAATTAGTTAAAATACCTTAAGGTAGAATAACGTATAATAGTTTAGGGTATAACAATTTATAATAACCCATAATAACTTATAATAACATAAGGGTATAAGTTAAAATAATTGAAATAACTTAAAATAATATAAAATATATCATAAAGTAGCATATATAGGATATTTAAAACAACATCAAAATAAAACTATTTACTACAGTAAATTATAATAGTGAATTATGTCAACTAGTAGTGAAACACGATGTTTACATAATGATATTATAATGAAATAACTTTAATCAGGATGAAATCACTAAAATTCAATAAATTTATTTCACTTTTAAGGTCCCATAATGATTTTGACTAGTGAATCGCACCCCACTTTTGTAATAGTGGACATGTGATGAATTTCCGAAATTGGAATAAGAAGTTATGATTTCCTTCCCTTCACAACCATTTTAGTTGCTTGTTTCTTGCTTTGCATCTTTTCTTTATGTGTGCATTCTTTTTTGTTCGAACATTGTTTTATGTTTTATTTTGTTTTTTGTTTTGTTTATCCTCGAGGGATGGATGTCAATTTAAAATTTCCTTTTTGTTGGCTATTGTTCTTTGCATTGTGAAATTGTGTCATTGGAGCACTACTTTCAATTCAACAAAAAATATGTTGATACAAGCCCCTTGCTCATCCCCTTTTTAAATCAAACCAAACCAATGTTGTCCTCACAAGCAAACAACATTCAAGTAGACTCCTTGTCCATGTGTGGACCTAACAATCTTGTAGTTACTTTGAATTTCCTTAGTGAATTACCAACATTTGTAGCCCCAACACTTGATGTGTTAAAAATCATCAATGTGGGTGATGAGAATGAAGAAAAGCTTTTATAAAAAAAGTAAAAATAATTATGAACCGTTTAGAAAGTGCTCAGATTCATGGGCAATGTTATTTCCTTGGATATAAATGCTTAGGGAAAATAATGGGGAGGTCCACAATGTCAAATGTGTTATCTGCTTTGTAGTAGCTGGAAATGACCTCATTTTAGGCCCCGAATCAAATACCCTTAAGAAACATGCAGGTAAGAGAAAGGCTACCAAGGATCTTCCACATTTGGGGGTGAAAAACGATGATTGGTTTGTCAACAAGAGGTGTCAACACTTGAAAAATGCAACAATATACATGAGTAGGAGTCATTGCACAATAATTGAGCAAGTACAAGCTGGGTTGAAAGGTGAAAGGGGTAGAAAATGACAATAATTTGCCACAATATTTCATCTTTTTCAACAAGGATAACCTTTGTTGGAGTATGAGGTTTTTACGCCTTTTTTTTGTTTCTTAGGTGTCCCTTTGTTGGCTAAAAAACATTGGTTGGACACAATTGGTTTAGTAGTCGCAGATTTTATGCACAAGTAGGTGAAGTCAAAGGCAAAAGAGGTTTTTGTTGCTTTTCAATATCGTGCACTTAGTTGTGATGAAGTGACAATAATTGACAATCAATTTTGGGTGTCAATTCAAACATACATTATTAAAGATTGGGTTTGATCATTAATTATGATATTTCTAGAATGCATTACTAAAGGTAGAAATGCAAAAAAATAAACAAACGTTATAATGGATGCATTTATGAATGATGATGGTTTATCTAAATTTGACATTGTTGTGAAGTTATTATCATTTGGAATAAATGGCATGAATGTCTTTCAAGTTAAGTTTACAAGTTTTCATTGTTTCTGTTTTCATTCACTTTTGTTTTTAAGGTTTGAAGTTTTTTGTTGTTGTTGGATTTTATATTTAAGTTTTGTAAATTTTTTTGATTCTTATATAACCCATTATTTTTTTCTTTATTGTGGTTGTCATTTGATGTCATTATTGGTAGGGAGTGAAAAATGATGTCACAAAACATATCAAATAAGACTTTTCACCTCATATGGAAGGGATCCACCGCATGAGCCATCACACTAATCTTATGGTTCAAACCCTTTCCCATTCTTCTCTCACAATCCCAAAAGATACATAGAATTCATGAAGAGGGTTCAACTGATGTAAACAAAGGGAAAAAAAAATTTCAATAACATAAAAACCCAATGGATCAATATGTTGTCCCCATCCAAGAGGGTCTTATTTGAATATAGGACTTTGTTGGCCAAGATGGATGAAGATCATGTTGAACTCTAGATTGCAGAAACCAATTTCGACTTATTGTTTGAACTTATTGTCCTCCTTGCCCTTGCAGGATTATTGCCCTTATTGGAAACTATCGATGGTTTAATCAAATTTTCACAACAAAGGGACATCTTTGTTTGTGATTAATATATTGTTGCAATCAAAGTTTGTTAAGCTAAACTCTATGAACTTTACAATGATCCAATGACATGTTTTGTATCTGATGCATTCAAAGATTTCAAGGATGTGTTGTCTTACAAGCATGATATTATTTATTTACGATGGATTGCATCTAAACTAGATCTTAACACTATTAATGTTGAATATTCGGTCTTCCAATCTGGTGAGAATGAATTCTATGTAACCCATCCTAGGTCTATAATTTGGAGAGCTAACAAGGTTACTTGAAGGTTTTCAAAAAGATTGTTGAAAATGTCAAAGTTTTGTGCACATGTGTGCAATTGCCATTTTCATTTGTTGGGACTCTTTTTATGTTTCACATTTAGTGGATTTAGGATTCATGGTTGTAGATTTTCTAACAAAAAAGTTGATGAACCCATTCCCAACAAATTATTTGATGGATGCTATGGGGGTAATGTATCCCCAACATTGGCTTCAAGTTGATGTTGGAATTTTCTTTGAGAGGAATTTCACATTGCTAAAAACACATTATTATTATGAGCGAAAGTTGAAAATTTCATCATCACACATCTTGAGCTACAATGCAACACCTTCAAATACCCCTTGAAAACAAACATTTCTTGTGCCATGGAACCACCGATCTTATTGAATGCATTCACTCGTTTATGGCGGACATTATCAACTTCCAAGAATCTACAAAGCTTTATTTCATAATATTTCAAGCTCGTAGAATTTGCTATAGTTCAAGTGTTAGGGAATGTGGAGGACGAACATACCTTTTGAACATTGTCCTTTACGAAATCAAAGCTATGTAACAAACTCAATGAACACCTTCTAGTAGTGGTTGGCATGTAATCGTAAAATTTTTACACCTTATAAAACATTTCGTATGATGCATCTTTTGATGATTGGAAGCTAATGAAAATTAGGAAAACAAAAGTTTAGTGTGGTCTTCTGACTTTTATTCCATTCTCGATATGAGAAGTAGCCTAGAATTGAGCTTAAGGCTATAAAAGCTAAAAGTTGAATGGTTCTTTCATGGTTGTTTTGGTGATTTTTTTGTTTGTGTCATTTTTTGTTTGACCTCTTGTCATGTTTAAATATGTTTGCTTTTTTTTTTTTTTCCTTTTTTTTTTTTTCTCTCTTATTCAATCCTTCTAGTTCTGTTTTATCACACCTTTTTTCAAGTTTTTTGTTTATAGT